>Ga0209825_1000392_pt1 | contig 34494 bp, 28 predicted proteins | sample EN8Hudsemesocosm_FD_184631 | JGI IMG/M metagenome (GOLD analysis project Ga0209825, IMG submission 184631) | Methane-oxidizing microbial communities from mesocosms in the Hudson Canyon - EN8B Hudson Canyon (SPAdes) (version 2) | ecosystem: Environmental > Aquatic > Marine > Cold seeps | place...
AAATTGCTTTCACCGGTTCTACCGATGTTGGTCGGATGATCAAAAGCAGAACCGCAGGCAGCGGTAAAAAGCTGACACTGGAGCTGGGTGGAAAATCGCCGTTCATCGTTTTTGATGATGCAGATTTAGACAGTGCTGTTGAAGGTTTGGTTGACGCAATTTGGTTCAACCAGGGCCAAGTATGCTGCGCTGGTTCTAGGCTATTGGTGCAAGAGGGAATTGCTGAGACTTTGTTGGCCAAAGTCAAAGTGCGTATGAGTAAGTTACGCATTGGTGATCCGCTGGATAAAAGCATTGATATGGGCGCGATTATCGATGAGCGCCAAAAGAAGCGAATTGAGGCCTTAGTAAAGCAGGGTGTGGCCGAAGGGGCAACCCTCTGGCAGCCAGAAAATGCTTGTCCGTCTGAGGGCTGCTTCTATCCGCCTACTTTACTAACCGACGTGGAGGCGAGCAACGTAGTTGCTAGCACCGAAATTTTCGGACCAGTGCTAAGCGTACTCACATTTAGAACTCAAAAGGAGGCGATTGATCTTGCAAATAATACTCGCTATGGCTTGGCGTCTAGCGTTTGGTCTGAAAACATTAACCGTGCACTTGATGTTGCGCCGCAAATCAAAGCCGGCGTGGTCTGGGTTAATAGTACAAATCAATTTGATGCTGCGTGTGGTTTTGGCGGTTATCGCGAATCGGGCGTGGGCAGGGAAGGGGGCATTGAAGGTCTCTATGAGTACCTTAAGCCGATCGAAAACCTTGCCCCGGAGGCGGAAGTTCCTAAGCCTGAGAAGGCTAAAAAGACGTCGCCGCTCGCCAATGCTGAGATTTTTGTTGACCAAACCGCAAAATTCTACATTGGAGGAAAGCAGTGCCGACCCGACAACGGCAACAGTCTAAAAGTTATTGCCCAGAGTGGCGATGTCTTGGGCTCGGTTGGTGATGGTAGTCGCAAAGATATTCGCAACGCCGTCGAAGCCGCTTATAAAGCTGAGGGCTGGTCTAAAACCAGTGCCCATGGTCGAGCACAAATTTTGTATTTTATTGCAGAAAATTTAAGTTATCGAGCTGCTGAATTCTGCCAGCGATTGATATCTTCGGTGGGAGTTTCTGCTGACGACGCTCGTCAGGAAGTTGACTTGGCGATAGAGCGCTTGTTTTTCTATGCGGCCTGGGCCGACAAATACGATGGCGCAGTACACCAACCACCAATTCGCGGTGTAACACTGGCAATGAACGAAGCGATTGGCGTCATGGCAATTGGCTGCCCAGATAGATCTCCGCTGCTGGCGATGATCTCAATGTTGGCTCCTGTTATCGCCATGGGAAACCGCGCCGTATTAATTCCTTCTGAGCGCTATCCGCTGTTGGCTACAGATTTTTATCAAATCTTAGAGACTTCAGATGTACCAGCAGGCGTTGTTAATATAGTTACTGGTCAACGAGAAGGTTTGATGAAGGTTTTGGCCGAGCATCAACAGGTAGATGGTTTGTGGTATCACGGTACCCCTCTTGACTGTAAAGCGGTCGAAGAGGCGTCGGTAGGCAATCTGAAGCGAACCTGGGTGAATCGTGGCTTGGCTCGGAATTGGAACGACAAAACCGAAGGTCAAGGAAAGCAATTTTTGCGGGAAGCCACTCAGGTTAAAAACATTTGGATTCCCTATGGTGATTCAGTTTAATCTACCGTGCATGATTTCTTATTTAGCAGGCTTGCTGAAAATAAGCCTGCTAACGCTTGCACTAGGAGCATGCGGACTCAAAACTATGCCTGAACAGCTAAAAAAAGATGGCACAGAAGAGATTGTGTTCGCTACGTTCAACGTCAGCATGGAAGCCACCAACTATCTCGGCCGGGAAATTGAATCGGCGAGCAGTGAAGTGCTCGCGCAAAGACTGGCCACCGGTAATGACCCTCAAATTCGGAACATAGCCGAAATTATTCAGCGCAGTAAGGCCGATGTAATTCTGCTTAACGAGTTTGATTACATTGCTGACCCTGCTCGCGGTATTCAGGCCTTTGTCAAAAATTATCTTAATGTCAGTCAGCAGGGTGCGGGGACGGTTGATTTTCCTTTCGTTTACTTGAACACCTCTAATACGGGGCAGCCGACACCCTTTGACCTAGATAAGGACGGAGTTGCCAGTGGCGTAAAAGGCGATGCTTATGGCTTTGGTTATTTTCCGGGTCACTACGGTATGGTGCTTTTATCTCGCTTCCCAATTGACCAAAAAAACGTACGCACATTTCAGTATTTTCTCTGGAGTGATATGCCTGGAGCCTTGCGCCCCGGCACTAAGGCCGACGGCTTTTGGCACAGCGATGAGGTTTGGCTTGATTTAAGGTTATCCTCAAAATCTCACTGGGACATTCCCGTGATCGTTGGTGATACATCGGTTCACATTCTCGCCAGTCACCCGACACCGCCGGTGTTTGATGGCCCAGAAGATCGAAACGGCAAACGGAATCATGACGAGCTCCGTTTTTGGCGTGATTATATTCTCGGTGCAGATTATATTTATGATGATAAAAAGCTTGTCGGCGGCTTAGCGAAAGACGCACGGTTTGTTATTTTGGGTGATCTGAATGCCTCTGCGCTAGAAGGTGGAGCTATTCGACAAGGTATTGGAAGTTTGCTCGAGCTGCCTCAGGTGAACAGTTTGTTGGCGCCAAGCAGTTTGGGGGGAAGTGAAAACAAGCCCGAAAACCCTCTAGCGCTTAATCATACGGCACACTGGGGTATGAGAGCCGACTATGTTTTGCCTTCTTCTGCTGGCATAAAGGTTTTAAGCCAGGGAGTATTTTGGCCGGTGATCAATGATAATTTGTACCGTTTGGTAGAAGATCGCAGCGCATCCTCCGACCATCGGCTAGTTTGGTTGAGCGCTCAGCTTAAGCCTTAACCCGCTTAACTGAGTGCCGCTCTACCAGCTCAACATCAAGTAGAACTGTACGTATTGGCATGTCTGGCTCGCTGATTTTTTCGGCGAGGATGTCAACGGCTTGCCCACCCATGGCGCTGATGGCTTGATTAATAGTCGTGAGCTTGGGTGTCACTACTGTGCTCCATGGAATGTTGTCAAAACCCGTGACAGACACGTCCTCAGGCACACGCTGACCAATTTCATTCAATGCACTAATGGCGCCTACCGCGATTAAATCATCCGCCGCGACAATCAAGGTAACGTCTTTTTCATTTAGGCGTTGTAGTGATTCTGGGGAGAGCTCGGTACTAAAGGGGACTTCTAGGTCCCAGACGATGGTGAGGTTTTTGTCGGGGCCTGTTACTGAGTCGATGAAACCTTGCCGACGCTTTCTCGCCCCTTCAATATGCTTCGGACCAGACAGCAAACCTACCTGTGTATGCCCCATTGAAAGTGCATATTCGCCTAATAATTGTCCCCCTTTGTAGTAGTCCGAATAGACCGAGTCGAAGCCCGAAATCGGTCGGTCGATGAGTACCACGGGGCAACCTACACTGTGTATTGAGTCTGGCGCTATATCGCTGGAGGGGCACCAAATAATGCCGTCGACGCCTTGTTGTTTCAGTAAATTAAAGGCTTCAGCCTCTGTATCAGGATTACTTTGGCAATCAACCAGGAGGACGGAGAAATCGCGCTGTCGAGCGGCATTTTCAATTTTTTGTGCAAGCTGTGGGAAAAAAGGGTTGGTTAAATCTGGTAGAAGTAATCCAATAGATTGAGTGAAGCCTGTACGCATGGCTTGAGCGGTGCGATTTGGTCGATATCCCAGCTTTTTTACCGCAGCCATTACTTTGAGGCTGGTTTCTTTACTAACGGAGCCACGGCCAGTCAAAACATAGGACACGGTAGCAACCGAAACGCCGACAGCATTCGCAACATCTTTCAGGGTGGTCATAACATTGCAACACCAGCAGTGGATAGGTCAATTTTGAGGGTATCTAAGCACAGAACTTAATATATGTGAAACGTTTAAGTTAATTCTTGTTGCCAATAATACGGCCTAATTCTTAATTTCTCTGCCTCTAAGGATGAGTGGCTTAAGCGGCGCACATCACTGTCACATGGTGAATTTAAGCCCTCAATCCGCAACCTGACAGTTTTGTAATAAAAGAAGTTCCGCTTATAGGAAAAAAATGAACAATAAGTGAAACGATTAACTTGACGCATTAGTCAAGATTGGCGACTATGGGGCGTCCTTATTTGATGCTAATTAAATAAGGGTTAGTTATTTAGACATAAATAAGAAAAAGATAAGCGATTTGAGAGATCTGTAGGTAAATCGTAGCGAGTTGGCAAGCTGTAATAATATCGTAAACAGACTTGTCTACACTGCTACAGGTTAGCGCAATGCAAATAGCGCTCTACAAAAATTGATTACGACGCGCAAGATCCTATAAAAATTTGGAGGCAAGCATGATATTCAGCAAAGCAACCACGACCCTAGGCCTAGCCTCGGTACTCGTGCTAGCAGGGCCAGTCGCAACATACGCTCAAGAAACAACCTCAGCCATTCGCGGTAAGGTCATTAGCGTAAATGGCTCACCTTTAGACGCCGCAAGTATCGACGTGATCGATTCTAGAACCGGCATTAAAAGAAGCTACTCAACCAACTCATCGGGCACTTTCTTCGCCTCTCGACTTCCCGTAGGTGGCCCCTACAAAGTAGTTGTTAATGGTGATAAGACCATTATGGTTGACTCCATTGCCTTGGGTGACACCTTCAAGCTGGCCATCGATTTGTCTGGCATTGAAGAAGTTGTTGTCACTGCAGAGCAATTGCAGGGCGGCGATGTGGCTCCTGGTCCTTCGGCTACCTTTGGTGCATTTGAACTAGAAACTTCTGTGGCCATTAACCGTGACATCGCCGATGTTTACGCCATGGACCCACGCATGAACATCGACTCCGATGATGACGGCTTCTCTGTGAACTGTGGTGGTAAACACCCTCGCTTCAACAGTGTAACCCTCGACGGCGTGAGTCAGAATGACCGTTTCGGGCTCAATGAAAATGGCTATTCTACTGCGGTTGGTATGCCTTTCCCCTTTGATGGTATTTCACAAGTATCGGTTTCATTGGCGCCATTTGATGTAACTTACGGTGGCTTCTCTGCTTGTAACATCAACGCCGTAACCAAAAGCGGATCTAACGAGTGGGACGGCGGTGTATTTTACGAGTACAGCAATGACGACCTGAAAGGCACTACTTTGGGTGACGCTGCAAGCGATCAAAGTGGTCCTGCATACACTGAAAGCAAAAAAGGCTTTCATATTGGCGGCCCGCTAATTGAAGACAAGCTATTTATCTTCGCCGCTTATGAAGAATCTGAAAAGCCTCGTTTCCTACAAAAGGGTTACGCGGGTTCTGGTAATGGTGTTGAGCGTGATTGGCTAAGCCAGTCTGACTACAACCGCATCGTCGACATTGCAAATAACGTTTACAACTACGATGCAGGTGGTCAGCCTGGAAATGGCACTCAAGAATCTGAAAAATATATGGTTCGTCTTGATTGGAACATCAATGAAGACCATAACTTGGCCGTAATATACAACTACTTCGATGGTTTCCAGCTGCGTGATTCAGATGGCGATTCGAATGAGTTTGAGTTTGCCAATCACTACTACACAAAAGGTTCTGAGTCTGAAACCTTTACAATGTCACTGTCTTCTCAGTGGACTGATGCGCTTTCTACTGAAATTTTCTACAGCACCAATGAAATGAATGACTCCCAGGTTACCGTTGGTGATCCTGATTTTGGTGACATGCAAATCAGTATTGGCGGTAGAACAGGCACTGCATATTTAGGTGCGGACGATTCTCGTCAAGCCAATGCGCTCAATACAGAGTCTAAGTATTTCAAATTCTCGGCCAAGTATTTAGTGGGTGAGCATCTGATTACAGCGGGCTTTGATAGCGAAGAGCTGACCGTGTTTAACCAATTTGTGCAACACTCAAACGGTGGCGAATACGATTACTTCGACAGCTCATCAGGAAACTCAGCGGCTTGTGATGCTTTAAGCGCACAAGGTCGAGCTGATGATGATGCTTGTGGTTTGTCTGGTATTGACCGCTTTGAGTTGGGCACTCCTAGCCGCATTTACTACGGTAGTGGCGGTGGCACCAACAACCCCGATGATGCAGCGGCAAACTTCGTAAACACCATTAACAGTGTTTATATTCAGGACGAGCTGTACCTCAGCGAGCAAAATCTAACAATCACCGCCGGTTTGCGTTACGAGTACATGGAAAGTGATGATAGACCTAACTTTAACCAGGCTTTTTTCGATGCTAACGGTGTGCGCAACGACGCCAACGTTGACGGAATTGATATCATCATGCCTCGCCTTGGTTTTACTTGGGAATATAGCCCTGAGTTAACCGTACGCGGTGGTTTGGGTCTTTACTCTGGCGGTAATCCAAATGTTTGGATTTCAAATGCATGGAGTAACGACGGTGCGACCAATGTTCAGTTGCGTAATTCTTACGGTTCTGACTCAGTCCTAAGTGATATTCCTTTGTCGGGTTCTGGTCGACCTGGTTACGATGTTCCTCAGGATTTGGTAGACGAGGTTGCAGCAACCACTATAGACAATGCTTCTTCTACAAGAATTGCTTTGCTTGATCCTAACTACAAGCAGCCTTCTGAGTGGAAATTTGCCTTAGGTGCTAGCTATGACTTGCCATGGGGCGGCGTTCAGGCAGAGATCGACTACCTGCATACTGAAACCAAAGACTCAGCAATATATCTAGACCTGTCGCAAGAGATTGTCGGCAATACGATTGATGGCATGCCAATTTACGACTACGTAAATGGTGAAGATAACCATATGTTGACCAACTCTAGCGAAGATGCATCTTCAGATTCTATATCTATTGTCCTGAAGAAGAGCTTCGATTGGGGCCTTGACCTGCAAATGGGCTACGCCTACATCGATGCAGAAGATGTGGCTCCTATGACCAGCTCAACTGCTGGTTCAAACTGGGATGCAACTGCAACGTCTAACCCTAATGATCTAACCGCAGCAACCTCTAACTACACTGCGCCACATCGCTTTACGGCGAGAGCGAGTTACGCTACAGAGTTGTTTGCCGATCTAACTACTCGCATAACCTTGATGGCCTATTCAAGTGAAGGCCAACCACAAAGCTACGTGATGGGAAGTGGCGATTTGGAAGGCGACGGTTTCTATGGGCGCCACCTATTATATGTACCTACTGGTGCAGACGATCCCAACGTAGTATTTGAAGATGGTTTTGACTCTGGTGCATTCTTCTCTTGGGCGCGAGCTCATGATTTAGATGCTGGCTATGTGCAGCGCAACGAAACACACGCTCCTTGGAGCACACGTATGGACTTGCGTATAGACCAGGAACTCCCCACGTTTGTTGATGGCACTAAAGGTAAGATTTACTTTAAGATGTACAACTTGGGCAACTTCCTGAACGATGAATGGGGTCACGTGAACGACGCTCAATTCTTCTCAGTTCAGATGGTTGAATCTTCTGTGAACAGTAATGGTCAATATGTATTCGAAGAGTTTAACGATACAAATTCTATTACTGACCTCAAGGAAAACCCTTCATTGTGGACCGCACGTATCGGCTTAGAATTTGAATTCTAGTCAGCAGTGTTTGGAGTGTGCCTTGCCGGGCCGCTCCTTTTAGAAATAAAAAAGCCGCGACATTGTCGCGGCTTTTTTATTCACTAAATACTCTAAGCTAGATCACTTGAAGAAAAGGAGTAAGGTAGAAGGTCTTCCATACTGACTGTTTTCATCCCGCCATCGGAGTGATATACATAAACCTTAAAGTCAGAGCTAACAAATTCACTCATAAACTGCCGGCACAATCCGCAGGGCATAACGAAGTCTTTGGCTTCACCTGCAATAAGGTGTATTTCGGTAAATTTATTATTTGCCTGCCCTTGAGAAATGGCACTTACAAAGGCAGATCGCTCGGCGCAAATCGTGCCACCATAAGAAGCGTTTTCAACATTAACCCCCTTGTATTCCTCGCCATTTTCGCAGACCAAAATGGCGGCCACTTGAAATTTTGAGTAAGGGCAGTGAGCATTTTTTTGTAAGTTCTGAAGTTGTTCTAGACGATTATTCATAGTATTAGCCAGAGGTAAATTAGGAGACGATTGTAGCGCTTGTTTATAGTCACTGTCGACGGTCATTTTAGTCAACTTTTCAGCAAAAAACCCTACAAATACGAGCATCTAGCACTTAACCTATGCTAAACTATCGGCCCAAACTTAAACGATTAAGCGCCTGTCGCTTACAGCCGAAAATTTCACAAGAATAAGGATAACAAAGCGTGGTCGGTTTACTCGGAATTGGAATATTACTCGGGATAGCAGTGCTGCTGTCAGACAACCGGAAAGCAATTAATTTCCGCACAGTGGGTGGCGCATTTGCCCTACAAGCCGGAATTGCTGCATTGGTCCTTTATGTGCCTGTTGGTAAAGATATTCTTGGCGGTGCTGCAGCTGGCGTGCAAAACGTAATTAACTATGCCAATGCAGGTGTTGAGTTTATGTTTGGCGATTTAGCCAAGTTTAAACTCGGTTTTATTTTTGCAATCAATGTACTACCCATAATAGTTTTTCTATCTGCTCTCATGGCGGTGCTCTACTACCTTGGCATTATGCAAAAAGTGGTTGACGTTTTGGGTGGCCTGATTAAGCGAGCGCTCGGTACAAGCCAGACTGAATCACTTTCAGCAACGGCGAATATTTTTGTAGGTCAAACAGAAGCGCCTCTTATCGTTCGCCCCTACATTAATCACATGACGCAGTCAGAATTATTTGCCGTGATGACCGGAGGCTTGGCCTCTATCGCGGGAGCGGTGTTGGCAGGCTATGCCAGCATGGGCGTAGAGTTAAAGTACCTCATTGCCGCTAGTTTCATGGCCGCTCCAGGTGGCTTGCTAATGGCAAAAATTATTAAGCCGGAAACCGAAATTCCAGACGAGCGCGCAGAAGACATCGCGTTTGAGGAGGGCGAGCAACCTGCAAATGTAATTGATGCCGCTGCAGGTGGGGCACTTACGGGGCTTAAGCTGGCCATGAATATTGGTGCAATGCTAGTGGCGTTTATCGCATTAATTGCTTTACTTAATGGATTGATTGGCGGCACCGCGGGTTTGTTTGGTTTTGAAAACCTGACGCTTGAACAAATACTTGGGTTTTTATTAGCGCCTCTTGCATGGGTGCTTGGCACTCCTTGGGCTGACGCCGTTTCTATCGGCAGCCTAATTGGTCAAAAACTAGTGCTAAATGAGTTCGTAGCCTATGTTGAATTTGTGAAATTAAAAGACACATTGTCCGAGCAGGCGCAAGTAATTGCGATCTTTTCATTGTGTGGCTTTGCGAACCTCTCATCTATCGCAATTTTGTTAGGTGGACTCGGTGGTATGGCGCCGAAACGCCGGCCCGATATTGCTCGCATGGGTTTAAAAGCGGTGGCAGCGGGTTCGTTGTCAAATTTAATGAGTGCGGTTCTTGCGGGCTTGTTTATATCATTGGTGTGACGATGTATCGACACAGGCAATCTCGAGGTAGGAGAAAACTGTTATGAAAAGGGCCATTATTCTTGTTCTAGATTCTTTTGGCGTAGGTGCCACAAGTGATGCAAAAACATTTGGCGATGTTGGCGCTGATACCTTGGGGCATATTGCTGAGCACTGCGCAGAAGGTAAAGCAGACGTTGGGCGTAGCGGAAAGTTGGATATTCCGAATTTGGCTAGCTTGGGTTTAATGCACGCTGCCAAAGAGAGTACGGGGTCATTTCCGGCCGGTTTCCAAGATGTCGCGCCGGTTGTAGGAGCTTACGGGCACGCCGAAGAGCTTAGTAGCGGCAAAGATACCTCAAGTGGTCACTGGGAAATGACCGGGGTGCCGGTGCTGTTTGACTGGGGTTATTTTCTTGAGAAGGAAAACAGCTTTCCCGAGGCCTTTCTCAACAAATTTATCGCAGCTGCAAAAATTCCCGGAGTGCTGGGAAATTGTAGTGCCTCAGGTACAGAGATTATTGCACGCTTGGGTGAAGAGCATCTTCGTACCGGCATGCCAATAGTCTACACTTCAGCTGATAGCGTATTTCAAATTGCCTGCCATGAGGAAAGTTTTGGTTTGGATCGGCTACTTGAAATCTGTCAGATAGCGTACGACTTGTTGTCGGAATATAATATTTGCCGGGTGATTGCTAGGCCGTTTGAAGGAAGCAACTCCAGTGATTTTAAACGTACGGGCAATCGACGTGATTTTTCTGTTCCACCACCTGCGCCAACCTTACTTGATAAGCTTGTGAGCGCCGGCGGAGAAGTCATTGCTGTAGGAAAGATATCAGATATTTTTGCAGCGCAAGGCATAAGCCGTAAAGTTAAAGCCAACGGTTTGGAGGCATTGTTTGACGCTAGTGTTCAAGCATTGAACGAAGCTGGAGAGAACAGCCTCGTGTTTACAAATTTTGTAGATTTCGACTCCGAATACGGACATCGTCGCGATGTGCCTGGGTATGCAGCGGCTCTTGAATACTTTGACAGAAGGTTGCCAGAATTTCTCAGTGCGATGAAGCCCGACGACGTTTTGGTGATTACCGCAGATCACGGCTGCGATCCATCTTGGCCTGGCAGTGACCATACTCGGGAGCATATTCCTGTCTTGGTTTATGGTCAAAGTGTTACAGCCGGTTCATTGGGTTTGCGCCGCTCTTTTGCGGATATAGGGCAAAGTTTAGCATCGCACTTGGGCTTGCCCGAACTAGAATACGGTGAGAACTTTCTCGCCCAGTAACTATTTAAATTCCCAATTTTAATGATTTTGAAAGAGAGGTAAGCATGACCGCCCACATTAACGCCGAAGCCAATGATTTTGCCAATACCGTACTTATGCCCGGTGACCCCCTCCGAGCGAAGTATATAGCTGATAATTTCTTAGAAAACGTCCGTCAGGTCAATGAGCTTCGCGGCATGCTAGCTTACACCGGCGAGTACAAAGGTAGGGCAGTGTCGGTAATGGGTTCTGGAATGGGAATTCCGTCAATTTCGATCTACGCTAAAGAACTGATTACCGAATATGGTGTTCAAAATATAATTCGTGTTGGTAGTTGCGGAGCGGTTAGTCAGGACATCAATCTTCGCGACGTTGTTATTGGCATGGGAGCTTGTACAGACTCGAGTGTTAATCGAATTCGATTTAAGGGCTATGATTTTGCAGCGATAGCCGATTACGGCTTACTGGCCAATGCTGTAGAGTCTGCAAAAACTCTTAACATGACGGCCAAAGTAGGCAATATATTCTCAGCTGATTTGTTCTACACTCCAGACACTGAGATGTTTGATGTTATGGAGCGTTACAATATTCTGGGAGTGGAAATGGAAGCCGCAGGGCTTTATGGCGTGGCCGCCGAGTTTGGCGCTAACGCGCTCACCATTTGTACGGTCACCGACCATATCAGACGCGGTGAAGCGATGCCTGGGGACCAACGTCAAACGTCGTTGAACGAGATGATTACACTGGCATTGGAAAGCGTGTTGTTGTTAGAGGAATAGAGTAGAATTCCAAAGTTTAAATAGATAATTGACCGAACTCAAAAGGCAGCACAATGAGCGTACACGAAATCAAGCACCCTTTGGTGCAGCACAAAATTGGCTTAATGAGACGTAAAAATATCAGCACTCGGGATTTTCGGCAGTTGGCCGCCGAGACTGGCTGTTTACTTACTTACGAAGCCACTCGCGATTTGGCCCTAGAGAAGTACGAAATGGAGGGCTGGTGTGGGCCCATCGAGGCTGAACGAATCAAAGGTAAAAAAATTACCATCGTACCTATACTGCGTGCCGGTTTGGGCATGATGGATGGCGTCCTCGAGTTGATCCCTAGTGCTAAGATATCTGTGGTGGGCCTTTATAGGGACGAAGTTACACTGCAGCCTGTGGCTTATTTCGAAAAGTTGGCAAAGGAAATTGATCAGCGTCTGGCGTTGATTGTTGACCCAATGTTGGCCACCGGAGGGTCAATGATTGCGGCCATTGACATGTTAAAGAACAAGGGCTGTACACACATTCGAGCCTTGGTATTAGTTGCTGCGCCAGAGGGAATAGCAAAAGTTCAAGAGGCACATCCCGATGTAGAGCTGTATACCGCAGCTGTTGACGATCACTTAAATGAGCAAGGCTACATTTTGCCCGGGTTAGGCGATGCTGGCGACAAGATTTTTGGCACCCAATAGGCGATAGAACGAAAATTTGTAATGGTTTTCTACACAATAATAATTTTCAAGATCTAAAGTTTAGCCCGCGATCCATGTAGCTTGGGCTAGGATTGCTGGTAGATGTCTAGCTGATACACTTTCGGTAGGAGTTTCATTAAGCCTGCCGAATACTTCATTTTTTACTCTATACAATGCGCAGGGGCAATGCTTGTGAAACGTCTTACGACTTACTTTCTCCCTTTAAACCTTAAACAATGCTCAATACTCATAAGTACCTTACTGGGTCTCTGTTTGGCTAATACCAGCGTTGCGGCTACTAAGATCAAAGTGGATAGTATTATTTACGGCGATTATCTCGTCACAATGACTGGCTCTGAACCCTACATAGAAAACGGTGCGGTTGCTGTACAAGGGAAGGATATTCTGGCTGTTGGCACACAGCAGGAAATTGACAGTGCCTACCGTTCAAAAAATCGCATTAGTGGTAAGCAGCGAATTCTAATGCCTGGCCTCGTAAACGGCCATACCCATTCGTCTATGACCTTGTTTCGCGGAATGGCAGATGATTTAAAGCTGATGGACTGGCTTACCAATTACATTTTTCCCATGGAAGGCCAATTTGTTACTCCGGAATTTATTCGAGTGGGCACTGAGTTAGCCTGCTATGAAATGATAAAAGGCGGCACAACCACTTTCGTTGATATGTATTTTTACCCTAATACCATCGCCGATGTTGTTGAGCGCTGCGGTCTTCGCGCAGTGATCGCTTCACCTTCAATTGATTTCCCAAGCCCGGGCTTCAAGGGTTGGGATGATTCCTTTGCTGCAGCAGAGAAGTTTGTTGACGAGCGTAGAGGTAAGCACGAGAGAGTGACACCTGCCTTTGCGCCTCACGCCCCTTACACTGTTGCGCCGGAGCACCTTGCCCAAGTGGTTGCCAGCGCCAAGGCCTTTGACGCACCTATAAGCATGCATGTCGCCGAAGCTCCTTCAGAAATTGAAATCATAAAGGAGCGCTACAATACCTCACCCGTAAAACATATAGCCAAACTGGGGATGCTGGACGAAACCCTAATCGCGGCCCATATGGTTCACCCAACAGTAGAAGAAATTCAAATGATGGCGGGAAAGACGGTTGGTGCCATACACAACCCGACGTCAAACCTTAAATTGGCCGCTGGAATTTCACCCGTTGTGGCTATGTTAGAGGCAGGCGTATTAGTGGGGCTAGGCACTGATGGCGCAGCCAGCAACAACGATTTGGATTTATGGGAAGAGATGCGCTTGGCCGCCTTGCTGCACAAAAACCGCGAATCTGACCCTACCGTTATTCCTGCAATGACTGCGCTGACTATGGCAACTCGTGGTGGAGCCGCCGCCATTGGCCTGGGAGAGCAAATTGGGCAGTTGAAGCCTGGTATGCGAGCGGATATGATTCAGCTTGATATAGGGCGCCCAAGTTTGTCGCCTCTCTATAATGTAATTTCTCACTTGGTGTACGCCGTCGACTCTAGCGATGTAGTCAGTACAATGGTTTCGGGCCAATTGTTAATGACAGATCGCAAGGTGTTAACGCTTGACCACGACCAAGTTAAAAAAGCAGCCGATCAAAAAGGTAAGGAGATTGCAGCGGCTTTAAGCCGTAGGCAACAAAACCCATGACCGACAATTCAAAACCCGCCAAGGCTGGGGCCATTAGAAAACGCAATATGCGGAAAATACTGGAAGCCGCCGAATATGAATTTGTTTTGCACGGGTACAAAGGTACAAGCACACAAGCGGTAGCGGATAAAGCGGGGCTCCCAAAAGCCAATATCCTTTATTATTTTAAGAGTAAAGAGAAGCTCTATATCGCGGTGCTACAAGAAATATTGGAACTTTGGACTGAAATATTTGGCGAGATTAGGGAGGAGGACGACCCGGCAGAGCAGCTAGAGCGCTTTATTCGCGCGAAAATTGACATGTCATTCCGTCAACCCAGAGCATCTAAGTTATTTGCGATGGAAATTATTCAGGGTGCCCCCCACATAGAGCACTATCTCGAAACCAATATGCGCACCTGGTTAAGGGAAAAGACTTATGTAATTCAACGCTGGATAGAGCTGGGGAAAATGGACGCTGTGGACCCCATGCATTTTATTTTTATGTTGTGGGCATCCACTCAGCACTACGCTGACTTCGACAAACAAGTATTAACCCTGATGGAGCGCAAAGCCTTTAAGTCGGCTGACAGAGAGCATATTGCTCGCTCATTAAGTGAAATTTTGCTCAAAGGCTGTGGTTTGGTGCCTAGTCATTTGAAAGAATCCTCGTAATCAATGAAATATATTTCATTGATAATATTGCAGGCCCTGGTTTTATTGAGCTCTGTGCACGCTCATCTTTATGCACAAAGTGCTGAGATACAAATCACTCAGGCTCAGTGGGATAAAGAGCTTGTTGTACATCAGATGCAGGGCATTGAGTTCATGGGGGGGATAGATTACCACCTCGACCAGTCTCATATTAACGCTTTTAAACTGCCTATTTCTAGCCAAAAGCTTGGTGGATTTTCAACAATAGAATTCATTCATAAACTGAGTGAAACACCCCAATTCATCGCTTTCTCTGACAATCATGGCCTCTGGATGAAAGCCTCACTTATGCTAGAGCAGGGGAGCTTAGTGGGCGTTCGAGTCGATCAGATGGGCATCTTGAAGGACCCAGAAACCGGCGAAGGTTTGAATGATATTGAGTCGATGGCCATGACTAAAAGGGGCATGGCGCTGGCGTTTGAGGGGCAGGGTAAGCTTTGGCGTCTTGACTCTTTAGAGAGTAAGCCCTCTATTAGCGATAGTATTCCAGATGTGCATGGTTTCCCTCAAAATGGCATTGAATCTATGGCTCAGTTAGCGGATGGTCGCTTGTTTGCCATCGCTGAATTGCAGAGAGCCGACACCAGTTTTGTGACCCGCTCTTCGTCCAATTCCTTACCCTTGTCAGACACCAATGCTGCGTGGATTGAGGATCGGCCCAACAGTGGCGTATTCAATAAATTTGGGATTAAGACACGAGGGCGACTAAAGCCCAGTGGCAGCACGACCTTGAACAGTGGCGAGCTATTGGTTCTATTTAAAGACTACAAAATATTGTCAGGTTTAAATAGTATTGCTCTAGAGCGCTTTAAACCTGAAGCATTAGTTCATGGCAAGGAAGCGCAAGGGAAGGTATTGCTAGATGTAGCGTCCTATCGCAGGCCTCAAAAAATACTCGACAATATGGAAGGTATTGCCAGTTTTGTACACGCCGGATATGAATATGTGCTGTTGGCCAGCGACAATAATTTCAATTTAAAACAGCAAAATAACCGCCTATTGCTCTTCCGTCTGCAGTAAGACTCTTATATCCTCCCCCGAGTAACCAAATAATTATTCAACTTAGGGGCACCTATGGTTCAGGTCATCACTGATATACCCAATTTAATAGTGAATGAAACATTGGGTATTGGACAAAGTAACTGGGACGAGCCCGAATACTTGGCTCTTGGCCAAACTCAAATGCACAAACTGTTCAAAACCTTAGCCATTGAGCCTGCCGGTCCAATTCAAATACTTCCTAAGGCCAAACAAGCTTTTGACCTTGAAACTGAAATATACAGCGACCCTCTAATACCGGGACGCAGCCTGAGTGGCGAACAGTTGCTAAATCGTCGCGTGTTTAATGATGCTTTGTTGGTCATGCACAAAGGTGAATTAATTCATGAATCTTATCGCAATGGTATGCGGGCGGAAGATCGCCATGTTATTCATTCATGTACAAAGTCTTTGTGTGCGATGCTTGTGGCAATCGCGATTGAAGAAAAACGCCTTAACCCAAATAAACTCATTAGCGAATATGTGCCTGAATTTCAAGGCCGTGCTGAGTGGCAGGGCGTTAGCCTTCAACACGTTTTGGATATGCAAGCTGGCATTGAGTACAGTGAGGATTATACCGATCCCGATGCCCATTATTGGCAGTATGCACGAGCTGCAGGTTATTATCCGCCTCTTGAAGGAGAGCAGGCCATAGGAGCCAAGGCTTGGATTTACCAGAATTTAAACACGCGTGAGCATGCCCCAGGCACCCATTTTGTTTATAACTCCTGCCTAGCCAATGTGCTGGGTATGGCTCTGGAAAATGTCTACAAAACTGGCTTGGCAGAACTTTTTGAGCGGAAATTATTTCAAGAAGTGGGAGCCGAAAGTGCAGGCTATTTTAATACTGACAGTCAGGGTTTTCCAATCACCGAGGGGCAATTTAACCTCTGCTTACGTGATTTCGCGCGCTGCGCGTCATTGATGTTAAATAATGGGATGAACTTGGAAGGGAAGCAGATAGTGCCTCCTGCGTTTGTTAGCGAGGTGGTTAACCCTGACGCAGCAGCAAAACAGGCCTATCAAAAGGTAGAGATTGATGTAGACTTCCCTCGCGCGCAGTATCGCAATCAATTTTGGGTTTTCGAACCAGAAAAAACGCAATTTGCCATGCTGGGTATTCATGGTCAGTTTGCATGGTTTGACCTTACAAGAAACCTAATGATGGTGGGAAATGGTTCTTTTCCCAAACAGGATGGACGCCTAATGATGCAGGCATTAAAAACACTGTGGGAAGAGACCGCCAATAAGTTAGAGGCTCTTTAAACCGTATGAGAATACAGTGCCGAGCTGAAATTTAATTTAACAAGAGAAAAAACAATGTCTACTTTCGAAAACGTAAGCCTTAGCAAAGCCGCCAATGTCTATTTTGATGGTCAAGTCACCAGCCGTTCACTCACATTAGAGAATGGCGACAAGGTGTCTTTAGGCATAATGGCGCCCGGCGACTATGAGTTTGGTACCGCGGAAAAAGAAATTATGGAAATCATGTCAGGACAGCTGCAGGTATTATTGCCCGGTTCTAGCGAGTGGCAAACCATTAAGGGCGGCGAAAGTTTTAAGGTGCCTGCCAATGCGTCATTTCAGGTGAAGGCGCAAACTATGATTGATTATTGCTGTTATTATATTGCCTAAGTTCACTTTGACACTGGCGAGCTAATCGCCAGTGTCAATTTCGTCGGCTTGCCGTATTCTTGCCAAACGCTCGTCTTCCTCTTCCATCGCAGCGCGAATTTCTAACAACACGCCATCGACGTCGGCTTCGTCTTCTTCTCCGTGATATTCGCCGGTAAGCTGATGATCGGGGTGTAACTCACCTTCCTCATAAAGCGCCCAAATCTCTTTGGCATAGCGAGTGGTTTTTAGGCCGGGAGCGAACATTGAGTAATAGGTGGTCATATTGTCCACATCTCGTTCGAGCATGCGCTGAGCGTTGTTATTTGCCGCAGCGTCAACGGCCTGGGGTAGGTCAATAATGACAGGCCCGTAGCTATCGACTAAAACATTAAATTCCGATAAATCACCATGCACAATACCCGCACATAACATACGCATCACATATTGCATAACCACAGCGTGGTCTTCTTCAGCTTGTTCTTCAGACATTGAGACGTCATTAAGCCGTGGAGCAACCTGGCCGTCGTCATCAATAACAAGCTCCATGAGCAATACGCCGTCGAAACAACCGTAGGGCTGTGGTACGCGCACGCCTGCACTAGCCAATCGGTAGAGGGCGTCTACCTCGGCGTTTTGCCAAACATCTTCCTGTTGCTTACGACCAAATTTGGAGCCCTTTTCCATCGCTCTGGCACGCCGGCTATTGCGCACTTTGCGGCCTTCTTGGTATTGCACTGCCTGTTTGAAGCTGCGCTTGTGGGCTTCTTTGTAGATTTTTGCACAGCGAATCTCTGTGCCACAGCGTACGATGAACACATCCGCCTCTTTTCCACTCATGAGTGGGCGAAGCACTTCGTCAATCAGGCCGTCTTCAACTAAGGGTTTGATACGTTTCGGGATTTTCATTGCGTCGTTATACCTTACTTGAGCAAGCTATGGAACAATAGGTGCCTAAGTTCATCATATGAGTTCAGCTTAAGTTCATATATGAACGCTATAATTTTGGTTTTTAACTTCCTAGATAGGGCTGAGAAGCTAATGATAAACGTGCCTTCAAAAGTTAGATGGAACACTGTTACTTTGCCGCGTATTGCGCTGATCCTCAGCATTGTCTTGGGTCTTGGCGGCTGTGCCCATCAGCGCCACACTGACAGTGCTAAGGACTACCTGCAAGAAGGTCGCTATGAGCTCGCCGTCGATGATTTTAAGCGAGCCTTAAAGTTAAAACCCAATAATACAGACAACCAGCAAGGTTTAAAGATGGCCCAGGCTGGCCTAGACCGCTGGTTGCTGGACGTTCGATCAGTTGCCGCCCTGGCTTATAAAAACCAACAGCTCGGAAAGGCCTTATTGCTGTACAGCAAGCTTGTGCAATTAGACAGTGATTCAGAATCTCTGTGGCGATACCAGCAATTGATCGACCAATTGACTCAGCAGCATGCTATGAAGCTCAGCTTGCAGTACGACTCAATGTTGTTAGGTGCCAATTTTGGTGAAGATATACAAGGTCTTGATGTTCAACGAGGCCAAGCCGCAAGCCACATTGCCTTTAAACTCAACAACTACCAAAGCTCACGCAGCTATGTAGAGAGCTCTCAAACACAGGAATATCTCGCGGGAATAGAAACACTAGTAAACCCGGATTACTTCCATACTCAAGACCGGATACGGGACAATCGCCATCAAGTAAAGAAATCTCGAAGAGAAGCCAAACGCTATAAATCCCGAAAGCGCGCCCTGAATGCAGATATCGATCGTATGCAGCAGACGATTACCCAGCGCGCCTCAGTTCTGGAGAATAGAGACCCGGCAACGGCGGAATACACTCGCCTAGAGAGAGCTTTGGCAGAGGCTCGCAAATCCAAAGCCAGCTTGGTGGCAAAACGCGAAGAAAATCAACGCAGCCTCGATAAATATGAAAAGCGTTTTCACCACGCTGAACACGATCTTGAGGAAGCCTATGAACGCTTGGCCTATCTTCCGCCCACCGTGGAGCAGGAAGTCTTTGATACCTATGCTTATACTCTGGGCACCTTGAGTCAGACCATGAGCGTTGACTTACTGATTCAGGAACCGGGGCGACGCCATACGCAAACAGCTCTGTTTACTCGAAGTGACAGTGAGCACGGTGCCCACCCGACTATTGGTCTCGCGGCCAAAGATGCCCTTGAGCTAAGTGGCCAGAATATGCGCGCAGAAGCCGATAAATCGGCGGCAGCCCTAGGCCGGATTTATCTACAGGAGCTACGGGACGAGCATCGTCGCAAATTGGCGCAGAAAAGGCAGAGAGAAAGCCACCCGGGTGAGCGCCTAGAGCTGGGGGTAGGGTATTTGTTAGCGGGCGACCAGTCTCGTGATAGCCAGCTTGAAAGCGAGCTCCAGCAGCACTTGTTTCGAGAATTCGGGGTGGCGGGGGAGTTTCCCATTCACCACTTGTTAAACCTTTACAGAACCGGGAAATGAGCGCTACCGCTTTGTGATTGAGAGGAGTATATTGCACTCGCTCAACAACAGAGCCCCCAAACTACAGCTAGAGGTTCAATGCCAATGACGAGCGGAAAGAAATATCAATTTAAAGCGATACAGAACGAATCAAGCTGGACAGGTCAGATTATTCGTCGTGTGAGTTCAAAAAGAAGCATGGTGTCGAAGCGTCAAGACGGCTTTGCATCGGAAGCTGAAGCCAATGCCTGGGGTGAACTTGAGCTTAAGGCCTTTTTAGTGAAGCAAGGCGAGCGAAATACCCGCAAATCTCAATAGACAATAGGTATAGCGCTTATAAAGGCCTGTTTAGGCCTTCCTTGCCAAGTAAACAGAGTTAAAAGACTCTTCCCCTGTATAGGGATTAGGAAAGCTCACGAGGTGTGAGACCGAAGATTCGAAAACGGAATCGAGTAGAGCTAAGAACTCAGGCTCCGGCGCATCGTTTGACCACAGGCCAAAAATTCCACCTGAGTGAATCTTTTCCGCCATCGCGCGCAAGGCTTCTACCGTATAGAAGTCACCATTGCCGGGGTTTAGCCAGTTGCTGGGGGAGTGGTCAATATCCAGCAAGACTGCGTGTACTTTTTGTGGATTATCGCTGCCGTCGAAACCGACTTCTGGCGCTGTCGCCACATGGAAAAAATCAGCGTGAATTAAGCTGCAGCGTGAATCTGCGGTTAATACCTCACCAAGCGGCACGAGGCCTTCTTCATGCCATCTTATGACCGGCTCCATAACGTCCACTACCAATAGTGAGCGCACAGCAGGGCACTCTAGAGCGGCTTCGGCGGTGTAGCCCAAACCTAGACCTCCCACCACAACGTCCAGCTCGCTGCCTTCTAGAGCCGCAAGGCCCAGACGCGACAACTGAATTTCCGCTTCGGTAAAAAGGCTGGACATCAGAAACTCGTCGTTAAGTTTCACTTCATAGAGAATTTTGCCGTTTAGCCTTGGCTCTGCACGGCGCCTCAAACTAATGTCGCCTAGCGCTGTTTCTTGATAGTCGAGCTCTTCAAAACCAAATTTCATGTAAGCTTTCCAAAGGGTGAGGCGATTGGACCTGAATCAGTCTCTTGCGGTACGTCAATTGTACCTCGACTAAGCTCACGGTGGTCCATTTTTTCAACTATCCTGTAAAAGCACTCTGGCAGCTAAGTACTTTTGAGCTATTTTTCCAGAAAATTACCTGTAGTTTTTTTACAACCTATAAATTAACTTCATATTTCTGTATGATGTGCCCGCAGAATTCACGGATATATCATCAGAACGTGGGCACAACGACACATTTTGATCAACAAATGGCAGAATTGGGGATAGCATGACAAAACAGATATCTAAGATTATTTACACCTTGACTGACGAAGCGCCAGCATTGGCCACATACTCCTTACTCCCTATCGTCAATACTTTCGCATCAGCCGCTGATGTTGCTGTAGAAACCAGCGATATATCATTAGCCGCTCGAATCCTCGCTGCATTTCCTGAAAGACTAAGTGCTGAACAAAAAGTATCCGATGCCTTAGGCGAACTGGCCGAGCTAACACAAGCAGCCGACGCCAATATTATTAAACTTCCAAACATCAGTGCTTCAATACCACAGCTGGGGGCGGCAATTGCTGAACTTCAAGCGAAAGGTTATGACATTCCAAATTACCCTGAAGCGCCTAAAGATGACGCAGAAGCCGAGATTAAGGCTACTTACGCAAAAGCCCTAGGCAGTGCCGTTAACCCCGTATTGCGTGAAGGCAACTCTGACCGTCGTGCGCCGGGAGCCGTTAAGCAGTATGCTCGCAGCAACCCACATTCAATGGGAAAGTGGAGCCAGGCTTCTAGAACTCACGTAGCGCATATGCGCTCTGGTGATTTTTACGCCAGTGATATCTCAACCACAATGAAGCAGGCCGATAAGTTAAAAATTGAGCTGCACGCCAAAGACGGCAGCGTTAGCGTATTAAAAGAAGTTGCTGTACAAGATGCGGAAATTATTTCTGCACAATTTATGAGCACACGACTGCTGCGTAAATTTTTGGACGAAGAAATGGAAGGCGCCAGAAATGCCGGCCTATTATTTTCTTTGCACTTAAAAGCCACCATGATGAAGGTGTCTGACCCGATTGTGTTTGGCCATGCCGTTACTGTTTATTTTAAAGAAGCTTGGGAAAAGCACGGGGACACTTTGCGTGAACTCGGTGTAGATCCCGACGACGGTTTGGGTGCTGCGCTACGTAAAGTTGATAAACTTCCTTACTCAAAGCGTGCGGAAATTGAATACGATTTACGTCGCTGTTATGAAGCTCGCCCAATGATGGCAATGGTTGATTCCGACAAGGGTATCACCAATCTTCACGTCCCAAGCGACGTAATTGTGGACGCCTCAATGCCCGCAATGATTCGCAACGGTGGCAAGATGTGGAGTGCCGATGGCAAGCTACAAGACACTAAAGCGGTAATCCCCGATAGCTGCTACGCAACTATTTATCAGGAAGTAATTAACTTCTGCAAGCACCATGACGCATTTGATCCAACAACCATGGGCACAGTACCCAACGTGGGTCTCATGGCGCAAAAAGCTGAAGAGTATGGCTCTCACGACAAAACCTTCCAGCTGCCCGCAGACGGCACTGTGCGAGTTGTTACCAGCAGTGGTGAGGTTTTACTAGAGCACAAAGATCTGGAAGCTGGCGATGTTTGGCGTATGTTCCAAGCCAAAGATGCGCCTATCCAAGACTGGGTGAAACTCGCCGTTACTCGGGCTCGCGCTAGCGGTATGCCTGCAGTTTTCTGGCTGGATGAAAGCCGCGGTCACGACGCCGAGATGATCAAAAAAGTTGATAAATATTTGGCCGATCACGACACGGAAGGTTTGCGCATCAGCATACTAACCCCCGTTCGTGCAATCCGTTACACCATGGAGCGCCTGAAGCAAGGCAAAGACACCATTTCAGTAACGGGTAACGTATTGCGCGACTACCTAACGGATTTGTTCCCCATTCTAGAGCTTGGTACTAGCGCTAAAATGCTGTCAATTGTGCCATTGATGGCCGGCGGCGGTTTGTTTGAAACAGGCGCTGGCGGTTCTGCTCCAAAACATGTTCAGCAGTTTGTTGAAGAAGATCATTTGCGTTGGGATTCGCTGGGTGAGTTTCTTGCTATAGCCGTTTCTTTCGAAGACTTGGCTGAGAAAACCGGCAATGAGAAGGCCGCTTTGCTGGCGAAAACCCTCGACGAGGCAACGGGTAAGTTGTTGGAGTCTGGAAAGTCACCACAGCGCAAAGTGGGTCAGCTTGATAACCGAGGCAGTCACTTCTATCTAGCGCTGTACTGGGCTCAGGCTTTGGCTTCGCAAACTGAAAATACAGAGATGCAAGCTTCGTTTAGTGGTTTGGCAGCATCGCTTGCCGAAAACGAAGAGAAGATTATTCAGGAATTGAAAGCATCTCAGGGTCAGCCCGTAGATATGGGTGGATATTTCCAGCCAGACGTTGAGAAAGTGCGTGAGGCAATGCGTCCAAGTGCTACTTTGAATGCCTTGGTAGATGCGGCTCTTTAAGATTCCGCACTAACAAGTCTAGAAATAAAAAAACCGGTGCAACTTTTGTAGCACCGGTTTTTTATTGATTATGGTTTTTATCTTAATCAATCAAACTCAAACCGCTAGGAACAGCGCTTGGCACGTCACTTGATAGGTCAAGGCTGGCCGGGTCAGTCAATGCAACTAGAAATGCAACGATGTCATCTACTTCCTCTGGTGACAGATTGCGGGGCCTGAGCCTACCTTCGTCTCTTGCCGCCTGAGCAATTTCGTTTAGCCGCTGTGGATTATCCAACACCACGAAGTCTAAAGCATCTAAGTCCGTCCGTGACGGCATTTGTACTTGGGCTCGATCGTAGTTGTTTAAAGCGTTTACGGGGTTTATGTAGTGCCGAACCATGGCTTCTAAAGAGCGATATGCCCCAGAGTGCCCGTAGGGCGCTGTTAGCTCGATATTACGAAGAGACGGTGTGCGAAACTGGAAGCGATGAACTTCGTTTCCCGTAACCCTTTCTCGCCCAAAATCTTCCCGCCCGTCACTAAATCCTTCGGAGTTGTCGCCTTTACCTGGGCCAATTTGCGGCATGGCAATCGCGTGAAATTGATCGTCTGTTTGCAGGTTCCCGCTATGGCAACCCGCACATCCATTCTGCTGGAACGCTGACATACCACGCAAGGCGGCATCGCTCATAGCCCCTGTTTCCCCAGCCATCTGTCGGTCAAACGGTGAATTGCTGGCAGCCCAAGTTGATGTTTCAAATGCGGCGATGGCGTTAGCCGCCATGGTGAAGCTAATGTCATCAGGACCGGCGACTTCAGAGGGGTAAGCGGCTTGGAAAAGCGTGACATAAGCAGGTATATTCCTAAGTCTTTGGGCAAGTAACTCCCACACTCCTAAGGGACTTGCAAAGTCGTTGAAGGAGACTGCATCAGCAATTTCGTTTTCTCCGCTTTGGCCAGCCATTTCCGTAGCCGACGTTACGGGGAACAGCGCTTGAGCAGCGATAATATTATTTAAACCTAAAGGAAGGTCGTTTCCCGCGGGGCTGTTGAAACCTGAAGGCACGCTTGGATCGATGCTGATACGACCGTCATGGAAAAGAGTTTTCAGGTCATCTCGACCAAGATTGAATAAGGCCGGAGAGTTGCGGGGCACTCGTTCAACAACGGCATCAATACCCGCGCCGGTGTTACGAAGCTGACCTAAGCCTTCGCCACCCTCACCAATAGAGAGAGACAAGTCGTCGCCGGTGTGTGTGCTTGGGTGGTGGCAGCTTGCGCAGGAAATGTTTCGATTGCCGCTAAGTTCTTTGTCGAAAAATAGGGCCTGGCCTAATTCAGTTTGTTCTGGGGTCGGGAGCTCTTGAGGGGGTTCTCTAGGAGGCTGGGGCGGAGCAAGAGGGTTGTTTGGGTTATTGCCTCTTGGGCGGTTATCGCCGTTTTGGTTATCGTTAACTTGGTTTCGCCCATTGTTGGTCTCAGATGGTATTTGCCCTACGTTAATTTGGTTTCCATTCGCATGTTCGTTGTGATGATTACGCTGTCCATTTCCATTGTTATTGTCAATACCATTTGGAGGAGGTGTAGTTTGAGCAAAGGACGGGAGAGTGATGGTTATCAATGCCAATGCTAATACGGCTTTTCTGGGTGAATACGAAATCATAGGGTGCTACCTCAGCTTAAGACGAGTCTAGTGATGATTGAAGTATTCCCTAAGAATGAGGAAGAAATGTGCAGGTAATAATGAAATTGTATATTAGTTGATAAAATGTGAGCTAAGTCTCAATTCGAATTACTGAGTCGAAAAATCAATGTTAATCGTAAATTTTCTTATTATGCATTTATCCAATCATTGATGAGTTTTGCGGTGTTCAGAGCGCCGGAGGGTTCTAAGAAAAAGTCATGCCCCTGATGTTGAATTGTATGGGTTTCCGCGCGAGTGAGCTTCACTAGTTCTGAAATTGCGCCAAAATCAATGCTAGGATCGTTGGCTCCAAAAATCGCCAGACTAGGCAGGGTTTTAGGCGTACTAGAAAAATTTTCTAGTGCCAGATCCTGAAACAACTTATAGCTTGCGTGCTGTTGTCTAATTTTTGCCAGTGCAACTGTATGGTGCTTATGAAGAGCCGTGCCCGTAAAGAAGAAATATTTAGCAATTTTCTCGTCATGGTACAAAACAGAAGGGTTTTTTGTGATTGCCATTATTAGGCTCTTTAGCGGAAATCGCATTAATACTTTTCTTCGTATTGTGCTGAGAGCCGACGGTAGGGGAGTGGCCAGTAAAATCAGCCTGTCTATATCGTCGCGAACACTACTGGATAAGGCCAAAAGACCGCCTAATGAATGCCCGACTATAATTTTTTGCCCTTCGATGGCGTTTAGCTGATTATGTACATCGCTCAGAAATTCCCGATACCCTACATTGTCGGAGAAGTGTAAACGTTTTTCTCCCCAGTGCCCTCTTAGGTCAAGGCAGGCCATATTGTAACCATAGGGCTCTAGAGCGCTGCATAAGGCTTCGAATGCCCATGAGCCATGATAAACGCCATGTATAAACACTAAAGTAGGTCCGGAGAGTCCCTTTTGGAACCAGTGTGAACGTGCTGGAGTAAGTTTAATCATCAACTTTCCCTAAAGACTCACTAAAGCCCTCTAGGAAGTGCATCCAGGATTGCTCAAATTCGTCAGAATCGGTGGGCAGGCCTGTTACTAGTTCAGCAATTTGGGGCAGGGCAGTGGGTATGATTGTTATTGCTAAAAGGGATAAAAAAAGTTGCGCCGCAGGGAGTTTTGCGGGCAGTTGTCCCCGGCTTTGGAATTCTTCCAAAGATTCAATTTGCTTAAGGTAATACTGCCTTCGATTGTTGGCTTCTACAGGTGTTTTTCCAGAGCCTTCGAGCGCTTCTCGTAGAATCATACGCATAAAGGTGGGATCACTTGAATTACCCTTGTGCCACCACTTCAACGCCTCAGTAAGATTCTCCGGCCGTGAATGAAGCCCTTGTTCTCTTTGGTTAAATTGGTGTCGCAGCGCGGCTTCGAATAACTGTTCCCGGTTTTTAAAAAAACGATAGATCAAACTTTTATTAAACTTCGCTCTTTTTGCAACGTGTTCCATACGCACGCCGCTATACCCTTTTTCAGCGAACTCCTCCACCGCCGCATCGAGAATGGCGTAGTATGAAGGAGGGTGCTTGTCATCTTCTTTAGTCACTAGCAAAACCCTGAAATTAGTTGACGGTTTGAAATGGAAGGTATTGTTTCCAATGGTAATCCGGCGCTAAGACGTTGAGCGTCGGCTTCCATTTTGGCGATAACATCCGGAAAGTCTGAAACAATTTTGCTCGCCATCAAGGGTAAAAACAAGACCATAAGCAATTGAGATTTTGGTTTCATCTCCCAAACTATATCAATAGATGTGCTGTCCGCACCGGTGGGCGTTAAGCTCCATGAACCGAGCATCTCAGCCATGGGGAAAGGAAAGCCCTCGTCCTCACACAAGAACTTCAATTCGAGGTGTTCACCTTCAGTGCGTGTTGTACAAACTTCCCGCCACTGCTTCCCGCTTGTATCTTGGCAGCGCCTTGTTGCGCCTATTTTATTTGGGTGCCCCTCGCTAACTTCTGAGCTTTTCAAGCCTTTAACATAGCGAGTAATTCCGGCGAGATCCCCGACAATAGCCCATAAATCGGTATATTTTGCGTCGGCTTCTATCTTAAGACAAATTTTATATTGCCCTGGCTTTGACTCGCTTTGAAACAAATGGAGAATACCGATCGCCTGCAGTGCTCCAAATACTGCTACGCAAACTGCCACACCTAGAATAATCAGTATCCCAGTATCTGTTAGCTTGGCTTGATAGACAGTTAAGATAATCACAGTCCCTATTACCCATATAACGTCTGATACTGAGGCTATAAGCGCGTTTATGGTGGATATAGACTTTGATCCGGCAAGATAAAGCAATCGAGCGGCAAAGAGGGCAAGGCCTACTCCCAAAGCAAGATAGAGCGTCTCGCTGCCTAAGCCTATTAGCGTGGCGATAGCATCGCTGCTGATTATTAGAGCGGCTGCGCAGGCAGCAGAAAACACTGCGTTGGCCCTTAGTGATTTTCTTAAAAGTGAGCTTTGGTCTTTCATGAGTTTTTCCTATCTAAGTGAAGGCTTAAGCAAGCGTTTGGATACCGACTACGCACTGGGCAATGATGGTCGTGATGTCGGTATTAGCAAATGCGTTAGTAACCGTAGCTGTAACGGTAACGATACCGTTACTTTATAGGTGATCTTTTAACCCGTCAAGCTCTTACGAGTATTTTTTGATCGATATTGGGCTGAATTGAAATTAAGAATCCATGGTTGGGAGAGTCAGGTAGGCGTTCTAAGAGGTATATCCCCTAAGCTTGCATCGCAATTGAATTAAAAATGGATTTTTAGTCCTATTTGCAAATTTACACCTTCTTCTCCATGGGCGATAAGGTCACTGTTTTGGGTCGTGTTATCGGGGTTTAGAATATCTTCGTTCAATATGTTACGAATAACTGCAAATATCTCCAAGTCAGCCACTCGGGCGGTATAGTTAATATGAACAACACTATAGGCTTCCAGATTATGGCGGGCGCCGATGTAGGAAATACTGCCTCCAACGCTGTGTACGGTTCCTATATCAGTGCTTCCACCCACGCTAAATGTCGTTCGAGGCGTGTTAAACGCAGCAGGATCATCAAGGTCAATTTTATTGCCTTCTTTTTGATAGGCTAAATTTAAAAATAATTTACTTCGTTGACTGGCGATCTGAAAATCAATTTCCGCACCTTTACGTTTAAAATTTCCATCATTAAAAAACGATATTGTGCCTAGAGAATCGCTAAACTTTCTAACAATAAAGTCTTCCGCATCTAGAGAATAGACATTGGCAACAAATAGTATATTCGATTTCGAATAAGAGTAGGCTAGGTCTATGGTTTTGACGACCTCTGCCGTCAATGAAGCATTCCCAATTATTGAAGAGGCTTCTCTATGAGGGCCAAGGCTGGTTTGTGAAAAATTGGGCGAGTTAAATCCTGTAGAATAGAGTGCTTTAATTGACTGGTGTTCGTCTATTTTATATACCGCTGCTGCTCTGGGTGTGTGCTTTTTGCCACTCACCTCATTATCGGTAAATCGCCCACCCGCGAGAAATCGCCAATCTAAATAGGTGTAATCAAATTGAATGTATGCGGAGAATTCATCAGTTTTACCTTTCTCGAGCAATGTTACTAAAGGTGTTTTTTGATTCTCGAGAAAATAAAATCGATAAGAATCCGTTGAGCGAGTTTCCTGTTCGGCGCCCAACGCTAGACCTAGCGCCTGATTGATCTTGTAGGAAACATTTCCTCCATATCTAAATCTATAGTCATTCTTTCCATCCCCATCCTTGGTTGCCAGAGCGTGGGTTCCAGGTGCGAAAAGATTTTCAATTTGAAACTCAAAAGTGTAATAATTATAATCAGCAAAAATTGTCGCTCTGCTATTATCCGTGTTCCAGGTGTTTTCTACGTGAATTAATTGGCCCTTGGTGCTCGTAATAAAGGGTTGCAGGGTAGTTTCGTTAATAAAACCATCGTTTATTCCCACCGTGGTATCAGAAAAGGCCTGAAACTGAAGAGAAAATTCTCCTTTCGTATAGCGTAGAATTCCCGACTGTCTTTCTAAATACCGAGCGACCTCATCACTCACTATCCCAAAGCCTGGAAAGTTTTCTTCATATCTGACGGTGTAGCCGTCTTCTGACCTGTATTCAGCTGCAAAGGCAAACGAAGACTCATTTGGCAGCTCAGTATTGTAATAGGCACTACCTTCATAAAGTTCATTAGTACCAATTTTAAGTGATACTGAATTATTACCCGTATCCGTTCTAGTGATTACATTAAATACTCCGCCTGAGGCTTGGCTGCCGTAAAAAACTGCGCCAGGACCTCGTATAACCTCCACGTGTGAAATTGACTCCCAGGGAATGCCTTCCATTGGAACGATTGAATGAGACGGCTGGTGGTATGGAACACCGTCCAGCAGGAAAAGTACTTTTTGATTAAAGGTCTCGTCTACACCTCTGATTTGCACTGACGCAAAGCCTGGCAAAGAATCCTGGATAATAACACCCGGAATGAAGTTAAACATTTCCCTCAATGTCGTTATGCCCATTTTTTCTAAATCAGTGCGATTGTATCGAGAGACTATTGCCGGGGTTCCAACAACCGTTTCCAAATCCGTAGACGCGACGGAAACTTTTATATCCAGCAACTCTTGCAGTGTAAAACGATATAATGAGTCCAAACCTTTATCTTGGGCCGATGCTAAAGGCAAGATAAAGAACAGCGGCAAAATGATGAGGCGAGTGATTGTCAGCATAAATTTCCGGATACAATAATAAACAGTAGGAAAAAGTAAGTTCGCTCTGCAACTCTATATGCAGGTGACCGGAAAATGGACCTAGACCACATGGTCATGCCAATTGAACCTTAAGTCTGCTCTAAGAGACGCTTTGCTGCCTTATTCATTCTAGTTTAGACATTAATATCGATATTTGTAGCGAATTGCAGCCGCTTTCTATCAAACCCTACACGGCTCAAGCGACATTGCTGGCAATGTCGCTGTCTTCGCTATATTGGTCCTTTATTTTGTAAGGGGGGCTACCAAATGGGCCTTGTGAACGGAGCTCGTGAACTCTGTCTAAAAATAGTAGAAGAATTCCATAACTCGTTGATACTCATAGCAAATAAGTATACATTTCAAAACCCAAAATTAGCTTGAGGAAAGGCATTTTCTCTCCCGGTTAAACTAGCTAAAGCTGGGCGTAACACACGCATCTAACTAGAGTTATATAGCGATATCATGACCAGAAAAACCTTAAGTTTGAAAGTAAAAAGGCAAAAAGACACTAAACCTGTTGAGGCGGTGGAAGAAATAGCGCCTGATTCTGACCCAGAGGCGCGCTTTTTAAATGGCGTAGCCATTAATCCCTCGCCGTGCATCCGCCTAGAATTAGGCTCTCAACAAGCTACTACCCGAGCCATTGATTTGATCACGCCGATTGGCCGTGGCCAGCGAGGCTTAATTGTTGCGCCTCCGGGCTCGGGGAAAACAACGATGTTAAAACATATTTGCCAAGCAGTGGGTGAAGCTTATCCTGAGATAAAGCTTTATGCCTTGCTCATTGATGAGCGCCCTGAAGAGGTGACAGACTTTAAACGCAGTGTACCAGCAAATGTGCACGCCTCATCTTCCGACGAAAGTTATGAGCAGCATGTGCGTGTTGCCAACGAACTTCTTAAAACCGCCCGCCGCGAAGCTGGCGAAGGCCATGATGTGATGATTGTCATTGACTCTCTTACAAGGCTCTCGCGAGTACACAATGCAGAGCGAAAGAGCAGCGGCCGCACCATTTCCGGTGGGCTGGACGCCAGAGCCATGGAGATACCTCGGAAACTGTTTGGCGCGGCCAGAAACATTGAGAATGGCGGCTCGCTGACCATTCTGGCGACCATATTGGTTGACACCGGCAGCCGTATGGATCAGGTGATATTTGAGGAGTTCAAGGGCACGGGTAATATGGAAATTGTTTTATCGCGAGATGTTGCGGATCAACGCATGTTCCCTGCGCTGGATATTGCAAAGAGTAGTACGCGCCATGAGGAGCTGCTTCTAAATTCGAAAGACATAACAAACGTAAGAGTCTTGAGGAGGGCACTTATAAACCTAAAACCTCTACAAAGTGCTGAAAGACTCATTGAGCTATTGAAAAAATTCCCTACAAATGCCGAATTGTTAAGCGCTATAAACGACAGCAAATTGCCTAGTTTAGCTGTTGTAATAGAGTAGGGTAAGGCTTAGAAGATACAAGAGTGTGTTGCACTATTGCACCAGACCCGAAGTGTACAGATGGTGGCCGCTAGAGGGCGGCATCGTACATTGCCAGAAACTCTAGCACGCGCTTGTGCACAAAGTTGGGGTCTTCTAGGTGTAGGAAGTGGCCGGCGTGTGGCATCAGCTCCAATTCGAAAGGGCCGCTAAAATTACTGGCCATGCCCTCTGTGGTAGAGATGCCAATGCAACCATCTTTGCCACCATGCAAATGCAGCGTGGGCACACGGATGTTTTCGCCCATTCGGGCTTGGAGTGCGGCAACATCTGCGTGTTGATACTCAGGGTCTAGCGCGCAGCGGTAGTAAGTTAGTGCCGCGGCGAGCACGCCAGGTTGTGCGAGGGTGTTGGTCACCCTAGTAAATTGTTCTTCGGTGAAGTTCCAGCCGGGCGACCAGTCTTGCCATAGTCGCCGAATAAACGCCATGTTGTCGTAGCTGACGGCCATTTCGGCGAGCGCGGTCTGAAAGAAAAACATGTACCAGCTGCGCCGTTGTTGTTCTGGATCGATGAGCAGTGCTTCGGGCAGCTTCGAACCGTAAGGTACTGCCGCGGTGATAAGTACGCGCACCTTTTCGGGTTCCAGCAAGGCCGCGCCGCTCGCGATTGAAGCGCCCCAGTCGTGACCGATGACAACGGCATTTTCGTAGCCCAAAGCGCTGATAAGGTTCAGTGCGTCTTGGGCTAATTCAATAGTCTGGTAGCGATTCTCTGCACTCAGGGTGTCTGGATGATAACCGCGTTGGTAGGGCGCCACTGCACGATATCCGGCGCCTGCGAGTGCACTCAGTAGGCCGGTAAAAGAACCAGGATAATCTGGAAAGCCATGCAAACATAAAACTAAGGGGCCTTCGCCTTTACTGAGGCAATGGAACCGGTAACTACCTGCGGTAACTTCTATGGTCTCATATTTCATGGAATTGGATTTACTCGTCAGTTTCGTTTAGGGCAGGGGATCAACGTTTTGTAGTTTCTTTAGAAAGTCAGTCTAGTATGTTGTGAGGCTAAACTTTCTGATGTCATCAATCTACCCAAGAAAACTACCTTTGGCAAACGTCGTTAGCTTATGCACTTAAAACATAGTATTACTCTTTGCTTCGTTTGATCTGCAGCTTAAATTGAGATATGTTTGTGCGCGATAGAATGGTCGGACAGCTCCTTGGCTAGTCCCTTAGTGCTTCAACTAAATTACAAATCATATGGAATATTTCAACCGAAATATGTTAAAGACACTGCTATTCATTTCTCTCTTCACTATTACAGGGTGCGCGCACAAAAATATGGGTTTAGAACGAGATACTGAGCGTCAAGTCGAGTCAGAAGTAAGCCAAGCTTTCAAGGATCTAGCAGTAGCGGCCAAATCGCTAAATGTGGACGACTACCTAGCTTTTTTTGACAAGAAGCAATTTACGTCACTAAACGATGACGGAAGTGTATTTCACAGCTTTCGTGATTTTGAAGATTTATACCGCCAGCAGATTCCCGCCCTTGAAAAGTATAAATCACTTAATTTTGCCAATGTGAAAATCACAGTGCTAAATCACTCCACAGCCATTTTGGTTAATGAATTTACGGCTGAGGTTGTTTTGAAATCGGGCGATACAGTCTCCGCAGGCGGAGCGGGCACACAAGTTTGGTCAAAAATGTCGGGGGCATGGTTGCTCGCAAATGTATCGGCAAGCATGAAAACTGATGGTTAACAAAATGATAGGCAGCGGCTTATCGCCGGCCTTGTTACTGAAAGCATGCAAGCATGCTTGTTTTAGCCCCTAGCTAGGGGTGATTAACCCGAAAGATTAAAAGCGCATGAATCTAAGCGATATCATAGGCTTAGGCAGGAAACTTAAAGTAATTTCCGATTAATACCGTTTTTTCTCATTGCCCTCGGTGTGATTGTGAATAGGTGATCACTCGTAATTCTAAGAAACCTCTTCAGAACCATACATAGACATTTCTTTAGTAATCACCTTATTTGGCGGCCTTACTGCTATCGCAGCGAGAATCTAGGTGAACTCGCTAATTTGCGAAATGATAAAACTAAGGGATACGCCTTCTATTTCAGCCTAACTCATGGCTTGCCATCTACTTGTAGTTACATTCTTTACTTTAAAGTACATGAGTTCTAGTCTTTCAATAGGCAGGGAGGAACTGATGCAGGAAGAAGATCTACGTCCGCTGGATTACATCCATAGTTGGAATAAGATTAGAGGTGACCTAGCTGTAAGGTTTCTGTTTGGTCTTGCAATATGGTTGTTAGTTCCCCTTATCCCCACCTTTATTCTCGCTAATGAACTTGGATTTACAGCCGCCAACTTCACCACACCTTTAATAACCGGGCTTTTTCTAACCGCTTTATATTTTCGGAAGAAATTAACAACAAGAGAGATTTCAATTATTGTCGTAGCGGGGATGTCCTTGATATACCTCATATCCGTTTACACATTTGGGGTTCTATCATCTGCGAACGTTTGGTTCTTCCCTATTGTGTTAATGGCCAACGTTCTGTTTGGTAGTGCGATAGCCTTTATGCTGGCAAGTTTCCTGCTGGCTGGTTTTTCGCTGGCAGCGTACGGGTTTATCACAGGCTGGTTACACTTACCTTCAGAAGCCAGCAACTACTTCTTCTCCAAATCTGTATGGGTGATGCAAATTTCCTTCGGTATAATTGTTTTCGGATTCGTTCTATTTATCGTGAGTAAGATGCAATCTACACTAGTCAACCAATACAATGTTATTAACGAAAAGAACATAAGGATTGCACATTTAGCCAATCATGACCCGCTGACTGGTCTTGCGACTTTGCGGCTCGCAAAGGATCGTTTTGATCTAGCGCTACAGATGGCCAGCCGCAGTAAGAAAAATTTGGCTCTGTTGTTCCTTGACCTTGATAGTTTCAAACTGATCAATGACCGTTTCGGGCACGATGTTGGAGATGCAGTTCTAAAAGAAGTCGCGATACGTTTGCAGAAAGAAATTAGAGAGAGTGATACAGCATGCCGGATAGGTGGCGACGAGTTTCTAATAATTCTCAGTGAGGTAAGCGGTAAAGAAGAAGTAAAATTCTTGTGTCAGCGCCTGATTGATCATGTGACCAGGCCCATACTCTTGGGCGAACATAATCATGTAGTGGGAATCAGTATCGGCGCCGCGATCTATCCAGATTGCGGGGAAACACTTGAAGAACTCCGAAAACGTGCGGATGCATCCATGTATGAAGTCAAAAGAGGTGGGAAAAACAGTTTCAGTGTTGCTAGTTGATTTCTGGGGTTTATCAGAGGCCCTTGGTGGTGTATGAGGAAATGGGCACAGAGGGCCTTAGACTTGACAGATTAAAAGTAAACGATCTATTTAACATAATATACATTATACGCCATT
>Ga0209825_1000397_pt1 | contig 34101 bp, 33 predicted proteins | sample EN8Hudsemesocosm_FD_184631 | JGI IMG/M metagenome (GOLD analysis project Ga0209825, IMG submission 184631) | Methane-oxidizing microbial communities from mesocosms in the Hudson Canyon - EN8B Hudson Canyon (SPAdes) (version 2) | ecosystem: Environmental > Aquatic > Marine > Cold seeps | place...
AAGATATTTCTTAATGAGCTAGGATACGAAAGTATGCTAGTAAATGTATAAAGAAGGCTGCCCTACTTAGTAGGGTGGCTTTTTTAGCATCTGAAGGTTAAGAAGTGAACAGTGATTCACTTTATTGTTCTGTTTTAAAATTGTTGGGGTTACTCGAACAAGTAAAACAACCTGCAGTGCTAATTGATTGTGTAATAAGAAAAAAGCAAAGGATAGCGCAAAGGAAATACCGATGGATGGTAAAAATTAAAATAAAAGAAATTATGGAGAGCCGAAATGAATAAAAAATTAATCAGTGTAGTATCGGTCTTTTGGCTATTTAGCCAATCAGCTTTTGCCGAAATGAAACAAATTGATGATTCTGACTTGTCAGAAGTGACTGGTCAGGCTGGATTAACTATTGATATTGAAATGGGAATCGAGATTGGTGAGTTTATGTATAAGGATGGAGGCTCTATTGTTATGCAGGGGCTTCGGTTTGGTGGTATGGATGCTTTAGGAGTAGGGACTGCTTATGATGCTGACAATACGTCTGATTTAAATCTTTTTAATAATGCGCGCGTTCATGTTGATGTTGCAAGTGCTGGAGAGCAATTCAACTGGGCCTGGAGTGAGTGGACCGGGGGGATACCAGCTTCAAACGCGGGAACAAACTACTTATGCCGAGAATGTGTTTATTCTGCAAATGATGGTGACCTGATCATACATGGCTCGGTGACCGATATATTTGAAGTCTCTCGTTCTTATCAAGCTGTTGATTTTGGTATTGAGCTTGATAAATTTGCAATCAAGGATTCAAGTTACGTTGCTGGTGATGATATTGTTGACAACAGCGGTACGTCAACGACCGCTCAATCTACGACGATACTATCTAATATGAAAATGGAAGGCTACATGGGTGGCTTCGATTGGATTATTGAAAATAATGGTAATGGATTTACCAATAATATTGCAGACAGTAAGATCAAGATCAATACATTCTTTGAAATTACTGACATGGAATATGACTTCAATATCGTAGGTATTCGTTATGAAGGTATGAAAATTCATAATCATCGTGGAAATTTAGATTACTTTAATCATGAGCAGAATAATACTGGTTCTAATGCTGGTACTTCTGAGGGGTTCGCGCAATCAAATGTACATATTTATGCTGTCCAGGATGGAGTACTTAGGATTGGCTCTGCAGCCAATGTTAATGGTTCTGTTAACCCAGCTGACTATGTAGATGGTATTGGGCTTAAAACGCGTTTTCGTGGTGATATGGATATTGGCCACCTAAGTTTTGGTGATACAGGTCGGTCTATTGGTGAACAATATTGGACAGATATGGATTTCAATACAACTATGGTTTTGTCGGCTCACTGATAAAATTAAACGCTAGATATAAAAAAACCTCCATGCGGAGGTTTTTTTATATCTAGCGTTTAATATTAAGTATTGTTTTTATGAAATGAACTGAGTGACAGTCATGCAACGTTCCCTGTAGGGTATGTTACCTGCCTGCACCAATGCTTAAGTGTTGTGCACTTTGGTGTGCAGTATTAATAATAACGCGGGGCTTTATCCGATAATGACTGCTTGCGTAAAACCGGTTTTCAGACTGCGTTCTTAAAGGCCAAACAAATCACCTATAGGGTGTGCTTGCGCACCAATGGCTAGCTGTTATGCTTTGTGGTGTGCAGAGCGGGGGTTAGAAATGGTACTAAAATAACTGGCTTTGTACGGTAGGAGCTGCGAGTAGCTTTCAACAAGCTACTCATTCTATTAATTGTCTTGTGGAATGTTAATTGTTAGGTCAAAACCACCATCTGCTCTAGGTACTATTTGAAGTGGTCCTTCATTAAATCCTTCTGGTATATTTATTGGTTGAACGCCAGGTAAATTACCAATTGAAAATGTGAGCTGATCATCAGTACGGCTTAAGCCCAAGTCATTACCCACATAAGAAAAATTAAAATCTCCCTCGGGTACTGTATAGCGGGGGTCATCAAGTAATTCGGCGATAGGAACTGTTGTCACTTCTTGATATGTAGGTACGTAAATTTCTTGGTTTGGGTTGATCGTTGATTCAATGCTAGCTTCGCGAAGTGAGTCGTCTGACAAGGCAAATGAAACTTCAGTGCCAGTGTTATGTGCTTGTGCGCGTCTTAATTCTTCAATATCTAAATCATTATTTTCGACGGGGGCGATTGTTAGGCTAGAATAAGTCTTCTTAGACGTCTGCTCTTTGTTTTTTCTGGGCGTAACGATAATCGTTGAATCTCTAATATAAGTTTCTGTGAGTTCAGAGCTACTTAGAGATTTTACTTCAGCTTGGCTAGCAAAAGGGGTTAATAAGCCAGTGCTTACACAAAATAAACAAGCTAATTTAGCGTGACGCTTCATAAAGATACCTGCGAAGGTGATAATAAGTATTCTAGTGTTAAGTATTTAAGGATCGCGTAATGAATGCAAGGTTTTTTGGTAAGCTTTCTGTTAAGAAAAGTAAAGGTGTGGATGAGCTTGCATTATTAGGGTGCACTAAACCATGAAATTGTCAGTATTTCCTGAAAATATCAGTCGATGGCTGTCTTCTCGGTCAGCTAGGAGCAATCAATTTACGCTCTCACAGAAAAATATATATATTTTTCCTTCCAAAACAGGTTTTGCTTTTGTATTGCTAATTGTATTGATGTTACTGACTGCAATTAATTATCAAAGTAGCTTAATTTATTTATTTACCTTCTTTTTGGGTGCAATATTTTTTATTTCTATCTGGCTTTGTTTTTTGAATATGAATGGCCTTTGTGTATCGAGCTTTCGAGTATTAGAGTGTTTTGAAGGCGAGTTGTGTACCTATGAACTTGAAATTATCAGTGCAGCTAAACCTGCTTTAGGTTTAAAGTTTGGTGTAGATAAACGCTCACTGAATGAAGTTAGTGTAAGTAAAGATACAAAAAGCGTGCACAACATATTATTACCCGCTAACAAACGAGGTTTGCACACGCTTGATAGGCTGCGTATTGAGAGCTTATTTCCATTTGGCTTCATCATTGCTTGGACATGGTTAAAGCTAGACTCGAAAGTATTAGTGTTTCCTAAGCCTGTTGAAGGTAGTCGTGTTCTGGATGGTCAAAGTGATAAATTAAAAGGTAATGACCAGTTTGTTTCAGAAGATTTAACCGAACTAAAAGCTTACCAACACGGAGACTCTGCTTTACGTATCGTGTGGAGACAGCTTGCCGCAAAAGATCAGTTAATTATTCGTAGTCATGATCAGGGTGGGTATGACTGTACGTGGTTAACCTGGAGTCTTTATGGTACATCAAGTATTGAGACGAAGCTTCAGCATCTATGCTTTGATATATTAGACTTTCATCGAAAACAACAAGTTTATGGTCTCGATATACCGGGTGTTTTAATAAACCCTTCTAAAGGTGAGCGGCATAAATATAAGTGCTTGAAAGCCTTAGCGTTGTTTGGACTGAGCGCGGAGGGCGACCAAAATGACTAAACCTGAAGGTCTCAAGCCGCATACTGACTTTTTCAATTACCCATTTGATGTTTTGCTAACAATCATACTATTGCAATTATTGTCACATTATAATCATTCACCATTTTGGTTGATTTTGTTTGTGTCAGCTATCGCTTGTTTTGGTTTCTTTACTTATAACGTGGTCAGAACGAAGGTCGCTGCTAGCATTCGAACGATACTGGTTATCTTATCGGTCGTGATATTTTTTCTATACTACAAGGTGAACTTTACCGTCGATATGGCGACTTCATTTTTAGTATTAGTCAGTACGTTAAAATTTTTAGAACTTAAAAATAAGAAAGATGTCACTTTTTTTGTGTACATTATGCTTTACCTTTCAGCTGTCTCATTTTTGTTCGTCCAATCGTTCGTTCATGCGGTTCTACAACTTCTTTTAATATTAGCTAATTTATATGTACTACTACGTTTAAATGGTGGTCCGAACCTTAAAAAATATCAAGCGCCTTGGTCGTCACTTTTTAAAGCAATGATGCTAGCAGGGCCTATTGTTTTAGTTTGTTTTTTATTCTTCCCTCGTATTGCACCTTTATGGAGTATTCCCATTAAAACTCTAAGTGCAACAACGGGTATGACTAATTTTATGTCGCCGGGTGATATTGCGGAGCTAGCGCAATCATCTGAAAGAGCATTTAGAGCAACTTTTTATAATCAAACGCCAGAAAAAAAAGATTTATACTGGCGTGGGTTAGTGCTTGATCATTTTGATGGGCGCTCATGGCGCTCCAGTAGCTCTAGTGCTTCATATGAAGGTTTCAATAAAGTTGATCTTGGTGTTTTATATCAGCATGGCGATAACGCTTATGAGGTAATGCTTGAGCCTAACAATCAGGCGTGGGTTTATGCTTTAGAACCATCCAGAGCATCAAGCAGTAATGTTTTAATTAAGGATGCAGGGGTCTTTCAGCTAAAAACTGATGCCATTCAAGCTACGCGTTATAAAATGACATTCAAATCTACAGAAGTTAATAGCTTTACTATGATACCAGCCGCTAAACTGCTGCAAGATAATAAACGGCATAAATTGAATAACAAGAGAGGGCGAATTGATCTGCAGGCGCCTAAAAACTCTAATCCCAGAACTCAGAGGTTTGTGGAAGACTTGCTTGTGTCTTTTCCTAAACAAATAAATTTTATAAATCACTTGATGAGAATGTTTTCTGAGCAGAAATATTTCTACACTCTAAAACCGCCAGTTTTGGGTGATGATGTAGTTGACGAATTTTTATTTGATACTAAACAGGGGTTTTGTGCACATTATGCGAGTAGTCTAGCTTACATGCTTCGCTTGGCCGGTATTCCTGCTCGTGTGATTGCTGGCTATCAAGGCGGTGAATATAATAAGCTTAGTAATTATTTTATCGTCCATCAATATGATGCGCACGCATGGGTAGAGGCTAATCTGCCTGGGGTTGGGTGGATACGGTTAGATCCAACAGCGATGGTGGCGCCAGAGCGAATCATAAAAGGTTTAGATTCAGCGGTAGGGGAACAAGGTAGTTTTCTAGAGGGGAGCCCTATTGCGTCAACGATTTTGAAGATAAGTGGGCTAAACTGGTTACGTTTACGGGTAGACGAATTTAATTATAACTGGCAAAAATTAGTTGTTAATTATGGAGACGGCGAGCAGCAGTCTTTGATTAAAAGAATATTCACAGGCTTCTTTCCCAATACAGATAGCTCGGTTAGAGTTGTGATTTTTATCGGTGGTGTGTTTGGACTACTGATTACTGCCGTTTTTCTAATTTTGTGGCACAAGCGATATGCTGGCCGCTATAGTACTACTGAGAAATATTATATGATCTGGCTTTATTTATTAACACGACTCTCTGGTTTGAAAAGAATCACTGGCGAAACACCTAACGCTTTTCTGTTGCGAGTACAGACAAGTGACTATAAACGCTTGGCTCGCGTAACAAAAAAAATTACCACAAAGCTTAATCAGGATCAGTACCAAATATAATGAATAATCAAATCTATCCTTGGCAAAAAGAACAATGGGCGAATATTACTCGGCAGTATAATGATCAAGCATTACCTCACGCTTTTTTATTTAGCGGTTTAAAAGGGATTGGAAAACTCCATTTTGCACAATGTTTGGTTGCATTCTTACTATGCGAAAATAATCAGGGTTCTCAGGCCTGTGGCGCGTGTAAACAGTGCAAATTACTTGAAGCTCAAACGCATTCTGACTTTAAATTAACAGAGCCCGATGAGGGGAGTGCGGTGATTAAAGTTGATGCTATTCGCTCTCTGGTGTCGTTCTTTTCATTATCAAGTATGCAGGGAGGGGAGAAAATAACAATTTTATGCCCTGCAGAGTCGCTGAACCATAACGCGGCCAATGCGTTATTAAAAACGCTAGAAGAACCCGCTGGTCGGTCGATTATTATTTTAATTAGCCATGCCTCGGGTAAATTACTTCCGACTATACGCTCCCGCTGCCAAGTTGTAGATTTCGATACTCCAAGCAAGCAAGAGGCGCATAGATGGCTGGTTGGCGACCTTTCTGGTGAATGTGGTGATACGCCGTCCGATTCGGAAGTCTCAGCGTTATTGAATTTGTCTTCTAATGCTCCTTTAAGAGCAAAAGAATATGCGGCGATCAATGCATTGAGTGAAAATAATCTTATGCTTGATGAAATGGCGGCGTTACTAAAAAATGACGTGATCGCCATAACGCTTTCAACCAGATGGGATGATGATCTTTTTAGTTTAAGAGTTACCTGGACTATACGTTGGCTTGAATTGATTCTAAAGCTTAAAATGACAGGAGATACCAAAGATATTCAAGGGCAGCATGGCGAAAAAATGATGGTCTACCTAGCTGAAAAGTGTAGTGAATTTCAGTTATTGGCACTGTATCGCGAAAGCTTAAACCAGTATCGACTGTTTTTAGGTAGCTCAAACCCTAATAAAACTTTGGGTTTTGAATACTTGTTGCATCAGTGGACAAAATTGATGTCTTCTAAAGGGGTGCAATAATGAATTGCTGCCCTATACTGGTAAATATGTAAGTCGGGTATGTGCCTGACAATATTATGATTCAAAGTAAAAGAGAGATTCATGTCTGCAGGTTTTGGTGCTCGAAGTGGTATATTAACACTTACAATTAAAGATAAAGCCGTACTTTATGCTGCTTATATGCCGTTCATTAAAAACGGTGGCTTATTTATTCCTACCGCGAAAAACTATCAATTAGGTGACGAAGTCTTTCTGCTGTTAAACTTAATGGACGAACCCGATAAAATACCTGTTGCGGGTAAAGTTGTTTGGGTGACACCGAAAGGCGCGCAAGGTAATCGAGCGGCGGGAATTGGCGTGCAGTTTAATGAAGAAGATGAAACTGCTCGTAACAAAATTGAAACTTATTTAGCGGGTTCTTTAAGTTCAGACCGACCAACGCATAGTATGTAGCGTTATGTCGGCTATATCTCATAAAATTAATGATTTAATGCTATATGTGCGCTTAACGTTTGTTTATTAAGTTGTACTCCCATTGCTCATCTATTTGTCTCTAAGCTAAACTAGCCCGCTTAATTCATTACATTGATAAAGTTATATGTTTATAGATTCACATTGTCATTTAGATAGACTAAAGCTTGACGCCTATGATGGAAAACTAAACCTTGCCATTGATGCTGCAACACAAAACGGCATTGATGCGATGTTATGTGTTGCGATTGATCTGGAGCATATTGATGACGTGCTTTCAATTGCGGCAGAATATCCGCAAATATATGCATCTGTTGGTGTTCATCCCACTAGTCATGAGGGGGAAGATCCGAGTATTGAGCGTTTGTTAAGTCTTGCTCAATCTGACAAAGTTATTGCTATCGGTGAGACAGGCTTAGATTATTATTACGGTGAAGACAGCAAAGAAATACAGCTAGAGCGTTTTAAACGACACCTGCTTGCCAGTAAGTCATGTAAAAAGCCTGTTATTATTCATACTCGAGATGCAAAAGAAGATACTTTGGCGCACATCGCTCAGTACTCAGACCCAAATGTAGGTGGTGTGTTGCATTGCTTTACTGAAGACTGGGATATGGCCTCTCGTGCGATTGAACATAATTATTTTATTTCTTTTTCAGGAATTGTCACTTTCAAAAACGCCAAGGCTCTACAGGAAGTTGCTAAACAGGTTCCACTTGAACGGATGCTAATTGAAACCGATTCGCCTTATTTAGCCCCTGTACCATTTAGGGGGAAATCTAACGAGCCTAAATATGTACCTGAAGTCGCTAAGTTTATTGCTGAACTTAAGGGTATTACCCTAGAGGAAGTTGCTGAACAAACAAGTCAGAATTTCTATACTTTGTTTAAAGATGCTCAAAAGTGATGCTAGAACCGTTTAAAATTAGTACGTCACGACTCACCTTGGCAGGCTTCAAAAATAATGTGTCGGAAGGTGCGCCCATTATCGCACTACACGGTTGGCTGGATAATGCCGCTTCCTTTTTGCCTCTAAGTGAGCAAATGACTCACACTCGCCCATTTTATGCTTTAGAAATGCCAGGGCATGGATTAAGTGAGCATAGGTCATCATCGACGAGCTACCATTTATTAGAAAATGTGGTTGATGTACTTGCATTTATTGAAGAGGTTTCTAGTGGTCAAAAGGTTAGCTTGATTGGGCATTCTTTAGGTGGAATAGTTGCTTCCTTGCTTGCCGCAGCTTCACCTAAGCGAATTGACAAATTGGTGTTGCTGGATAGCCTTGGGCCGTTAACGGATGAAACAAGTAATGTTTTACCACAGTTAAGAAAGGCTATTGCTAAGGCAAGTTTGTTTAAGTCATCTAAAATGACAGTATACCCTAGTAAAGAAATGGCGAGTTCGGTAAGAATGACGGGGGTTGGTAAAGTCGATCGAACAGCCGCATCTTTACTTGTAGAGCGTGGCATCAAAAAGGTAGAGGGGGGGTATAGCTGGACGTCAGACCCTAGACTGCTGGAGCCTTCTTTAATGCGCTTCACGGAGGCTCAGGTTGAGTCTGTATTTTCTGGTATTGACTGTCCTATCCGTCTTATTTGTGGTGATAAAGGCTACTTTTCTAACTATGAAGGCTTAAAAAAGCGTCTTGATTACCTCAAGAGAGGGAATGATGCTTTAGATAAACATTTGGTTTCAGGTGGTCACCATTTTCACATGGATGGTGATGTCGCCACTACAGCGGAGTTAATTCATGAATTTTTGTATTCGTAATTTGGGTGTCCTTGTTGTGCAAGGATTTTCCAAGTTTGTTTTTTTATTAACGTTTGCGCTTCCGTCGATAGCCTTTGCTGTCGCTTCCTTTGATTCTAATGCTGTTATCCCAGCCTACTCACATGCAAGTTTAGAAAGTCAGCAGGCTAAAATAGATGAAGAGCATCAGTTCTTATTGAGTACGCCAAAACGAATTAGTAATACCTTAAGTATAGAACAAGAAGTGCTGTTATCAGGTGAGCGACACGACTTATTACTTAAAATAAAAACGACAGGTTCCAGTAAAGAGGCTTTTATTTTCTATCAGGAGCTGTTTGTGGAGCAGGGCGCAATTTCTTATTCTTGTGAAGAAAGGGCTTGTGGGAGCAGTAACTATTGGGCGAATAGTATTTTTAATGAAAGCAAATTATATGGACGTGATAGTGAACAATATTATTTAGCTGGGCACTTGAGTGTTCAGGAACAAAGCTATTTTGTTTCTGTTTATATCGTTATGAATGGGCGAAAGCAGCAATATATTTATCTAAGTTACATATTATTAGATGAAACACAGAAGTCAGGCATGTTGAAAGCTGAAGATACGAAGCAAATGAATCAGCTGCATTTGTGGCAACAAGGTATTTCTTTCGAAAAACCATCTTTGAGTGTTGAGCAGCTAGCTTTTATAAAGCAAGCGTTGAATAGTAATCAGGATTTATCTTTATGGCTTGTCGGTTTTACAGAGATTCTAGAGGGGCAGAAAGTAATGGATGCGCTGAATACGTCTAAAAAAGCAGTCAATGCATTCCATATTGAGCTTGGTCGGCAGTTAAATGTAAGTGCCGAGCGTATAATAATTAAAAATATAGGGCCATTTGATCACAAGCCAGAAGGTTACACTGAAGCTACTTGGTCTCGAATATATTTATTACAATAAAAACTAAGGTTGATTTATTTATTATGAATAAAAATCAAGAGCTAGCTTTAAAGAGAAAGTTGTTAGGTTTGGCGCAAAACGGTCAGCTTATAGAATCTGAAAAGTTAGCTTTGTATTTAGTTGAACACATGGAAGCTGACTTGGAGGTATGGTTTGCGCTCGCACAGGTTCAGCGAGCATTAGGGAAGGATGACTTGGCGCTACAGTCTTTTGGGCGGGTAGCTGCTCGTAAGTCGGACCTTAAAGCACAAGCTTTAGCGTCAATTATACTGCTTTGCAACAAGCTCGAGCTGATAGATGATGGTGTGAATGCTGCAAGAAAGCTACTTAAGATAAACCCCAAATCAGCGTCGGCACATTATCAGCTTGCATTTATGTTGTTTAAATTACACCACAGATACGAGGCAGCTAAGCATTTTAAAAAGGCAGTTTTTTTTGAACCCAATAATGCTACATACAACTTAATATGGGCTGAAATTTTAGCGCAGACGGGTGATGTTAATGGGGCCTTAGTGCAGTTTGAGCATGCAAAATCATTAGATATCAATAATGATGAAATTCACTTAAAGCGTCTGATGTATCAAAACTACAGTGATCAACAATCGCATGAAGAGGTGTTTAGGTGTCATGTCGAGTTTGGCAAACGTTTAGAGGCTCGTTATACCAAGTTAGAAAGCTTTTCTACAAAAGAAGTGACTCGTAAAATTCGTGTTGCTTATGTATCTACCGACTTTATGCGTCATTCAATTAGCTACTTTTTTTTACCTATAGCAAAAGGCTATGACCGCAACAAATTCGAATTATATTGTTACTCGGATATGCCAGTAAGTAGTGCTGATGAAGTAACTGAGCGCTTGAAAGGTTTTAGTACGCTTTGGCGTGATGTACACACACTGACTGATGAGCAGTTATATACTCAAATTCGTAATGATGAAATAGACATACTCGTGGATATAGCTGGGTATGCCGGCAAAAAATCACGCATGCCTGTTTTTGCACGAAAAGCAGCGCCAGTTCAGGTGACTTATTTAGCATACCCTAATACAACCGGCTTAACTCGAATGGATTATCGGATTGTTGATGAATTTACTGATCCAGTCGGTGTAGCCGAAGGGCAGAGCAGCGAGAAATTGGTACGCCTTAAGAATAGCTTTTTATGCTATGAGCCTGAATCTATACACCCTCAAATTGAAGCCCTACCTGTGGATAATGCAGGTGTATTCACTTTTGGTTCGTTTAACAATTATATTAAAATCACCGACGACATAATTGATGCTTGGTCAAAAATACTTTCTCTGGTTCCTAATTCGAGACTCTATGTGAAAGCGCTAGTTTTTTCTGAGCAAGGTATGCAAAGCCACTTTGTGGCGCGTTGTAAAGCTGTTGGTATTGAGCGAAAGCGGCTTTTATTATCTAAACCAGTAATTAATAAGCATTCATTTTTATGTGAATATAATAAAGTGGATATTCATCTTGATACTTATCCTTACAACGGTACTACCACAACGCTAGAGGCAATGTGGATGGGTGTTCCGACAGTAACTTGGGCAGGAGGGTCACATCGTTCTAGGGTTGGTAACAGCATTATGTCTAATTTAGGCTTGGCTGATTATATTGCTCAGACAAAAGAAGAATATATCGATCTTGCCGTATCAAAGGCAAATGGTTTAGGTGTTCTTCGTGCCGTTAGGGCGGGAAGTCGCACTAGGGTCGCTGAAAGTGCAATTATGGATAACAAAGGTTTTGTCACAGAGCTTGAAGGTTTTTATATGCGGAGTATGAAAGAGCTGACACCCAAAGTTGAATCGTAAATTGTTGTGTGAAAGTATCTGGCTAGTTTTAATTCTATCGATATTATAAATTGATACGGTATGAACTTTTACATGCAGGCCTTAAATAAGCACCCAATGATGAAAGTCTCTTTCGCGTTAGGCACACTCTCTATATAATTGCTGTTTTAAATTATCTGAGATATAAATTCTGTGCCTGATTCCTTAGCCACGATTGCTGACTTTATTCGTTTTACCTATTCCCGCTTAAATCGTGAACCTGTTTATTTTGGGCATGGTACAGATAATAGCTGGGATGAAGCGGTTAGTTTGGTTCTTCAAAGTCTTGATTTACCTTGGGATTTTGCCAATGATTTATGGTCATGCAGCCTGACCAATGACGAACGTAACAAACTTTTACGTGTAATAGACGCTCGTATCATTGAGCGAATACCTCTCCCATATTTGACACATCAGGCTTGGTTTTGTGAACACAGGTTCTATGTTGATGAACGCGTGCTGATTCCTCGCTCTCCTATCGCAGAGCTAATCTTGGATCGTTTTTCGCCTTGGCTTAGTAATAATGCGTTAATGAATGATCATGACGCGAATATTTTAGACCTGTGTTCAGGCAGTGGCTGTATTGGTATAGCTTGTGCACTTGAGTTTGAAAATGCTGAAGTAGATTTACTTGATATATCTGCGCCAGCATTAGAAGTTGCAAACATCAATATACAAAACTATGACCTACAAGATCGCGTCAATACGATGGAGTCTGATGTTTTCTCTGCTTTTGGTACAGCGCAAGAAAAACGTTATGATTTAATTGTTTCAAATCCGCCTTACGTTGATGAAAAAGATTTCAATGAAATGCCAGAGGAGTTTTCTAAAGAGCCTAAATTAGGCTTGGTCTCAGGTAACGATGGTCTTGATTTCGTTCGCCAATTATTATCTGAAGCATCTCGTTACCTTAAAGATGATGGCTTATTAGTTGTTGAGGTTGGAAACAGCTGGGAGGCGCTAGAGCAAGCTTATCCTGAGCATCCATTTACATGGATAGAGTTTGAGTTTGGTGGTCATGGTGTATTTGTTATGCAGGCATCAGAGCTAGCATTACTGGCTGAAAATAATTAAAAGCGCTGTCTAGTGAATAGTGTTGTAAAAATTATATGAGTGTTGTGTTGTGAATTTGCAAGCACATGAATTAAACCGTTTTAAGTATTGATTTGGATTGTAATATGTCAGGCAATAGTTTTGGTAAATTATTTACAGTTACATCTTTTGGTGAAAGCCATGGTAAAGCCATTGGTTGTATTGTTGATGGCTGCCCACCAGGAATCGAGATCTGTGAAGAAGATTTACAGATTGATCTTGATCGACGAAAGCCTGGTACGTCTCGCTTTACGACTCAACGTAAAGAAGCGGATGAAGTAAAAATTCTATCGGGAGTGTTTGAAGGCAAAACAACTGGCACTCCAATTGGCTTGTTGATTGAAAATACTGATCAACGATCTAAAGATTACTCAAATATCGTTGATACCTTTCGCCCATCACATGCTGACTATACCTATACTCAGAAATATGGTGTACGTGATTACCGAGGTGGTGGCCGCTCTTCGGCGCGAGAAACGGCTATGCGCGTTGCTGCAGGAGCCATCGCTAAAAAATACCTCAAGCAAAAGCTAGGTGTCGAGATTAAAGGCTATTTGTCACAACTAGGTCCGATTAAAGTCGAAAAAATTGATTGGTCGATTGTCGACACAAATCCTTTCTTTTGCCCAGATGCAGATAAGATTCCAGAAATGGAAGCCTATATGCAAGCTCTAAATAAGGAAGGGAACTCTATTGGGGCGAGAATATCTGTTGTCGCAAGTAAAATTCCAGCGGGCTTAGGCGAACCAATTTTTGATCGACTAGATGCAGAGCTAGCGCATGCATTTATGAGTATTAACGCGGTTAAAGGCGTAGAAATTGGTGCAGGCTTTGATTGTATTGAGCAAAAAGGTACGGAGCATCGCGATGAAATGTCACCTGAAGGTTTTCTATCAAACAACTCGGGCGGCATCCTAGGTGGCATATCAACAGGGCAGGATATTATTGCTCATATGGCATTAAAGCCTACTTCCAGCATCCGATTACCGGGTAAAAGTATTGATGTTAAAGGAAATGCTATCGATGTAGTCACGCATGGGCGGCATGACCCTTGTGTGGGTATACGTGCGACACCTATAGCTGAAGCAATGATGGCAATTGTTTTAATGGATCATTTTTTAAGAAATCGTGGTCAAAACGCAGATGTTTCAAGTGAAACGCCGCATATTTAAGTGAGTAGTGGTTCTGCATTATGAATGTTTCAGATTTTGATTTTGAATTGCCTGATGGCTTGATAGCAAATTATCCTGAGTCCAATCGTACAGATAGTCGCTTGCTTGCGCTTGATGGACGTGATGGTTCAATAAACGATGGCTTATTTACAGATATTCTAACGCTTTTGAAGCCTAATGATTTGTTGGTCTTTAATGATACAAAAGTAGTACCTGCACGTTTATTTGGGCGAAAAGAAACTGGCGGAAAACTTGAAATATTGTTTGAACGTCGGATTGATGATGCTACATTTTTGGCACACGTGCGTTCAAGCAAATCACCTAAAGAAGGTAGTAAAATACTACTTGAAGATGGTTTTGAGTTAACGATGAAGGGGCGGCAAGGCGCCTTGTTTGTTTTAGAAATTTCAAGTGATAATAACGCCCCTAATATTGATGTTTTTTCACTGTTGGAGCAATTAGGTCATATACCTTTACCGCCTTATATTGAGCGTTCTGATGAAGATTTAGACCAATCACGCTACCAAACGGTTTATGCCCAGAATCCTGGTGCTGCTGCTGCCCCAACTGCAGGACTACACTTTGATGCCTCCATTATTGAGAGCCTCAAGAAAATAGGCGTGAATACAACGTTTGTAACACTCCATGTTGGGGCTGGAACGTTTCAGCCGGTTAAAGTGGAACATATTAAAGATCATGTTATGCATTCAGAGTGGATTCATGTCTCTGATGACACGGTAGCTGCTATTGAGAAAACAAAAAAATCAGGCGGGCGAGTTGTATGTGTAGGTACAACCAGTTTGCGTAGTATAGAGTCGGCTAGCCAGTCGGGTCAGATTAAACCTTTTGTTGGTGATACTGATATTTTTATATTTCCTGGTTATAAGTTCAAAACAGTCGATGCGCTCATTACAAACTTTCATTTACCTAAATCTACTCTGTTAATGCTTGTCTCTGCGTTTTCAGGTCAAGATCATGTGATGAATGCTTATGCGCACGCAATAAAAGAAAAGTATCGTTTTTTCAGTTATGGGGATGCTATGTTTTTGAGCCCTCAAGACTGTTCAGTTTCGAAATAAATTAAAGAAAAATCTATTTTTAGGAGTTCTACATTGAGTTTTATGTCATTTAAGGTCAGTAAAACAGAGGGTAATGCAAGAAGAGGTGAGTTGGTTTTTCCTCGAGGAAAAGTTCAAACGCCTGCTTTTATGCCTGTCGGAACCTATGGCACTGTGAAAGGAATGCTTCCTAGAGATATCGAAGAAATTGGTGCCGAAATAATTCTAGGTAACACTTTTCACTTAATGTTGCGACCTGGCACTGAAGTTGTGCAGAAGCATGGTGATTTACACGACTTTACGCAATGGAAAGGGCCTATTCTTACTGATTCTGGTGGTTTTCAGGTGTTCAGCCTAGGTGATATGAGAAAAATTAATGAAAAAGGCGTTATTTTCCGTTCACCCATTAACGGTGACTTAGTTGAGTTGACGCCAGAGATATCAATGGATGTGCAGGAGAAACTTGGTGCAGATGTTGTCATGATTTTTGATGAGTGTACGCCATATCCAGCCACAGAAGAGGAGGCGCGCACTTCAATGGAGCTTTCATTGCGATGGGCTAAGCGGAGCAAAGATGCGCATAAAGGCAATGATGCTGCGTTATTTGGGATTGTACAGGGTGGTATGTACGACAATCTCAGAGAAGAATCCTTAAATGGTTTAAAAGAAATAGATTTTGACGGTTTTGCTATTGGTGGTTTGTCAGTCGGAGAGCCGAAAAATGAAATGATGAAGGTGCTCGACTTCGTTGCTAGCAAAATGCCTGAAGATAAACCTCGATACCTAATGGGTGTAGGTAAGCCTGAAGACTTAGTAGAAGCGGTGCGTCGAGGTATCGACATGTTTGATTGTGTTATGCCGACACGAAATGCTCGTAACGGTCATTTATTTACCTCAACAGGCGTTATAAAAATAAGAAACGCGGTGCACAAAGATGATGTACAGCCACTTGATGCAGAGTGTGATTGTTACACCTGTAAAAACTTTAGTCGAAGTTATTTGAATCATTTAGATCGGTGTGGCGAAATTTTAGGCGCGCAACTAAATACAATTCATAACTTACGGTTTTACCAGAATTTGATGAGTGGATTGCGTCAAGCGATTGAACAAGGTAAATTGTCCGACTTTATAGATGTCTTCTATGCTAAAAGAGGTGAAACAACGCCTGCTTTACCCATAGATTAGACTTATAGATATAAGAAACATACATTTAAAACTTGAGGAAATAAGAAATGAAAATAACTGCGAAAATTGGCCTGTTCTTGGCGTTTTGTTTATTTAGCATAACAGGTCACGCTGAAGGCGCTGTACAGCCAGAAGGGCCTGGCGCATTAATGCAGTTGGTTTTCTTTGGTGGTTTTATTCTAATTTTTTACTTCTTGATGTGGCGCCCGCAGTCTAAGCGTGCAAAAGAGCATAAAAGTCTTGTGACTGGCCTGAGTAAAGGTGACGAAGTTATAACTACGGGCGGTATTGCAGGTAAAATTACTAAAGTCTCTGATGATTTCATTCGTGTAGAAATCGCAGAAGGCGTAGAAATTAAAATTCAGAAAGTTGCAATTTCGACAGCCTTGCCAAAAGGTACATTGAAAAGCATTTAATCGTCTTTGTATTTAGCCTGCTTCGGTAGGCTTTTTAGAAAATAAACATTTAATAATAAATCGCATTAGGATTCGGAGCTCACATGCTCAATAAATACCCCGCTTGGAAATACATACTAATTATTATAATACTTGGGCTTGGTGCAGTGTACTCGTTGCCTAACCTTTATCCGGATGATTTTGCAGTCCAGATAACCGGAACACAAACTGGTTTTGTGGCCGATAAAAAATTAAGTTCAGACGTCGAAAAGATACTCTCTAAATCAGGTATTGAACTTACTGGTACTGACTTAGACCAGAAAAACTTACTTGTTAGGTTTAGCACGAGCAAAGCTCAATTGGCGGCTAAATCAATTTTGCAGCATGAGCTAGGTGATGACTATATAGCGGCATTAAATATGGCGCCAACTACACCTGACTGGTTAAAAAGTATAGGTGCTGGTCCAATGAAGCTTGGCTTAGATTTACGTGGTGGTGTTCATTTCTTATTAGAAGTGGATATGGAAAAAGCCTTGAGCCAGAAGTTAAAGGTTTATCTAAGTGAATTGAAATCGACGATGCGAGATAAAAAAATTCGTTATCGCTCAGCTCACATTTCTGGAATTGATAGCCTTACGATCAAGTTTAAAAAAGAAGATGAGCGAGAAAAAGCTGAATCTCTAATTGCATCCGCAAACAGAGAGTTTATGCGAACCTCTACAGAGAAAGATGACGCTTACTTCTTAACATTGCAACTTTCTGAAGTTCGAATTAAAGAAATTGAAGATTACGCAATTCAGCAAAACCTAACCACTTTAAGAAATCGGGTGAATGAATTAGGTGTCGCTGAGCCTCTTGTACAACGACAAGGCAGAAATCGTATTGTAGTTGAGTTGCCGGGTGTACAAGATACTGCGACAGCTAAGCGAATAATTGGTAAAACAGCAAATCTTGAGTTTCGTTTAGAAGCGAAGCCGGATGCAAGTAGTCGCTCTACGCAAAAATTCAAATTTAAAAATGATCCTAACCGAACGGCATTTTTAGAAAATGACATTATTGTAACGGGTAGCAATGTTTCTGATGCTAATTCGGGTTTTGATGAAAATGGTGTGGCTCAAGTAAATATCTCGCTAGATGGTAGTGGTGGGAAAATGATGCTTGATACGACTAAAAGATCGATCAAAAGAAGAATGGGTGTTTTATTTATTGAGCAAAAAACCCAAACAACTCGTAAAATTGTAGATGGTGAAGAAGTCATTACACGACATAATCGTGAAATACGAAATATTATTAACCTAGCAACAATACAAAGTGCATTTGGTAACAGCTTCCGAATCACCGGTATGGATTCTTCTGCCGCTGCGGCTGAGTTAGCGTTATTGCTTAGAGCAGGTTCACTTGCTGCGCCTATTTATTTTGTAGAAGAGCGTACAGTCGGCCCTAGCCTTGGTGCTCAAAATATAAGTGCTGGACTAACATCTATGCAGCTTGGGTTTGGTTTAGTGCTTATATTTATGTTGGTTTATTACAGAGCCTTTGGTTTGGTTGCAAATGTCGCGTTAGCGCTTAATGTTATTTTATTATGTGCATTAATGTCATTAATGTCTGCCACTTTAACGTTACCTGGTATTGCGGGTATTGTTTTAACTGTAGGGATGGCAGTTGATGCTAACGTGCTTATTTTTGAGCGCATTCGAGAAGAATTAAAAAATGGCTTATCGCCTCAACAAGCGATACATGGCGGCTATAGTCGTGCATTTGTTACTATCTTTGACGCCAACATAACGACGCTCATTGCTGCCGTCATACTTTTTGCGGTAGGTACAGGTCCGGTTAAAGGCTTCGCAGTTACCTTATCGCTGGGTATTCTTACTTCATTATTTACCTCTGTTGTACTGACTCGAGCAATCGTTAATGCTGTGTACGGTGGTCATGAAATAAGTAAGCTCTCAATTGGCTCAAGTGCAGGAAAATAAAGACTATGAATAAACAAATAAATTTTATGGGGAAGCGGCAAATTGCTGCATTTTTCTCTATTGCACTGATTATTGCTTCAATTGCATCCTTGTCTATTAAGGGTTTAGCTTTAGGCTTGGATTTTACCGGTGGAACGCTGGTTGAGGTCGAGTATGAAGTTGCGCCAGACATAGAGGAGGTTCGAGCATTATTAACAAATAATGGCTATGAGAAGTTAGTAGTTCAGAATTTTGGTTCACAAACGGCTGTGCTAGTTAGGTTGTCTGAAAGCTTTAATGACAAAATAGGGGCTCAAGTTGTTACAAGTCTTTCGTCAACGGGACAAAATGTTGAACTGAAGCGTGCTGAATTCGTGGGCGCTCAGGTTGGTGAAGAGTTAAGAGAGCAGGGCGGTTTAGGTTTATTGCTAGCACTTGGTATCGTAATGCTTTATGTCGCATTAAGGTTTCAGTTAAAGTTCTCAGTGGGTGCGGTAGGGGCTTTAATTCATGATGTGATTATCGTGGTTGGTTGTTTTTCTATCTTTAATTGGGATTTCGATCTGACCGTTCTAGCTGCTTTATTAGCCGTAATAGGTTACTCGCTAAACGATACGATTGTTGTTTCGGACAGAATACGTGAAAATTTTAGATTGTTACGTAAGTCTTCGCCAGTCGAAGTGATAAATATATCCTTAACACAAACGCTTTCTCGTACTTTAGTAACCTCTTTAACTACACTTTTAGTGTTAATTGCTTTGTACATCTTTGGTGGAGAAATGATTAATGGCTTTGCTAAAGCACTATTGATAGGGGTGGTGATCGGTACATACTCCTCTGTGTATGTTGCAAGTAATGTGCTATTAGCGATGGGTATTACTAAAGAGGATCTGATTGCGCCAGAAATAGAGGACGGTGAAGAGGTTGATGACAGGCCCTAGCTGGTTTTTCTTTCTGACACAAAAAAGCCGCTCCTACTTCAAGTAGGAGCGGCTTTTTTGTGTGTCTAATTTAATTGTTTATAGTTTGTCTTGGTAACTATTCAGGCGCTGCACTAGCGCTTTAAAAAGCTTAGGGTTTGCAACAATAATTTTGTCTTCATTATCTGTAAACATGCCACCATTAAGGGTGCCTGTAAGTGCACCTGCTTCTTGGCAGAATAGTAAGGCTGCATCTAGTTCATTTTTATTGATTTTAGAAAGTACCGCGGCTTCAATTTGACCTGAGGCAACCATTGCTAAATCGAGTGCGTCACAGGAACTTAATAAAACTTGGTTTGTGTTCGTGCTTAGTTCAGTGATTAGGTCAGAAATGATGTGGCTTTCTGCATGAGTCGATAGTTGATTTAATATGTTTGTTGTGATGATCGACTCATTCAAACGTTTAACGGGTGAGCAGCGAATTCTACGGCCGTTTAATGCAGCACCGCTACCTCGGCTGGCGGTGAATTCATCACCTGTAAATGGATTTACGAGTAATGCATTCTGAGCTTTGCCGTTTTTCTTGTGCACAATTGAAAAAGCGCTGGAGGGTAGCTTTCTTAATAGGTGAGCTGGATTGTGGATACCATAGATATGCCAGCTATCTTCTTTTACTTCAGATAAGGTTTCACCTGGTGCAACAATAAAGTGTGTCGGGTTGGCCTTTTTTAGACTATCAAAAAAATTTTGGAACAAGCTCTCTTCTAAATGACTTAGTAATTTCTCATTTGCATTAGCGTCTGATTGAGTTGGGTCATTTTTATCAAGCGTTTGATTGATATATTCAGATGCTTGACGGGCGGCTCTAATGGCAATATTCAGGATTGGTTGCATAGCTAGTCACTTTTAATAGGGTGTCGGGTGATAATCTGGCGCGCATAATAACAAAAAAAAAGGGATTGAGCACTAGGGGCTGGTCGAAATCAATATTTCTACTCCCATCGTAAGCTAAACAGAGTTAGACTTACTAACTGTATATGTAATATAAACTTCATAAGTTTTATATCTTAATGTTGGTTGAGTGAAAATAAATTGAACAATTCAAAAGAAAGTAGGCGTCAACCTACTCAAGAGCGAAGCAAAAAAAGAGTAGACGCGATTCTACAAGCCTCGAAGCAGTTAATTTCTGAAAAAGGCAGTGCTAAGCTTAAAATTCATGATATTGCCGAGCGTGCAGGTGTAACACCTGCATCCATCTATCAATACTTTCCAAGCAAAAATGCAATAATGCTTGCACTGGTTGACTCAGTCTTGGTTGCGACTCAGTCAAAGCTTTTAAAGAAAATACCTGAGATGACAACAATGGCTGAAGCGTGTCATGTCATGCAGGCGCTCATTGAGGATCATTATCAGGTTTATTTGAATGATCCGGCCTTATTGGATGTTTGGATGATAATCTCAGCAGATAAATCACTTCAAAAACTAGACTTAGAAGACAGTCGCCAGACTTCAGATTTAATTATGGGTTGTGTTAAACAGTTCTATGATGAAAAATATTGGGACAAAATATCTGAAATGAGTTTTTTGCTAGCGCATATGGCCGGCGCTGCAATTCGTATGGCTATTCCTTTAGGGCCTATTGAGGGGCGGTCGATAATTGATGTATTTAAGCGCATCATTAACCCGCCTACGTTAGAAAGTATGATAAAACTGGAATTAACACTTGAATAAAAATCCGCAAGAAATACAGCTAGCGAGCTCTGTGCGTATAATTTTGATGCGAACAACGCATCCCGGAAATATAGGTGCTGTTGCAAGAGCAATGAAGAATATGGGGCTTAACCAGCTCTGTTTGGTTAATGGTGCTGACGAAAGCACACAAGAGGCGCGTCGTCGAGCCGCAGGTGCTGAAAATATTTTAGAATCTGCCGTGGTTACGTCATCAATCGATGAGGCGCTTGATGGTGTTCAGCTAGTAATCGGAGCAAGTGCGCGAAGTAGAAAGATGGTTTGGCCTCTGATGAACCCACGAGACTGCGCTTCATTAATTAAAAAGAATGTATTTGATTCCGGTTCAACATCGCCAACCCAAGTTGCTCTGTTGTTTGGGCAGGAGGCTAGTGGTTTGAGTAATGAAGAATTACAGCGTTGTCATTACCATGTGAATATTCCGGCTGTGGCTGATTTTTCTTCGTTGAATCTTGCGATGGCTGTTCAGCTCGTATGTTATGAAATTAGAATGGCTATGTTACTTGATAATAGCGATGCAGCACCCAATCAATTAACTAGCTCGATTCTTTCTTCCGAAGATGAGGGTTGGGATGAGCCGGCAGCTGCGGTTGAAGATGTTGAGGGCTTCTTTCGGCATTTAGAAGATACGCTGATCAAAATTGGATTTCATGACCCTGAAAATCCTCGACTGTTGATGGCTCGTATGCGTCGACTTTACCAGCGAGCGCATCTTGATAAAATGGAAGTTAATATTTTGCGTGGAATTTTAAGTGCTTCGCAAAAACACACGAAATAAATTGAGACTAGTATGTTAGAGAGTGTAAAAGAAGATATTAAAAGTGTATTTGATCGGGATCCAGCAGCAAGAAATACTTTTGAGGTGCTTACTAATTATCCTGGTCTACATGCTTTGTTATTTCATCGCTTAGCTCATAAATTATGGAATAATAAGTTGTTCTGGCTGGGGCGTACGCTCTCAACTTTCAGTCGCTGGTTAACCGGGATAGAAATTCATCCTGGCGCTCAAATTGGTCGTCGTTTTTTCATTGATCATGGAATGGGCGTGGTGATTGGTGAAACAGCCATTATTGGTGACGATGTAACTTTATATCAAGGTGTTACCCTTGGGGGTACGAGTTGGAATAAAGGAAAGCGTCACCCTACATTAAAAAATGGTGTTGTTGTTGGAGCGGGTGCAAAAGTTCTTGGGCCTTTTGAGGTGGGAGAGAATGCGAAGGTCGGCTCGAATGCTGTGGTAACAAAAGAGGTTCCTGCCGATGCAACTGTGGTTGGGATTCCTGGGCGCATAATCTTGAAAACTGTGACTAAAAAAGCAGAGCCTACAGATGAATCCAGGCAAAAAATGGAAGATAATTTGGGTTTTGATGCTTATGGTTTAAGCAATGAAATGCCAGATCCCGTCGCTCGATCTATCAGGAGTATGTTGGATCATATGAATTTAGTAGATGAAAGAATGAACTCTATGTGCGGTGCGATTAAAAAACTCGATGGTTCATTTAATAAGGTAGATGTTCAGCCTATCAATGAAGATGAGATAGATTGTTTTAAACAGATTAAGAATACTTGATTAAAATACTTGGGTAATACATAATTTTTTGCATATATAACTAATAATGCAGCTTTAACTTATGCGATTAACAACTAAAGGTCGATATGCCGTTACTGCAATGCTTGATTTGGCATTGCATGATCAAGATGGGCCTGTGCCCTTAGCTGATATTTCACTTAGGCAAGGCATATCGCTGTCATATTTAGAGCAACTTTTCTCGAAGCTTAGAAAAAACATGTTGGTTAAAAGTATTAGAGGTCCTGGTGGTGGGTATCAGCTTCAGGCTTTAACGTGTGATGTATCTATTGCAAATATCATCGACGCAGTAGATGAATCTATTGATACCACACGTTGTCGAGACAAAGGTAACTGTCAAGATGGGGAGAAATGTCTTACTCATCATTTATGGTTAGACTTGAGTCATCAAATTCACACTTTCCTAAGTGGTGTCACGTTAGAAAGCCTGATGCTAAAGCGAGAGGTTCAAATTACCGCTGCTAGGCAGAATCGAAATTCAGGAATTATTGACTCTCAACTCTTGGATTTTTAACTTCAAAGAAACCTGTTTACCTTATGAATAAGCTTATTTATCTCGATTATGCGGCTACTACACCCGTAGATCCACGTGTTGCTGACAAGTTAGTTCAGCATTTAACGATGGATGGAATATTTGCCAACCCTGCTTCGCGCTCACATATGTATGGGTGGCAGGCTGAGGCTGCGGTTGAAAGTGCGCGAAAGCAAGTGGCTGATCTTTTGAATGCCGATACGCGTGAGATTGTTTGGACGTCTGGTGCAACAGAGTCAAATAACTTGGCGATTAAGGGGGCTGTTGAGGCGCGTCAAGACCGTGGAAAGCATATTATTACATCTTTATCTGAGCATAAGGCTGTGATTGATTGTTTTGAATATCTTGAGTCTAAGGGTTTTAGTGTTACTTGGTTAAAGCCAGATAGTAATGGGGTTGTAAGTAGCGAGAATGTTCTTTCCGCTATTCGCGAAGACACAATCTTTATTTCACTTATGCATGTTAATAATGAAACGGGTGCAATAAATGATGTCTATAAGATAGCAAGTATTGCAAAAGCGCGAGATATTATTTTTCATATTGATGCTGCTCAAAGTACGGGTAAATTATTAATTGATACCAAAGTATTAGAAGCTGATTTGATATCGTCATGTGCACATAAGATATATGGTCCAAAAGGCATTGGCACTTTATATGTGCGCCGCAAGGCGGACTTTACTTTGCCAGCACAAATACATGGTGGCGGTCATGAGCGTGGCATGAGGTCAGGTACTTTAGCGACGCATCAAATTGTGGCTATGGGCGAAGCATTAAGTATCGCTCAGGAAAGTATGAGCGTAGAGCAGGCTGAAATTTCAAAGCTTAAGCGTCTCTTCTTGGATTGTTTGGGTGAGGGTGTTGATTTTAAAATTAATGGCGATGTTAATCAGTCTATTTCGGGTATTCTAAATTTATCTTTTCCTGGTAAAGATGGGCAAATATTACTGTCAGCATTGCCTGGTTTGGCTATATCATCGGGCTCAGCTTGTACCTCTGCGACGATGTCTCCTTCGCATGTTTTGGCTTCAATGGGGCTGTCTGATGAGGCTGCATTAGGGTCATTACGCTTCTCTTTTGGTCGATTTACTTCAGAAGAAGAGGTGCGCACGGCGGCTGAAACGTTACGTGTCGTTTTAATAAAAATGGCGTAAATTCTAAAAATTCTTTAATGGCTAGTTTGAAAGATGTCTTTCTGGTGCTCAGCCTAGTATAATTTGGCCTCAAATTTTAAGGTGTTCATTTTCTGTATCTTCGTGTACATGATAGAACGCATTTTTACACATTTATTGGAGAATATGATCATGGCAGTTGAACGCACTCTTTCTATTATTAAGCCTGATGCAGTTGCTAAAAACGTTATCGGTAAAATCTACAGCCGTTTTGAATCAAATGGTTTGCAAATTATTGCATCAAAAATGCAACAATTGTCTCAAGAGAAGGCAGAAGGTTTTTATGCTGAGCATAAAGAACGTCCTTTCTTTGCTGATTTAGTTTCGTTTATGACTTCTGGTCCTGTTGTTGTTCAAACTTTAGAAGGCGAGAACGCAATTGCTGTGCATCGTGATCTTATGGGTGCAACAAACCCTAAAGAGGCTGCTGAAGGTACAATCAGAGCAGACTTCGCAGAATCAATTGATGCAAACGCAGTACATGGTTCAGATGCGCCAGAATCTGCAGCACGTGAAATTGCATATTTCTTCTCAGAAGAAGATCTTTGCTCACGTAGCTAAGTGTTAAGTTGTAAGTAAAATAAAGCAGGTCTCTCACGAACCTGCTTTTTGCATATTCAAGAGTAGTAAAATGGAACAAGAAATCGTCAAAGTTAATTTACTAGGAATGCCTAGAGCCAAGCTAATCGAATTCTTTGCTGAAATAGGTGAAAAACCTTTTCGTGCGAAGCAGGTTATGCAGTGGATACATCAATATGGCATTCATAATTTTGATGAAATGACCAATATAAGCAAAGTGTTGCGTGAAAAACTTAAAGTTATTTCTATAGTGGAAGGGCCGGAAGTAATCCTTCAAGAAATTTCTTCAGACGGAACGCGTAAGTGGGTTATGAAAATGCCCGGTGGTAGCAGTATTGAAACCGTACTTATACCAGAAGGTAACCGAGGCACTCTTTGTATTTCTTCCCAAATTGGTTGCGCACTCGATTGTAGTTTTTGCTCAACTGGAAAACAGGGTTTTAATCGAAACCTGAGTACAGAAGAAATAGTCGGACAAATTTGGAATGCAATTGCATCATTTGATGATTTGGATCGTGTAAAAGATAGACCAGTCACGAATGTTGTGTTTATGGGGATGGGCGAACCTTTATTGAATTTTGATAACGTTATGGACGCCATCAATATTATGATGGATGATTTTGCTTATAGTATTTCAAAAAAACGTCTAACCATCAGTACGGCTGGTGTTGTGCCTGCCATTGATAAAATGTGCGGTGTAACCGATGCCTCGATTGCTATTTCATTACATGCACCGAATGATGAATTACGAAATCAGTTAGTACCTGTGAATAAAAAGTACCCGATATCGGTTTTACTCAAATCTGTAAAAAACTATTTAGATCAGTTGTCAGACAAACGTAAAGCTACTATCGAATATACTATGATGGCCGGTGTTAATGACCGTAAAGTGCATGCTGTTGAACTAATTGAGTTATTAAAAGACCTGCCTTGCAAGATTAATCTTATCCCATTTAACCCTTTTCCAGGTTCAGGCTATAAAAAGCCATCTAGTACCGAGGTTAGATTTTTTCAGGACATGCTGATCAATGCGGGTTATATTACTACGGTTAGAACAACGCGTGGCGATGATATTGATGCGGCTTGTGGTCAATTAGTGGGGAAAGTTGAGGACCGAACTAGACGTAGCGCGCGCTATATTGAACTAAAAGAGCTTAAGGGTTAGATTGAACGCTAATATGAAATATATTCAAACTTTTACATTGTTAGCTTTGATAACATTAGTTTTGAATGGCTGTGTAACATCGTCTAATAGTACATTGTCAAAAAAAGCTGATCCAGTTGCAGCCGTACAACGATATGTTCAGTTAGGTTTAGAATATATAAAGCGTGATGATCTTTATCGTGCTCGAAAACATATTACGCGAGCGCTAACGATAGATCCGGAAGATGCATCGGCCAATGCGGCATTTGGTTTGATATCTCATCAGGATGGTGACATTGAAGAAGCGGAAGCCTCTTTTGTTAAAGCGATTACTTCTGATGAGTATTATACGAGAGGTCGGACATATTATGGCGCTTTCTTATTTTCCGAAAAACGTTACCAGGAAGCATTAAGTCAATTTGAAATTGCTTCTAATGATACTGGGTATATTGGGCGATCACAGATCTTTACTAATATTGCGCTTTGCAATATAAAGTTAACTAATTATGACGCAGCGCTAAAGGCTTATGAGAAGACCTTACGACTAGATCGCTCTAATGGTCGTGCACTGTCTGGCATTACTGAATTATTGATACAGCAAAAACATTTCAATAGAGCTCAACAGTATTATAATCATTTAGTCCGTTTGCTTCGCGAGCAAGAGCTTCAGCATTCGGCCCAAAGCTTATGGCAAGGGATCAGAATTGCTGAATTTTTTAAGAGTGATGCTCAAGTGGCCAGTCTTGTAATGTTGTTAGAAAAAAATTACCCAGAGTCAAATGAGTATTCTCAATACTTGAAACGTGAGCAAGCGAGAAAAACTGATGCCTGAGTCTTCGCAAGACTTATCTAATAAATCAAATGATAATTTAGTCACTAATGATGAAGTGGCTGATAATTCAAATAGTTCTTTCCCTGGGCGTATCTTGCGCGCAGCAAGAGAGGAACTGAATTATTCGATAGAGCAAGTTGCTCAGGAACTTCATTTAAGACCTTCCGTTGTGTTAGCGATGGAAGAAGAAAAATATGATGACTTCAGTAGTGATGTTTTTTTAAAAGGTTATTTTCGCTCATATTGTCGCTTAGTCAATCTACATGAGGAGCGGATGGTTGATTTGTTAGAGTCTCAACTAAAAGGCCTCCAAAAAGATATAGACGACGCGGCTCATTTGATCAAAAAAGAAAAACAAGCAAAAAAACAGAAAAAAGTATTGGTTGGCTTGTTACTTATTGTGGTTATCGTAGGTGTTTTTTCTTTGCTTATCACTTTCTTTTATCCTAGTGATGAGAACGCTGTTCAGGTTGAGGGAGCGGTTGAAACATTTCAAAAATCGACTAATTTAACGGTATCTAGTCCGGAACATGAAGTGTTGAAGAAAACCGAGACTGTTGATATTGATAAAAAATCACTTAAAACGGTTAATACTCCATCTGTAGGTAGTAAAAATACAGATACTGAAAAAAGAGATAAGTCTGTAATTGAAGATACAGTGAATCACACTTTAATTATGAAACCTGAAAAAAAAGTAGCAACCACTACTGATAAATCCAATGATGATAACAAATTAGCGGTTGAGTCTGTGGTTGAAAATATAGCTGCTAACTTTTCAATTTTTGAAGCCACATTCTCTGGAGATTGTTGGTTTAAGTTGACTGATGGAAATCAGAAAACAGTGTTTGCAGCGTTAAAACGTGAAGGCGATCGTATTTCTTATTCAGGTGTTACACCTTTTAAAGTTGTTTTAGGTGATGCATCCAAGGTTCTTTTAACCTTTGAAGGTGAATTGATTAATTTAAAATCTCATACTGCTAATAATGGCCGTGCACAATTAACACTTAATAAGGGCTAGGGCGAAGATATGAAATTTGAATCACCAATTAAACGACGCATATCAAAAAAAATATGGGTCGGAAATGTGCCTGTAGGTGGTGATGCGCCAATTGCTGTTCAGAGTATGACTAACACCGATACACTGGACGTTGATGCAACTGTTGCGCAAATAAATGAATTGCAAGCAGCTGGTGCCGATATAGTACGTGTATCCGTTCCCTCAATGGAAGCTGCAGAAAGTTTCAAAGAAATAAAACTTCAAACTGATATACCTTTAGTTGCAGATATACACTTTGATTATAAAATTGCCTTAAAAGTTGCTGAATACGGAGTGGACTGTTTACGAATAAATCCTGGGAATATTGGTAAAGAAGAACGAATTAAAGCCGTTATCGATGCGGCTCGTAAGTATAATATCCCAATTCGTATTGGTGTGAATGCTGGTTCTTTAGAAAAGGATCTACAAAAGAAATATGGCGAACCTAATCCTGAGGCATTAGTCGAATCAGCAATGCGCCATGTAGAAATTTTAAGACGGCACAATTTTGATAACTTCAAAGTTAGCTTAAAAGCTTCAGATGTTTTCATGACAGTAGCGGCATACCGTCTTATTGCTGAAAAAATTGAACAACCTATCCATTTAGGTATTACCGAGGCGGGTGGGCTTAGAGCTGGTGCTGTTAAATCTGCTGTAGGTCTAGGTATGCTACTTATGGACGGTATCGGGGATACCATTCGCGTTTCTTTAGCTGCAAATCCGGTTGAAGAAATCAAAGTTGGCTTTGATATTTTAAAAAGTCTACGTATTCGCGCAAAGGGTATTAATTTTATTGCTTGCCCTAGTTGTTCTCGTCAAAACTTTGATGTGGTTCAAACGATGAATGATTTAGAGGAGCGTCTTGAGGATGTATCTACGCCATTAGATGTCGCTATCATTGGCTGTATTGTAAATGGGCCAGGTGAAGCGCGTGAAGTTGATTTAGGTCTGACAGGTGGTTCACCTAATAATTTATTATATCTAGATGGTAAGCCTCATCATAAAATAAATAATGACAATTTGGTTGATGAACTCGAAATGAATATACGTGAACAAATTAGATTAAAAGAAATTGAGCAAGCAAAGTTAATTGTTAAAGCTTAATTGCTGCTAATTAGAACCGCTCATTGTTAAAAAACTAATAAGGAATACATTCTTGGCAAAAATCCAAGCTATTCGTGGTATGAATGATTTATTACCGCAACAGTCACCCGTTTGGCAGTATTTAGAAAATCAGGTGAAAGAAGTTTTGTTAGCTTACGGCTATAACGAAATTCGTATGCCAGTTGTTGAGAAAACTGAATTATTCAAGCGATCAATTGGAGAAGTTACTGATATCGTCGAAAAGGAAATGTACACCTTTGATGACCGAAACGGTGACAGCTTAACCTTAAGACCTGAAGGTACCGCCTGTTGTGTGCGTGCAGCAGAACAGCATGGCTTACTTTATAATCAGACTCAAAGGCTTTGGTATGCGGGTCCAATGTTCCGCTATGAACGTCCTCAGAAAGGGCGTTACCGCCAATTCCATCAAGTTGGTGTAGAGTGTTTTGGGTTTAAAGGCCCTGATATAGATGCTGAACTCATTATGATGACCGCTCGCTTGTGGAGAAAATTAGGTTTGCTCCAGTATGTATGTCTAGAGATAAATACTTTAGGTTTACCTGAAGAGCGCTTGGCATTTAAAAATGAACTTGTTCGTTATTTGGAACAATTTGTTGGTGAGCTAGATGAAGATAGTCAGCGTCGTTTAACGAGTAACCCTCTAAGAATTCTAGATAGTAAGAATCAGAAAACTCAAGAAATTTTAAATAACGCGCCTAAGTTATCTGATTTTTTGCAAGAAGAATCAAAAGGAGACTTTGATCAACTTTTAGCACTTTTAGATGCTTCTGGTATCAGCTATAAAGTTAACCCTAGATTAGTGCGCGGTTTGGATTATTATTCCAAAACAGTCTTTGAGTGGGTGACAACTGAGCTTGGTGCCCAAGGTACCGTTTGTGCAGGCGGTCGATATGACGGACTTGTTGCTCAAATGGGAGGAAAACCGACACCAGGCGTTGGTTTTGCAATGGGTATTGAACGCTTAGTACTTCTTCTAGACGAATTGGGGTTAATTCCGGCCGAAGTACATAAACAGGTGGATATTTATGTTGTTGCTGCGGGTGAGGGTACTTTGCAGCAAGCATTTAAATTATCTGAAATGTTAAGAGATACTGGCGATTATAAGGTTATACAAAATGCTGGCGGTGGAAGTTTTAAGAGCCAGATGAAAAAAGCAGATAAGTCTGGTGCCAGCATCGCATTAATTCTTGGTGAGCAAGAGATTCAAGACGGTGTCGTGGTGATCAAGCCTTTAACTGGTGATTTAAAGCAAACCAGTGTTAATAATAGTGACTTAATAAACGAACTAAATAATTTTTTAAAATAGGGTAACAGGAGCAAAACGTGAGCGACTACAGCACAGAAGAAGAACAAATTGCCGCAATCAAAAATTGGTGGAAAAATAATGGTAACTCATTATTAATCGGCATCGGTGTAGCTTTAATTATAGTTTTTGGGTGGAAAGCTTATCAAACTAGCGTTGTTGAGGGTAAAACAGAAGCTTCTATGCTCTATCAACAAATGATAAGCGCTGCAACTACGACCGATCTGAGCACTCCTGAAGAAGGGTCTACGATCAACTACCTTGCAACAGAGCTAAAAACCAAGTTCTCTGATACTGAATATGCTATTTATGCTGCAATGTTTATTGCAAAAGAAAGTATTGCTGACGCAAAATATGATGAAGCAACAAGTGAATTAAATTGGATTCTTGCTAACACAGATGACCAGCGAATTATTCATATTGTAAATGGACGTTTAGCGCGTATTTATTCAGTTCAAGGTGATAACGACGCAGCCTTAAAACTTTTGACGGCGACAGATCCTGCTTTTGAAGCGAGCTATCAGGAAATAATAGGTGATATTAAAATTCGCTCGAATGAGACGCAAGCAGCTATTGAAGCTTATTCGAAGGCTTTCCAGCTTGTAAAAAGTAACCCTCAAGCTTTGCCTCTTTTAGCAGTTAAATTGTCTAATTTAGGTGTTGATCCTGAAACTCTTTAATATGAATGTTTTAAAAACTATTCCAGCATTAAGCTCTATTATAGGCAAGCTTGGCTTATTCGTTACTATACTTACATTGCTGTTAGCGTGTGGTAGTGAGGTGGTAAATAAACCTGCTGAGCTTGAAAAAATGCGAGATAAAGTAAGCATTAAGCGTATTTGGAAAGTGTCGGTTGGAAGTGGCGATAATGACTTAAGGTTACAACTTTCTCCTGTGATAAAGGATGATTTAATCTATGCCTTAGATACTGAAGGATTATTAACGGTCTTAAATCGCTTAAGCGGAGAAGTAGAATGGGAGCGAGAGCTTGAAGATAGTGTTAGTGGTGGTTTAGAGGTTGATGCACAGCGTTTATATTATGCAACTTTTCAAGGTGAACTTGTTTGTTTAGATCGTTATTCAGGTAACCAAATTTGGAGACGTGAGCTAACCAGCGAAGCAATATCTTCACCGTCAAGTAATGGACGTGTTGTAGCAGTTCAGACCATTGATGGTAAATTGTTTTCTTTTGATACGACTGAGGGGATTCAGCGCTGGCGCTATGATAGCGTTGGACCTATTTTGTCCTTGCGTGGAACATCAAGCCCATTGGTTAGTAAAAGCTTTACAATCACAACGTTTGCGAACGGTGAAATGTTAGCGTTTGATAACAAGAATGGCAGTACTTTCTGGAATGCTTCTATTGGTTTACCACAAGGTCGTACAGAACTAGAAAGGCTTGTTGATGCAGATGGTAAGGCCGTTATTGATGCTGAACGAATTTATGCCGCATCTTATCAGGGCCGTGTCGTTGCTCTTAATGCGACGACAGGCAGCGAGGTCTGGTCAAAACCAATTTCTACATATAGTGGTGTGGCTGTTGGCTTTACACAAGTCTTTGTTGCAAATGAAGACGGAGATGTGGTTGCTTTTAATAAGTTGAATTCAAATGAAGTATGGCGAAATGAAAAGCTAAAATATCGCAGGCTTTCAGCCCCGACTGTAGTGCAGGACATGGTTGTGGTATCCGACTTTGAAGGGTACTTGCATTTTATGTCTCAAGTTGACGGTGAAATAGTTGCACGAAAACACCCAGATAGTGATGGTGTAATGGGTGATGTTTTAGTCGTGGACGATATGGTTTATGTTTATGCGCGGTCAGGCGATATTGTTGCCTACCGCATCTTTAATTAAGAAATTAATAAGTTATTTACTGATTTATTTAGAAAAAGGGCGTTTTAATGATTCCTGTAATTGCGTTAGTTGGGCGCCCGAATGTCGGAAAGTCGACACTATTTAATCGATTGACACGAACGCGTGATGCAATCGTTGCTGATTTTCCTGGTTTAACCCGTGATCGAAAATACGGACGAGGAGTCGCATTAGAGAAAAAGTTTATTACGATTGATACCGGCGGAATCAGTGGTGATGAAGAAGGTATTGATGCTGAAATGGCAAATCAGTCTCTTTTGGCTATCGCTGAAGCAGACCTGATTTTCTTTGTGGTCGATGCTCGAGCAGGGCTTACACCAATAGATGAAAGTATCGCTCGTCATATCCGGCAAACAGGTAAACCTTATATATTGGTTGTGAACAAAATTGATGGTTTGGATGCCGAAGTAGCTGCATCTGATTTTTATGCACTTGGTATGGAGACTTTAAAGCTTACAGCCGCTTCACATAATCGTGGAATTACCGCGCTTATTGAAGATGCTATGGCAGGCTTTCCTGAACAGCTTGAAAGTGGTGAAGAAGAATCAGCTGGTTGTAAAATAGGTATTGTAGGTCGTCCAAACGTAGGTAAATCTACTTTGGTAAACCGTTTACTCGGTGAGGAACGTGTCGTTGTATTTGATGAAGCAGGTACAACACGTGATAGCATTTATATTCCCTATGAGCGACGCGATCAACCTTACACGTTAATTGATACAGCAGGTGTACGACGTCGAAAGAATATAACTGAATCGGTTGAAAAATTTTCAATCATTAAAACATTACAAGCAATTGAAGATGCCAACGTTGTTGTAATTGTTATTGATGCGCGTGAAGGTGTAGTTGAACAAGACCTTCATTTGATTGGTTTTGCAATGGATGCTGGCCGAGCATTGTTGTTAGCCATTAATAAATGGGATGGCATGACCCAAGATGATAAAAACTCCGTCAAACGCGAATTAGACCGAAGGTTAGACTTTCTGGATTATGCGCCAATACATTTCATCTCCGCTAAACACGGTACTGGAGTTGGTGATCTTTATAAGTCGATTGACCAAGGTTATGAGTCTGCTTTTGCAAAGTGGTCAACCAATCGTTTAACAGAGCTGTTAATTGATATTGTGTCTGACCACCAGCCACCGATGGTACGCGCTCGGCGGATTAAACTGCGTTATGCACACCAAGGGGGGTCTAACCCACCTATTATCGTTGTGCATGGCACAAAAACTTCGGATATACCGGATAGCTATAAACGTTATTTAGAAAATTCATTTCGAAAAGTTTTGAAAATTAAATGTACCCCCATACGTTTTCACTTTAAATCGAGTGATAATCCTTTTTCTAAACCTTCACATTTGTTGAGTGAAAAAGAGCGTGTACAAAAAGTACGTAAGTTTAAGACAAAGGAGTATGGTACGCGTAGAGGAAAGAAATCTACACGAAATAAAACTGGTAAAAACTCCTAGCTCACGCTTATAAAATAGGTCACGTTAATGGAAGAAAAGCCTTCTGACAAACAAGTTTGCCCAAAGTGCGGAAATCACAATGCTTGTGAAAGTCAGCTTGAGGGTGAATTTAAATGTTGGTGTCAGGGGGTTAAGTTGACTGAAGATGACTGTAACAAGATAAAGGAGCTTGGTTTTTCTGCCGAATGCCTTTGTCAGAAATGCATTGAATTAATCAGAGAAGGCGACTAGTAATTTTATTTAGTCGAATTAAATTCAAGCATTAAGCCCCTAATATACTTTGTCCGCAAACACGTAGCACATTACCATTTAAAGCGTGTGATGTTGGGTGGCAGAAGAGGCTGATACATTCTGCAATATCGAGCGTAAGTCCACCCTGAGAAAGCGTATTCATACGTCTTCCAAGTTCTCTTGTCATAAGTGGCATTTTGCTAGTCATTT
>Ga0209825_1000398_pt1 | contig 33989 bp, 27 predicted proteins | sample EN8Hudsemesocosm_FD_184631 | JGI IMG/M metagenome (GOLD analysis project Ga0209825, IMG submission 184631) | Methane-oxidizing microbial communities from mesocosms in the Hudson Canyon - EN8B Hudson Canyon (SPAdes) (version 2) | ecosystem: Environmental > Aquatic > Marine > Cold seeps | place...
CCATAATCAGGGTGGTGTCGGTAAGGCATTCACCTGTCTTGGTTTCGATAATGGGCATCACACCAGAGGCCCCAATTTTTTTAGGCAGTCGCCACATTAAATCCAGAGCGTGTACGTTTTTATCGCGAAACGGCACACCCTTAAAGTTTAGATAACCGCGGGTTTTACCCGAAAAATACGATAGGTGCCAGCCGTGTAGGGTGTAGTTAGGAGTCATGTTTATTCCTCAAAAATTTTTATTGTTCGTCAACGTTATCAATAAAAATGTAAATTAATATACCCTGGCCATCTTACCCATGAAGCGGCCCATCATGGCTGGAGAGAATCGTTTAATCAGGTTGCCCATCACCCCCTGTTTTCCCAACACCACTAAGCCTTTATTTTTGGCCATGGCCTTAAGTGTACTGGTGGCCACCTGTTGCGGGGTTAAATCGGCACGGGCAAATGTTTTGGCAATGCCTTTATGGGTTCTGGGGTTATCCATGCGACCAAATGCCTGCACGGTTTCTGCGATGGGAGTTTTAACATAGGCCGGGCACACAGCCGTGACCCCAATGTTGTACACCGACAATTCGGCACGCAAACATTCACTCAATAATATCACCGCCCCTTTAGTGGCACTGTAAGCCGACATACCTGGCGCGCCAATTAAACCCGCCACCGAGGCCACGTTAACTATGTGGCGCGCTTGATTGTCTATTTTACTTTGCGCTTCCATGGCGGGTGTGAGCGCCTGCAAAACCGCCACCAGCCCACGAACATTTAAGCTGTACAGGCGCTCCCATTCTGTTAACGGCGTATCGGCCAATAAACCCCCACTGACAATACCGGCACTGTTCACCACAATATCGGCACACGGGGCCAGCGCTTGCACCGCCTTTTTAATTTTATCTACGTCTTGCAAGTTACCTATGTCGGCACTGACGGTGATGACAGGAAAGTTACTCACTTCATTTAACTGGGTAGCGGCGGCGGCTAATTTTTTTTCATTGCGCGCCACAATTAAAATTTGCGCACCCTTTTTGGCCAGATCCTCGGCCACCGCTAAACCTATGCCACTGGAGCCACCTGTGATCACGGCAAGCTTGCCATTTAAGTTGTTCATATTCATTTTTTAACTCCCGTTTAATAAACCTGTAGGGGACCGAAACACAATTGACACTACTCATGCCATTAAATAGTTAAGCCTAATATTTGTCAATCCCTTAAAGACAAGCAAACTAGCCATGAACCTGCATGGCTCCATGGTAACCGTACCCGGAAAAATGTGATAAACGGCCTTCATTAAGCTTTTTAAGCCCTCCTCCCCCCCTCTTTAGAGCAATCAGAAATAACGCAGTAGTAGTGACACGCCTAATGTCACTTATCTATTGACACCTAAGGTGCCTTAATAAATACTTACTCTGCTAACCATTGGCAAAGTCCATTTTTAGATAAGTGGGTGAGTGGTTGGCGAGAAAAATGAAAATCAGATTTAAAGCGTTCAAGCAGCACTTAGAAAAAACACTACAAAAATAACAATGAGGTGACGATGAAAACCACAACTCTAGCCAAAGCACTAGGCCATAAAACAACATTGGCCCTGGCCATCCCATTATTGATGGCCGCCCAGGCGCAAGGTTTTGAATTTTCAATGGGCCAGCTAGACGCTCAGGTGGACAGCCAATTGAACATGGGTTCCAGCTGGCGTACACAAAGTGCTGCCAGTGAACTCACACAAAATGCGGCGGGCCTAGAAGGCAACGGCGACGACGGCAATAAAAACTTTCAATCCGGTGATGCCTTCTCACAGGTGTTAACCGGTAACCACAAACTGAAGTTCAGCTTCGACAACTATGGCGGTGTGGTGAGCGGTAAATACTGGTACGACTCGGCCCTGGCCAATAATTCGGTAACCCATGGCCACGGGGCCACACTGGATACCAATGGCCAGGTGGGTTCAGCCGCCTATACCAATCAAAACGAAAAACTGGATGATTCCAACTTTGATGATTTATCCAAGGCCCAGGGCGCCTTCCTAATGGACGCCTATGTATACGGCGAATTTGAAATGGGCGAAATGCCTCTGGATGTACGTGTGGGTCGCCAAGTACTAAGCTGGGGTGAAAGCACCTTTAAGCCCGGCGCCTTAAGCAATACTAACCCCATGGACGTGGCTGCCCTGCGCCGCCCCGGTGCCGAAATAAAAGACGCCTTATTGCCAGTGAGCATGGCCTACGCCAACCTGGGCTTAAACGATGACACTAGCCTTGAGGCCTTTTATCAACTGGAGTATGAAGCCTCCAACGTCCCGGCTTGTGGCACCTACTTCGCCACCAATGATTATGCCTCTAACGGTTGTGACACTATGTTGATGAATGGCGGCGCGGTTACCCTTACCCGCCATGATGACGGCTACCGCGAGGCCAAAGATGATGGCCAATTTGGTGCGGCCTTAAGGTTCAATGTGGGGGATACCGAAGTGGGCATATACGCCATGAATGTTCACTCCCGCCTGCCAACCATTAGCTTTACCAATACCAATTTAACTAACCAGCAAGTCTTGGGTGCATCCGACGCAGTGGTTAGGCCTCTATTAACCCCACAGGTAACCGCTGGGGCAACGCCGCTGGTAACAGCTGGGGTAACTGCACAGGTAACTGCACAGGTAACGGCAGGTGTGTACGCGAATGCGGGTGTTACCGCCGAACAGGCAGCGATGCTGCCACAGGCAAACCAGGATGCTCTCAATGCCGCCATAGCCACAGGTGTAGCCGGCCAAGCAGCGACCATAGACGCCTTGATAACTGCTGGGGTAGCCGAGCAGGTAGACAATGCCATAGACGCTTACTTGGCAGACCCGTTAACAGGGGAGCCGGTAAGAGCCTTGGTACTTACCCAAGATAGCTATTACGTGGTAGAAAACCACGAAGACCAGCAAATTGTGGGTTTAAGCTTTGCCACCACAGTGGGCCCAGTGGCCTTGTCCGGTGAGCTCACTCACACTAAAGATTCTATTTTGCAAATGAACGGCCCACAAATGCTGGACGCTGTGGTCAGTCTGACCTCGGATTCACAGGAGCTACTAGACATCATAGGCAGCACCGAACTGGGCGGGGTGATAGAAACTTACAAGAAACATGATGTTAGCCAGTTGCAATTTACCGGCATCACCACCTTCGACCAGGTGGCGGGCGCCAGCACAATTGCGTTTGTGGGGGAAGTGGCCTTCACCTCTGTTCATGATTTTGCTGAAGGAGATGACGCTACTAAGTATGGCCGTTCCGATTTGTTTGGCACCTACTACGCCAACGATAATAGCGGCAGCATCGCAGCCACAGATGATGGTTTCCTAACCAAAAATTCATGGGGTTACAATGCACGTCTGTCGGCACAATACCCTAATGCCTTTGCCGGTATTAACTTAACGCCTACCCTTTCCTGGAAACATGACGTTGAGGGTTACTCTCAATACGGCTTTGTGGAAGGGGATACTAAACTGGGCCTTAGTGTGCTGGCGTCTTATCAGGAAACCTATACGGCTGAACTTTCCTATACTCAGTACGAAGGTGGTGATTACAGCATGTTAAAGGATCGCGACTTTGCTTCTATCAGCATGGGCATGCAGTTTTAGGCGTCGGGCCTGTTAGTTAATACTGACATTATCGTTTCATTTTATGCGGGCAATTTTTGCCCGCAGCAGGATAAAATATGAATGTGAAAATACTGGCCCCGGTGGCCATGATGCTGTGTGCCACGGCCACCAGCTCGTTTGCAAAGGTAAGTAATACCGAAGCCAAAAAACTCGGCACCGAGCTCACCCCAATGGGCGCACAAAAAGAAGGCAACCTTGCCGGCACGATTCCCGCTTACACAGGTGGCCTGGCGCAAGATAAAAATGCCAACCCACTTGATAACCCGTTTGCCGATGACACACCTTTATTTACAATTACCACACAAAATTTAGAAAAATATAAAGACCAGTTAAGTGATGGCCAGCTGGCACTCTTTAAAAAATACCCCACCAGTTACAAGATGCCTGTGTATCAAACTCGCCGTAGCGCCTCTTTCCCGGCAAGCATTACCGACAAAGTGCTTAAAAATGCCACTAATGCCCAACTGGTCAGTGGTGGTAACGGTTTAACCAACTTTGACGAAACCATTCCATTTGCCATTCCTAAAACCGGCTTAGAAGTCATTTGGAATCACGTGAGCCGCTACCGTGGCGGTGCCATCGAGCGCAATGTGGCTTCCATTCCGGTGCAAGAGACTGGCTCATTTGCCCCGGTAAGAATGCGTGCAAAATTGGCCATGCCCCAGTATGTGAAGGGCGGCTTTAACGCCAAAAAAGATGACAATATCTTGTTTTATTATATGTCGGCTATTAAATCCCCTGCCCGTTTGTCAGGGGGCGTATTACTCGTACACGAAACCATAGACCAGGTATCACAACCGCGTATGGCTTGGGCTTACAATGCTGGCCAACGCCGCGTGCGTCGCGCCCCGCAAATTGCTTACGATGCTCCGGCCCAGGCAATGGATGGTTTACGCACCGCCGACCAGGTGGACATGTTTAATGGTGCACCTAACAAATACAACTGGAAGTTAGTGGGCAAACAGGAAATCTACATCCCTTACAACGCCTATAAATTAACAAACCAGAATGCAGAATATAAAGACATCATTCGACCTGGCCACATTAACCAGGACTTCACCCGCTATGAATTGCACCGGGTTTGGAAAGTAGAGGCCACGCTTAAAGAAGATCAACGCCATGTATATGGCAAGCGCACCTACTACATAGATGAAGACAGCTGGCAGATTGCCTTGGCCGATCACTATGATACCCGTGATGTTTTATGGCGCGTGGCAGAAGGCCATGCCATACAGTTTGTGAATGCCAATACCCTTTGGTATGGCGCCATGACCAACTACGATCTACTCTCTGGTCGCTACATGGCAGATTTGAACAACGAAGAAGAAGATCCATTTAATTTTGACCTTAAAATTAAACGTAAAGCCTTTACCGCTTCTGCCCTGCGCCGCGCAGGTAGATAAATCTTCTCCCCCATAAGGCACACCAAAGGCCTTATGGGGGAGCTTTTTCCCCCCTGCTATTTCCCCAATTTTTTCACACTTACATGAGCTGCCTTGACGCCAGGGCAAATTAAACCCAGCCTAACTTCACCCCTTCACTTACTAGAATCATAGTGATCCCCCAGATAAAAAAGACGCAAGCCCACAGAGTTGAATTAGTTACTGCCAGTATTAATTATTACCTGGCCAGCTTACTGCCCTACCAGTTAAAACAAACAGCTGATATTTTAATGCCCGGGCCTTACCCATGAGTTTTAGTAGCTGGCTATCGTTAAGAAGGGAGCAAGAGTTAAGCCCGCAACAGGCAAGCAACACCATGAGAAAAATGGTGACTTATTTAATGGCTGAATACCCGAAGTAATGGGCGTGAGCCTGAAGGAATTACTTTTCTGAGCCTGTAACAAATGGGCGTGCATTGAAAGGTAGGAGGGCACCCAGTGCCCGAAAAATCGCTCACGGGGTGATCGTACAGGTTTGACGTTGAATCCACTGCTAAAACTTCATTTATACTGGATAAACTACCGGACAACAGTGAGATGCTATTAAAGGGAGCTGCTAACAGGTTCAATAGACAAACTTGAACCCGAAGCAACACAAGTGGTTGTGTAAGATTACTGACTGGTGGCGGCGGTTAATTCCGGCTCAGCTTGCGCCTTTTCAAACTGCAATACCCCATCGTTTACACGCCCCATTCTCAAACTCACCATGTCTTTAAAATAGTTTTGATATAAACGCCAAGGCAGTTTACTTCCTTGTTGCGGCATTTGATCTTTGGCTCGACTAATATAGCCAGAGTTCATATCAATAAAGGGAATCACCGAGGTATTGTCCTTGTCTACCGCCGTGCATATTCTGGTACCGGTTTTATCCATGCGGTTAATAATGCGGCCAACAAATTCGCTAATAAGGTCTGACTTTAATGTCCAGGATGAATTGGTATAACCAAATACCATGCCTATATTTGGCAGGTTTTCAATGAGCACACCACGGTATATCTTGGAGTCTGAAAATTTAAATGGCTTACCATCCACCTTAATATCAATTCCCCCCAATACTTTTAAGTCAAGGCCGGTGGCGCTGACAATGATGTCTGCATCTAAGGTTTCATTTGAATTTAACTTAATGCCATTTTTGGTAAAGGTATCTATGGTATCGGTTACCACATTGGCCTTACCATGGCGAATACTTTTAAATAAATCCCCGTTGGGCACCGCACATAAACGTTCATCCCAAGGATTATACTTGGGCGTAAAGTGCTTCATATCAAAATCTTTGCCAAGCTGCTTTTGAGCCAAACCCGTTAAAGTTTTGCGAGCATGATTAGGAAAGGTTTTGCAATATTTGTAAATTAACATGGCACGAAGCACGTTACGGCCCCGGGTAATACGGTAAACCCATTTTTCAGGCAGGAACTTGCGCAACTTAATGGCAAGGGCTTCTTTCTTGGCTACCGTGCCCACATAGGTTGGACTACGCTGCAGCATAGTGACACTTTTTGCTGTTTTTGCCATTTCTGGCACTAGGGTAACCGCGGTGGCACCACTGCCAATCACCACCACCTTTTTGCCTGTGTAATCCAGATTTTCAGGCCACTGTTGTGGATGAATAAACGTCCCTTGAAAATCATCCTTACCTTTATATTCAGGTGTATAACCATGTTCATAATTATAATAACCGGTACAACCTAATAAAAAGTTACATTTCATTTGGGATTTTTCACCCGCCACTTCCAGCTGCAGTGTCCAGGTAGCCGTTTGACTGCACCATTCGATGGACACCACCTTATGCTGATAACGAATTTTATCTTCCAGCTGGTACTCTTTTGCCGTCTCTTTAATGTACTTTAAAATTGAGCCACCATCGGCGATGGATTGTGGATCACTCCAGGGTTTGAAGTTATAACCCAAAGTAAACATGTCGCTATCACTGCGTATGCCTGGGTAACGAAACAGATCCCACGTGCCCCCCATTTTAGATCGCCCTTCCAGTATGGCCACAGACTTTTGTGGACAGGCTTTACTAATATGGCAAGCGGCACCAATACCGGACAAACCGGCGCCAATGATGATTACATCTTGATATTCACACTTCATAATTCACCCGATATTGTGGTTTGGGTAGGATAAACCTAACCCAGATAAGATATGGCACTACCAATGCCAATTAAAGCAATGATGGCAGAGCCAAAGTGGCACGTCAAGTGCCAATACAAGCAAGATGAGTCGTCATGGCCACGCTTCTGTCAATATGCAGGTGCTTGCCAAGTTAAAGAAGCGAGGTAATTAAGCTGAATACGGCTGACAGGGAGTAAACATTAGAAGGCCTATGGCTGGCATAAGCGAAGGAAAAGCGTGCCCAGTGGCACGCCTAAGTGGCCCAGGTGGTTTAACTAAACTGCAGACTCTTCACCTGAGCAGGAATCTCAAGGCTAATAAAATGGTTGGAATCCTTGGTTTGCACCACTTGCATATTACCAATACTTTTATGGGCACTGTTTAACATTAAACGCCGGCTTAATACCGCGTCTCTGGCGCCTACTAGGATATAACCGTGTTTTACATTCTCAAGCACACTCATCTTATTTTGCATGGGCCACTGCACCATATTTTCTACGTTACGCACCAACACATCTGCACTTTTGGCACTGGCAAACATGTTCCTAATTAAATGGGTTTTACGATCATTCACCGGCCCCATTTTTTTTATCTGCCCATATGCCATACCCTTTTTAGCAAGGTGATGGGTCACAAATGGCAGTACAAACAAGATGGCTTTGGAGACCATAATATCAACCACTTTGGGCAACTTATGGGTTTTGGATACCGGCGCCTCAGGTAATATGGCAGCCTCCAGTATTACAGTGGCATTGGCAAATAATTCAGGGGCCTGCTTAATGGCTTCAGTGACCACAGCACCGCCTCGGCTATGACCGTGCAGCAAGATTTCGTCATGGCTGGCCAAGTTTTTAACCGCCTGAATTAACACAGCCGCATCGTATTCTATGGTGCATTGCGGGTAAGGGTTTTGCGTTTGCCAACTGGCATTAAGTATTTCCTGGCCCTTTACCGGCGCATGATAGTCACAGCTATTTATAAAAATAAGCTCGCCGTCATCCGGCGTGTACAGGTCACTAAAATAGCGATGATCCTCCAGCCAACCATGCATGCACACCAGGGAGCGTTTATTACCTTCTTTTTGTTCACTGGCCGCCTGATACGCCACCACAGACTTGCCTACCTGGTACAAATCCCCTGAAAAATCTTCATGGTTTTTGTTGCTGGTTTTAAGATTAACAATGCGATATCGATACAAGCCCACCACAATAAACAAGGCCACTACCAGAGCCAGAATTATTTGCAATACCGTCATAACATCACTCTATTTATTATTGGGATTGAATTTAAAATTATATTTATGCAGACACACTTACCGTGCTTCCAATGTGGCTCAAACTACCTACCGGCACTAGCGATGTCAATAGATAGTTTTACCATACCAGCCGCTCACCAGGGGTTATCCCCCATGATCGCCTAAACAATGGTTAGTGAGGAATATCAGAAGCACCCGCCGCAGCCACTTGCCCGCCATCTAATACCAGGGTGTGCCCTGTCATCCATGCCGTCGCACGAGAAGACAGGTAAATAGCAGCACCGGCTGCATCTTTAGCGTTCCCCATGCGACCACGAGGCAGGTTAGCGGTTAACTTGTCATGTATCGCTTCATCATTGGCCATAAACGCGGTCATATTACTTGGGAAGAACCCCGGAGCAATGCCGTTTACGTTAATGTAATCACCGGCCAAATCCACCGCCAAGTGTTTGGTTAAATGAATCACCGCGGCCTTACTAGAGGAATAGGAATAGGTTTTCATGCCCGGGTGGGTAAAACCATTTACCGATGCAATATTAATCACCCGAGCCGGGTCTTCATTGCTGGCTGCATTTTTTAGGGCTGGGGCTAACTGCTGAGTTAAAAAGAACAACGACTTAACATTTAAGTCCATTACCTTATCCCATGCGGCTTCGGTAAAGTCTTCAAATTGTGCACCCCAGGAGGCACCGGCATTGTTGATTAAAATATCAATTTTACCTTCGCGTTTTTTTACTTCATCGGCAAAGGCCACCACACCTTCATGGCTAGATAGGTCAGAGCGAATGGCAATGCATTCGCCAAGTTTACCCAATGCTTCTTGCGCGGCCTTTAGCTCGGCTTCTTTACGGGCGGTAATATAAACCTTAGCGCCATTCTCAATTAAACCTTGTGCCATCATGGCACCAATGCCACGAGAACCACCTGTGATAACGGCTACTTTACCGGCCACATCAAATAAATTTTTCATAACGCTATCCTGTTTACCCTGTTAATTATCTGCTAATGAAATGACCACTTAAATGACATTAAGCAGCATTTAGCTTGCGTTGCATGGCCAGGGCTTTTGCCTTTGGCTTGACATACAAAACACCAAAAAAGAACACCTTAAGGTATTCAGTTGGCGTAGATAAAAAACGACCATAAATCAGCATTTCAATTACGTGAGCCACTACTAAAAAGATGCCAATACCTTGAAACACAGACGCGGCAGGGGCTAGCTCAGGGGCAAGGGTGGCGGCGATACACAGCAACCAAACCATGCTAATAATGGCCACGGCCGGTTTGTTCATTTTTACGGCTAAATCAGACATGACTTTTCCTATATTGTCTTTACCTGAGCACACTTTAGGCCAAAGCAGCGGTTAATCCATGACGCTTGAGGTCATGGCCAAAGTCCAGGCTTAAAAAATCTGGCTGGCCTAACGATGATAACCAGGCATTTAACTCATCTTTATCCGCTTGCGAATACTCTTCCACCATTTTTTGTGTGCGCTGCATACGCCACACCGAATAGGTAAACGAGGCACGTTTATACTCACCGTCCAGCATGGCAAAGCTAAAGCGGTCGGTACTGCGCGGTAATTCATCGCCCGATTTAAGCTGCTGAGCTTTTACCAGGCCCGTGATTTCTTGCGCCGTTTTTTGCATCATGGGTAAATATTCAGCCAGGATGATGTTGATCACCGGCATTAAGGTTTTTGGAATTTCATCATTGGGCAACAATTCTCCCGTGGCTTTATGGCCCCTGGCCATTTTCTCTGTCCATTTTTGCAGGTTAGGCCGTTTATCAATCCACTCACGTTTTGGCCAGGGGTCACGATTTAAATGACCAAGCATAGGGCCTAATAAACCAAAGTCAGCCACCGTAGGCCGCTCGCCCAATAGGTAGCCATGTTTACTGAAGTGGGCTTCAAATAAATCCAACAGATTGGTTGTCCAGGCTTCAAATAAATCTATCTGCTCAGGTATTACGCCCATATTAGGCATGTGTTGTTTCATATTCGCTAAAAAGGCTTTATCAGCTACCTTGTTACGAACAAAACGCGGTGCAAACGGCAATAGGCTTTTACCGCCTTCTTCCCGGTTTAGCTTTTCATAGTTTTCCGGGTACGACCAACGACTGTGCAACGCCACCGGCACCCAGGTATCGTCTACCCAATTTTGAAACAACTGGGCCACAAAATTTTGTAGCGGAGCATCTGCCAGCACACTGGGAGTGGGGTGGCGTTTTTCCAGCTCCTCCATGATCAAGGGCGTGTCACAAAACCATTCACCCTGCTTGGTTTCTAGGGCAGGCATGGCTTGCCTACCGGTGTTTTTAGGAATTTTCCCCAGTATGTCAAAAATACTGATGTTCTTTTCTGTGTAGTCCACGCCCTTATAGTTTAAGTAGCCGCGAATTTTTCCCGCAAAAAAAGAGGCCTGCCATCCGTAATATTTATAATCGTGTTTCATACTCGGTCTATGCCTTTTGGTTATTAGTGGCCCAATGGGCTTTAGGGGCGAACTCAATTACCACTTGATAATTGGTTCAACCAATTGTAAATTGAGTTAACTTTATACAACAGAGGATTAAATTACAATGACCAGCAAGGGAAACCTTAAACGCGAAGCGCAGGTGCTAAAAGACCAAATGGTGCTGTCGGATGATCAACAGGGCTTTTACCGATTGTGGGCGGCCATTGATTCCCCCTACTCATGGAAGTTGCGCACTTACATGAACTACAAGGGCATTCCCTATAAACGCATGCGCATAGACGCGCAGTCGGCCACCGTGACTATACCCAAATTAGTGGGCATGACTATCATGCCTGCGGTGCTGGCACCAGATGACAAGGTCTTACAAGACACCACCCCCATCATGAATTTTTTTGAACAAGAGTACGCAGACAAAAGTTGCTGCCCAACGGATGAACGCCTGCAATTTATTAATGTTTTACTTGAAGATTTTGGTGATGAGTATTTACCGCGCTTTTCCATGCATTACCGCTGGGGCAATGAGCAAAACCGTCAAACCATTAGCCACCGCATAGCGCGCAGCATGATGTACGGCAACGAGCACATGCACCCCAAACAAGTGGCCCCTATGATTTTACAACGTCAAACAGGCTTTGATGGACCATTGGGTTTAAATACAAATGAAATCCGCGCCTCCATGGACCAGCAGCTACTGGATCTACTGGCTATTCTAGACAAGCACTTTACCCACCATCAATTTTTATTGGGGGATAGACCGTCACTGGCTGACTTTGCGGTTTACGCTCACCTGTATACTCACCTGCTACAAGATCCATTCTCGGCTGAAATTATGGAGTGTCACGGGGCCCGTACCATCAACTGGATAGATACCATTAATGAATTTGGCGACGTACGTGGCTGCCTCGGGCAAACTGAATTTGGTGATTGGCTGGACCTGGATGCAGGGGTGCCTGAATCGTTAACAGCGCTATTAGAGTATGTGAGTAAAACCTATGTGCCCTTTAGTGGCGGGGTGGCTAAAGCGGTAAAAGAAAACCCTAAAGCCAAAAAAGCCACCGCGCTAGTATATGGCGTGGCCACCGAATATGCCGCCTTTCAATATAGGGCCTGGTCGTTTGAGCAAGTGCAACTAAGTTATCAAGCCTTAAGCCATAACAACAAAATCTTTGTGGATGAACTGCTTACACAAACAAACGTGTTACCCGGATTAATGGCAAACGGCATTGTGCACATAGATTTGTTTGATGGCTTTACGCCGCCGTTTGTAAAAGACGGTATCTGTGATGCCCGTGTGCGTTACCTGCAGCAAAAAAAGCGTAAAACCGCACCGGATTGGGTTGACGCTTAACGATTTTCAATAGAAAAGAAAAAGCCCAGTGCTATCAACACTGGGCTTTCTTTTGAGCGCTATAAATATTTAGCGCTTAAAGTCATCCGCGCTGTGGCGCTCCATTAATTGCTCATCAGGGTTGCCCCAGGTTTTATTCACAATACGGCCTCGTTTAACCGCTGGGCGTTTGGCGATTTCGTCAGTCCAACGTAATACGTTTTTATAGGTATGGGCCTCAATAAATTCGGCCGCCTCATAAACCTTGTTGGTGACCAGTGCGCCATACCAAGGCCAGATTGCCATATCGGCAATGGTGTATTCATCCCCAGCAATAAATTGATTGTTGGCCAGTTGTTTGTCTAATACGTCTAACTGACGTTTGATCTCCATAGTATAACGATCAATGGGGTACTGATATTTTTCCGGCGCGTACGCATAAAAATGACCAAAGCCACCGCCTAACATAGGGGTGGCCCCCATCTGCCACATGAGCCAAGACATCACTTCAGCACGCTTGGCAGGCTCGGTGGGCAAAAACTGATTAAATTTTTCAGCCAAGTAAACCAAAATGGCACCGGATTCAAAAATACGGATTTCAGGTTGGGTGGTGGTATCGGTTAACGCGGGGATTTTTGAGTTAGGGTTAATGCCCACAAAACCACTTGAGAATTGGTGCCCTTCCATAATATTGACAATATGCGCATCGTATTCGGCTTCTTTAATACCAAGCTCTAGCAACTCTTCAAACATCACCGTGACTTTCACACCGTTTGGTGTGGCCAGGGAATGTAATTGAAATGGATGTTTGCCTTTACGCAACGCTTTTTCATGGGTGGCACCGGCAACAGGACGGTTTATCTTAGAGAATTTATTCTCATTTCCCTCTTCCCACTTCCAGACTTTTGGTGGGGTATATGTTGGATCCGACATACAAACTCCTAAATTAAAAACGACTAAATAATATTAATGTAATCCTTTTACATGAAGATAGACAGCGCACAATGACCATGGATTAGACTGTTTCAATTCATCACATAACGTCACTAACAAACCACTAATCCAGGCTCAAAAATTTTGGTTTGTGTTTTAAAGGTGAACTTTTTAATTGCGCTTTTTCAGGTAGCATATTAATTCGTTTCTTTACATTTTTGGCGTGTTTATTAAAAAGGGTTAACAGGGATTCTTTCATCTGCTCAACGTTTATATTTCCAGCCAACAATTCACCTATAATTTCATTTTGCGCTTTTAAATAGCTTTTTGCATTAACCCCTTCGTACAGAATGGTCATTAACCTTAAGTTTAGATGGTGCATGGTATTGGTATGCAACATGACAAATGGGTTGCCACTGATACGTGCTAAAAACTGCTGTAGCTTAACTTCAATGCCAGCCAGTTCTTTTGGACTGGCGCCTAATTTGGCTTGAGCATACTGCTGATGGCATAGGACCAATATTTCTTCACGCTTAGAAGATTCCAGCACATCTGGGATGGCCTGCAGGTAGGTGGGCACAAACGTTAACTTAAATTCAAACGCTGCCTGAATCCATTCCCGGCTCATTTCCAATTCATCTATTTGGCAAAGGCGCTCTGAAAAATTGAGTTCACCGTTTTCTCTATAATCTAAAACCGTGATGCCACTGCCTTGTACCGATCGCACTAGGTTCATACTGATTAAGGTACGAATGGCTGAGCGCAACGAGGTTCGGTCTACCTCAAGTTGCTGCGCCAATACACGTTCTGGCGGTAACTTATCCCCGGCTTTTATATCCCCAATATAAATAAGCGCCAATAAAAAATTGGCTATTTGATCGGGCAGGGGAAGATGGGTAGCAGACATCGCAATGCAGGCCTTATGGTGATAAATCGTAAAGAAAGCAAATATACCGCCATTAGACAAACCTTGCAAAATGGTTAAACCAATAATACCATGACACCTAATGACACTCAATGTGTCAAATAATTTCAAGTAGTTGGAAATCGGAGATAACCCCATGAACAAACTCACTAAGGGCCTGTTGGGCGCCACCCTGGCCATTACTGTATTTATTGCCGCGCTGCCTACGGTAGTACACAAGGCCGGTTTACACCCTGAATACACAGGAGAAGTCACTACCCTGCCTCAAGGTAAACGGGCACTGGTGATCACCACCAGTCACGGTTTTCTAAGCATGCCAGGAGAGGCAGAGGGCAAAGCCAGCGGTGTGGCGGCATCTGAGATGACCCATCCTTATTACAATTTTTTAGAGGCAGGCATGGAGGTGGATATTGCCAGCATTAAAGGCGGGCAAATTCCGGTTGACCCACAAACCTTAAACTTTGTGATTCGCTCACCACTAGACGAGCGTTACATGGAAGACACGGTCTTGTTAGAAAAAGTAGCCAACTCTTTAGCCATTGAAAATGTAGATTTTAACCAATACGACGCCATCTTTGTTGCCGGTGGCTGGGGCGCCGCTTATGACCTGGGCCAATCCAAGGTACTAGGCCAGAAAATAAGTGAAGCCTTTTATTCTAAAAAAGCCCCTGTACTGGGCAGCGTTTGCCATGGTGCACTGGGCTTTATTCAGGCCAAAGACAAGGACGGAAAACTGCTAATCGCGGGCCGTAACATGACAGGAGTGACCGATAAACAAGTAAAAGAATTGGGCATAGAAGTCACACCACTTCACCCGGAAACTGAACTGCGTAAAGCGGGTGCTATTTTTAGTAGTCAAACCAAGTTCCGTGATTTTCTGGCGACATCTGTCGTGATTGACCAAGAGCAACGCTTTGTAACCGGCCAAAACCAAAACTCTGGCCATGATACCGCGCAGGCTATGTTAGCGTTGATTTCTAAAAGATAGTTTCTACAAGTGATTACGTTGGCGATAAGTTTACGAATTTAAAGCACAAAAAAGGCCGCATATTGCGGCCTTTTTTGTGGGTATCACTTATTTAATGTTACCGCCCCACCCTAGTTTTAAAAGGAGAAGGCCTGGTTTAAATCGGTAGGCTATTGAACCGTACGAGGGCACTCGACAATTACTCCATGCATTGTCCTAGCATCTACATCCCTGTAGGTGCCAGTGCCCGAAAATGGCTCACGCCGTGATCGTACAAGTCTTTCCTTTATGAAAGGCTAACACTAGACCAGTGACTTTCGACTGCCTTTATAAACCAAGTAAAAGGCCACTAGAATCAATAGAGTTAACATAAAGGTAAAAATGCCCGCTCCAAATATGTCTCGCAAGCCATTTAACCCTACCTGGCGTTGCTGGATATATCCGGCAGGCAAGGGTAATACTCGATTATTTTTTTCGTATGCTTGGTAGTCGGCCATCATAGAATCAAAGCGTTCTGGCATGTTTTGTTTTAAGTCCAGAGTTTCACCTGGGTCAGTGACAATATTAAACAAGTGCCACTCATCATCCCCCACTGGCCCCATGTTATACATGATTTTAAAATCCCCTTTAAACAAGGCCTTATTGCCGCCAATTTCATAACCTATGGCGTCTTGAGGGCCATGCACAGTGGCAGCGTTACCTTGCAACACCGGCAACAGGGTTTTGCCTATGATGGGCAGCACTTTTTTACCACCGTAACGCTCACCTGCCGGCTTCACACCAGTGATATCCAATATAGTGGGGGTGATATCGGTAACGTAAGAGAATGCATTATTGTAGTTATAAAATTCTGCATCTTTATTGCTGGCAATGGACGGCCCGGAAATAATAAACGGCACCCGCATGCCCCCTTCCCCTGCGTAAAATTTATAATGGGAAAGTGGGGAAGCCGCGGCACTGGCAAAGCTTGGACCAATGGAGCTAAAGCTGCCTTTTTCACCCAGGGTTTCATAATCGTTTTCATAACCTTGCAAACTTAAGGCAAACTTGGTTATCGCATTATCTGGGTTATCGTTGCCGCTGGCTTCGGCTCCGTTGTCTGAGGTCACAATGAATACCGTATTATCATATTGCCCTGTACTTTTTAGATAAGCCACTAAGCGCCCTATATTATAATCCATGGCCTCCACCATGCCGGCATACACTGCCATGCGTTTTGCGTGATAACGTTTTTCGTCTTCACTAAAACTGTCCCACTGGGCACTGGTATCCATGGTGACCATGTCACTGTCCAGGGGCACTATGCCCAACTCTTTTGCCCTAAGCTGTCGCTGTTTGCGTAACTCGCTCCAGCCACCGTTATACATTTTCATATAACGCTGGGTGAATTCTTTTGGCGCTTGTACCGGTAAGTGCACCGCTAAAAAAGGCACATAGGCAAAAAAGGGTTTACCGTCGTGGGCATTTGAATCAATAAATTCTATGGTTTTATCGATAAGTAATTCAGAGGAATAAAAATCTTCGGGCATCACAGCTTCTTGGCCGTTTTCGGTCCAGTTGGCTTTTTTATAGATGGGCAAATAGGGTTTTGGCTGCCAATTATCTGAGCCGGTGTCGGCCATGGCTAGGGTGCGCTCAAAACCACGACTGTAGGGCAGTAATTCAGGGGTCTTTCCTAAATGCCATTTACCGGCCATGTAGGTGTGATAACCCCCGTCGTATAACAGGCTGGCCACCGTAACCACGTTATGGGACAGCACCCCTTGATAGTTGTCTTGCTTTTTTTGTTGCGCCGGAATGGCCTCTGGAATATTGGGCACGCCATTCAAGTGACTGTCTACCCCGGTTAATATCATGGAGCGAGTAGGGGCACAGCTGGCGGCCGTGTGATAGTTGGTAAAACTCACCCCTTCATTGGCTAATGCATTAATAGACGGGGTATTAATCTCGCCGCCATAGGGCTGGGTATCAGAAAACCCTAAATCATCCGCCAGTATTAATACCACATTGGGAGCCTGGGTGGCCCATACAGATGTTTGTGTCAGCGTAAGCAGGGCAAACAACAAGCTACTTTTTAGACTGTTAACCTTCATATTAATGTTCTTCTTGGGCTAGCTTTTTGGCGGCAAAAAACAACACACCACTCATCACCAGCTCCACCACAATCATGGGAATGGCTAAGGCGGCGTCGTGAAATAACCAGGCCACTATGCGCATGAACGCGATGGTGAGCAGCATAAAAATGGTGGCCTGAAACCAGGTTTTATTTTGGCTAATGATGCCGAATAAAATCATACCCCCCATGCAGAAAAATAACGCGCCAATATCGGCAATTTGTGAACTTAAGGCCATGCCTTCAAGCAAAGGCATTAACTGGGCCAGAGCGGCTGCCTCAGGGTTCACCACCCAGCGCACCCCCATAAAAATAAAAATGGCTGCAGGTAACACAGGTAAAAATCTTCGTAGTTGATTCATGAGTACTCCAAGTGTGTGGCTAGCCGTTACTGAGGTAGGCGCAGCCCTTTAATTTAATGACATTATAGATGTCAATTTATAGTAAGCTGTGTTTCAGGTCAATATGAGCCGCTCAATGAAGTCTGGAGCAAGGCCATAGATGGATGCAAACTCCTCGATTTATATTGACATAAAGCATGCCAAATTAGATACTATCACCAACTTAGGAATGACCGTGTAAACGTAACAGACTGTAAGTGGCACCCGCTACGGCCCTGTATAGGCGCAGTAACAGCATACAATTGAGGTAACTATGAAAATAATAAAATGGAGTGTGATCTCACTCACCTTGCTAGTAATAGTAGGTTTTACCCAGCGAGATAACATTATTGTGGCCGTGCCCAGTATTCTGCTGAAACTGCAAAACCCGGTGGCCGAGCATAGAGAAATTCAATGGTCTGCCCCCGAAAAAAGTGAGCAAGTGCTCTCCCCCAGCGAGCGCCCACCTAATATAGTATTAATCATTGCCGATGATTTGGGCTGGAACGACATCACCCTTAACGGCGGTGGTGTAGACGGTGGCTCCATGCCCACCCCCAACATTAACGAGCTGGCCCAAAACGGCGTGAACTTCACCCAGGGTTATACCGCCGACGGCACCTGCGCGCCCTCCCGTGCCGCCATCATGACCGGCCGCTACGGCACCCGTTTTGGTTTTGAATCTACCCCTGTGCCCGATGGCATGTCGACGGTGATGTCGGCACTGCAAAAAAAACGTGAATTTGAACCACAGATGATTTTTAACAGTGAAGAGGATCGCTTACCATTTGAAGAGCTGGGCATGCCCAGTAGCGAAAAAACCATTGCAGAAATTTTAAAAGACAAGGGCTATCAAACCGGCCACATTGGCAAGTGGCATTTGGGCCGTGGTAAGGGCATGTTGCCGCAAGACCAGGGCTTTGATGATGCGCTATTAATGGCCAGCGGTTTATACCTGGAAGCAGATGATCCTAATTCGGTGGGGGCCCTACAAAACAGTAATGCCTATAACAAATTTATCTGGTCTGCCATGTCGTACGCCGCCGCCTTTAATGGTGTGGAATACTTTAAACCCAAGGGTTACATTACCGATTACTACACAGATGAAGCGGTTAAGTTTATTGAAATCAATAAAGACCGCCCGTTTTATTTAAACCTGGCCCACTGGGCGCCCCATAACCCATTGCAAGCCTTAAAAGCCGATTACGATTCACTGCCACAAATTGAAAACCACACCGAGCGTGTGTATGCCGCCATGATTAAATCCCTAGATCGCAGCGTGGGCCGTGTAACCCAAGCATTAAAAGACAATGGCCTTGAAGACAATACCATGGTGATTTTTGTATCGGATAATGGTGGTACCAACCAGATTAACCTGCAGGACATTAATCAGCCTTATCGCGGTTGGAAAATCAGCTTTTTTGAAGGGGGCATTCGCACACCCTTTTTTGTTAAGTGGCCAGCCCAGTTAGCCCCAGGTACCCAGGTTACAGATCCGGTTCATCATACCGATATTTTTCCCACCATTGCCGCGGCATCAGGTGCAGCATTGCCAACTAACACTAAGCTGGATGGGGTTAACTTACTGCCCCATGCACAAGGTGAAACCACTGGTCCATTACACAAGGCCCTTTTTTGGCGCCATGATCACTACCAGGCCGTGTTAAGTGACGGTTGGAAATTACAGGTGGCCCAGCGCCCTAAAAAATCCTGGTTATTTAACTTAAATGTTGACCCTGGCGAGAAAAATAACCTAGCGGCGCAACACCCTGAAAAAGTACAAGCACTCAAAAATTTACTGGCGCAACACAACAGTAAACAAATGGAGCCGCGCTGGAAGTCAATTATAGAAGCGCCGATAAATATCGACAAAACCGACGAGCAAGGTTGGGCACAAGGGGACGAATTTATTTATTACCCTAACTAGCATTCACAACAGGGCGGCCCTTAGGGTCGCTTTTTTTGTTCACGGGTGGTTATTAAAGCATTCAGCAGCCTTTTCCTGAAAAATATCCCCAGCTCCCTAACCCGTTATCTTTTCCAAAAATGTGTCATAATCTTGCCAATATATGGATCACCAGCCAAAATAAGGCGAATTACGCCATCGGCTTACCAGAGGACACCATGAGCACAGTTAAAACGGCCAACAAAAGCCCTGAAACCGATGGTCGTAAACTACGCACCAATGATAGCCGCAAAAAAATTGTCGATGCTTTTTTGAATCTAATCAAAGAGGGCAATGTATCCCCCAGCGCCGAAGAAGTGGCCAGTAGTGCCAGTGTTGGCTTACGTACCGTATTTAGGCGTTTCAATGAAATGGAATTGCTGCACCGCGAACTGGTGACGGAAACCCAGGCCAGGTTTTTACCGCAGTTTTTGGTGCCCTTTAAATCCACTCACTGGCGTGATCAGCTAGATGAATCCCTGGAGCGCCGAGCTGAAATATTTGAATTATTAATGCCTTTCCGCATAGCGGCCAAGGTTCATATGCATAATTCTGAATTCATTAAGACCAACATGATGCGCTGGAACACCACCCAGGAAAAAGTAATAGAACATCTAATGCCCTTTAGCGCCAAAGATGAACCGGTAAAAATGGCGGCGGTCATCGCATCTATGAGCTTTGAAAACTGGATTCAAATGCGCACCCTCCAAAAGCTGTCAGCCAAGCAAGCTAAGGCGGTAATGGTTTATATGACGGAAGCGGCCCTGGGTGATTATTCAAGCGCAAAATAAGCATTTTAAACGTGCAATCACCACTGTGATTGCACTAACGAAATATCATATGCCTGCTCAAACTCTCTAACCCCCCTACAACTTAGGCCACGCCATCCACTCTACGATGAATAGAGATTCCTCACTACGGCCCTGTGGTGATTCAATAGCGCGTCCATTCGACCCCGTATGGTATACCCCGTAAATCAATTGGGTGTCACTGGGCTAGATTAAAAGGTGGGGTTTTGATTTGCTGAGGGGTTAAAAAAAATACCCTTGACCGCGTGGCGGGCAAAGGTAAAGGTTGGCACACATGATTTACTAATTTGTTAGTCGCCCCCATATGGGATGGCAACAGAGCATTAAAATAGAGCGTTCACTTAATGGTTAGCTAATTACGAAACTAAATTAATAAACCACCGCTCGTTTGCTTAGGATGTTACTCATAAACTGTGGCGAAAAACGCTTGATCAGGTTAATCATTTTTCCATCACGCCCCAACACCACTTGTCCTTTATTTTTTGCCATGGCATTGATGGTGGCACGGGCCACGTCTTGCGGGGTTAGGTCGGCCTGGGCAAATGATTTGGCCAGGAAACGCTGTGATTTTGCATTATCCATACGACCAAAAAATTGCAGGGTTTCACTGATGGGGGTTTTCACCGTGGCCGGACAAATGGCGCTCACACCTATGTTGTAAACCGACAGTTCGGCGCGCAGGGATTCACTTAATAATACCACCGCCCCCTTAGTGGCACTGTAAGCCGACAACCCCGGCACCCCAATCAGGCCAGCTACCGACGCCACATTAACAATGTGACGGGCTTGAATATCTTTTTTACTCTGCGCTTCCATGGCTGGGGTTAAAGCCTGTAATACCCCCACTAGGCCGCGCACGTTTAAACTGTAAAGGCGCTCCCATTCATCAAGCGGTGTGTCCCCTAATAATCCCAGGCTTACGATACCAGCACTGTTTACTATGATGTCGGCACAGGGGGCTAGTTTCTCTACTGCCAGGGTTAACATGGGCAACTGTTCAGGCTGGCTAATGTCCAGGCTTAGGGTCGTCACCGGATATTGACTCTGGGTTTCCAGTAATATTTTGGCTTCCATTAATTTTTGTTCATTACGAGCCACCAGCAAAATACGTGCGCCCCGTTTGGCCAATAATTGCGCCGTTGAAAAACCAATGCCGCTGGAGCCACCGGTAATAACGGCCAGCTTGCCGCTTAAGTCATTCATGTTCATAGCTGTAAACCTTTACTTTATTTGCTCACCACCAACAGAATTATTTAAGCTGGCCATTAAAAAATTAATCGGGCCCTAGTTCAGAAGGTCACCGCTTGTGATGCTGCCATCGGTTAAATTTATGGAAACAAAGGTGCCGTCTTGGGCGATGCTGAATTCTCCAGAATAAGCATCTGCCACCCCTTCAACAAAACGCTTTTTTAAGTTGGCAACCGGTAACTGGGGCACGATATGGCTGAATAATAAGTAAGGCACTTGTGCCGCCTGTGCTATTTCAGCGGCTTGTACCGGGCTAGTGTGGTAGTCCAATATGTCGTGAGCAATTTTGACGATACGGGGTTTATTCTGTTCACCGGCCACCGAACTGATCATCATTACTAACGGGGTGGAGAGCGCTTCATGAACTAACACATCACTGCCTTTGGCAAATGCTTCTACCACTGGGCTTTTGGCGGTATCGCCACTAAACACCACACTGCGGCCCTGGTATTCAAATTTGTAACCCACCGCCGGATCCACCGGGCTATGGTCCACCGCGAAGGCAGTGACTTTTAAGCCGTTTTTATCCAGCACCACCAAACCATTAGCCGGTGGCAGGTTAAAGGCATGGGCTGTTGCCAGGCCGCCGCGAGGAGGCATTACCGCGGTGGTATGGTGGGCTTCGCGATAACTGCGATCGGCGCCGTAGGCCATGTTAAAGCCGGCAACTATTGTGTTAGTGCCTTGAGGTCCATGTACCGATAGCGGGAAGTCTTTGCCTGAATTGGCCCAGCGCTGGGTCATGAGTTCACCCAGTGAATTAATATGGTCGGAATGGAAGTGGGTTAAAAAGACGTTATCCACACGCCCCACCGGAATGCCCATGGCACCTACCTGGCTCACGCCGCTGCCGGCATCTATCATCACCACCTGATCCCCTGCTATCACCAGTGCACAAGAACCGGAACGCTGTGGGTCCGGCATGGGGGAACCGGCACCGCAAATCACCACGCTAAGGGTATCGCTGAACTGCTCCATGGGCACACCGTTAAGGCGCTCGCTGATGCGTTTGCTCATTATTTTGTTGACCAGTTGATCCTGGAAACCCATTAGGGCGATGCCAGCAAGGATGACCAGCGCGATAGCAATTTTAATTTTACTCATGGTACTGCCCTTTATTGTGGTGTTATTAATAAAGGCACCATACGATATGGCACTTTGAGTGTCAATAAATCACAAGCGAATAAACAGACCCAAAAGGGTCACTTTTCATATCTTTACACAGGGGGTTTTAGCAGGAGCGGCTACCCCTGCCTGACTAGCTCTATAGATAGACTTTATATTTTTTGAATAGCCGGTGGCATCCAGCTCTGATCAATCACGGCTTGGGTAGGGCCATAGATGCGAATCATCAACACGGTGGCTTCTGTTTCTGCCGGCAGCCAATTGCTTTCATTGCCCTGCGGCGATTGCGCCCCCACGTAAAGCGTTAAGCCACCTTCACTGTCATAGACCAAATGCTCGCTACGATCACTCACCATGTAACGGTCAATGGGGTTTAACACCATGTTGCCGTCATCGTCATAGGCGGTGAGAGACCAAAACTCTTTGGCCGGAGGCAGCTGCTCTTTAGTAAAGTGAATTTTATAGTTATGTTTACCATTTAACAGATCACCGTTTTGATCTTTCGAAATGGGAATGTAAACCGCTTCTTCCGGGTCGTTGGCCACAATGCCTTTCATGGATTGCAACGCCGACCGTGTAGCGTAATTACCATTAATACCCGCGCGACCAATACTTGCCGCCGGGTACTTCCAGCCATTCACATTTTTAGAATCAAACCCTTGGGTGCCGTGGTTGCGCAACATCATAATGCCGTCAAACACCGCACGTTCCAATCCGGCTTTTTCACTGTCACTTAGTTTTGATAAATCCTGGTTGGGCCCAATGTGTAAACCGGCCCAGTCGGTTAAACGGCTTTGATCACGTACCGGCACGCCGTTCACGGTCATGGCATGGTTGACCATTTCCCAAAACAACATGGGCTCGGACATCATCATTTTTTTCAAAAATTTTATAATGTTGCTATCTGCCAGCATCTCACTTAAGTCTCCCACATCTTTAATGGGTGGGAAGGCGGGACGGGTTGGATTTTCTTGTCCCCAATCGCTAAGGGCGGTAATTTTATAATTTTGAATCAATGCCTCAACCAAGGCTTCATCCTGAGCATCGCCAGGTTGCACCATAGTGCGGCCTAACAAGAAAAACCAGGGAGTGGGGTTTTCAGCTAAAAACTCTACGCCTTCTGGTAGCTCACCCTGCCATCCCGGAGGGGTTACCGCATAATGACCGGCAACATTGCCATGGGTACGCTTGCCTATGTAAGCAAAATTGTCGGAATCAAAGCCGGCAAACTCAAAGCTGTAATAACGCTCATCTGGAATTTGTGGTACCGAAATAATAAGCGGTTGCGTATCACTGTATACCCAAGCCACCGAATAAAGGGTATCGCGGTTGGGCATGCCACCATCACGGTAATCTTTAGGGTTGGTAAGCTCAGGGGAATGCCAAAATTGGTTAGTGGCATTTGCCGGGCCTTTATTGTTTTCTGGCACTTGCGGCAAGCTCCACTTGTATAACAAGGCGCTGTCTAAAAAATATGGGAAGGCATATACCAACGCTTCTATGCCTTTGGCGTAGGCATATTCTTCACGCCAATCTTTGTTAAATTTAACCTGCCAAATGCTCACACCGGCAATGACAACCGTCACCAACAGGGCCGCCGTTATTTTTATGATGTTTGATTTCATCAAAAGCTCCTTTAATCTAATTTTTATTTTTAAATTTATTGGTGTGGAGGGCGACCTTTTATAAAGGCGCCCTTAACTTGCCGTACAAAAAAAATTATATTTTTTCCATAGCCGGTGGCACCCAGTTTTGATCGATGGCGGCTTGAGTAGGACCATAGAGGCGAAACATCAATATGGTGGCATCATCGTGTGCCGGTAACCAATTGCTTTCATTGCCTTCGGGCAATTGCGTCCCCACGTATAAGGTTAAACCCCCTTCACTGTCATAAACCAAGTGTTCGGAGCGATCGCTCACCATGTAGCGATCAATGGGGTTTAATATCATGTTGCCATCATCGTCGTAGGCGGTGAGGGACCAAAACTCTTTGGCAGGTGGCAGCTGCTCTTTGGTGAAGTGAAGTTTATAGTTGTGTTTGCCGTTTATTACTTCGTCATCTTGATCTTTAAAGATGGGAAGGTAGATGGATTCTTCTGCGTCGTTGGCCACTATGCCCTTCATGGATTGCAAGGCCGAGCGAGTCATGTAATTACCACTGTGACCGGCGCGACCAATGCTGGTAGCCGGGTATACCCAACCATTTACATTTTTTGAATCAAAGCCTTGGGTGCCGTAGTCACGCAGCATCATGATGCCGTCGAATACCGCACGCTCTAACCCGGCTTTTTCACTGTCGCTTAATTTTGATAAATCTTGGTTGGGCCCAATATTCAGTCCCGCCCAATCGGTTAAACGGGCTTGATCACGCTTTGGCACGCCATTCACGGTCATGGCATGATTGACCATTTCCCAAAATAACATGGGGTCGGACATCATCATTTTTTTCATGAAATCGATGATATTGCCATTGGCAAGCATGTCACTGAGATCACCCACATCCTGAATGGCTGGATGTGCGGGACGTGGCGGATTCTCCTGGCCCCAGTCACTAAGAGAGGTAATTTTGTAATCTTTAATCAACTCTTTAACTCGTGCTTCGTCCTGGGCATCGTTAGGTTGTACTAGGGTACGCCCCACTACAAAAAACCAGGGAGTAGGCGTTTGCGCTAAAAAGGTCACCCCTTCTGGCAACTCACCCTGCCAGCCCGCAGGCGTCACCGCATAATGACCGGCTGCATTGCCATGGGTACGCTTGCCCACATAGGCAAAGTTGTCGGAATCAAAACCGGCAAGCTCAAAGGTGTAATAACGCTCATTGGCATGTTCCGGCACCGAGATGATGAGCGGTTGCCCATCTGTGTACATCCAGGCCAGAGAATAAAAGGTATCGCGATTGGGCATGCCACCATCACGGTAGTTTTTAGGGTTGGATAATTCAGATGACTGCCAAAATTGGTTAATGGCATCGCGGGGGCCTTTGTTGTTCTCGGGTACCTGAGGCAAGCTCCACTTGTATAACAAGGCACTGTCTAAAAAATAAGGGAAGGCATACACCACCGCTTCTATGCCTTTGGCGTAGGCATACTCTTCGCGCCAATCTTTATTAAATTTAACCTGCCAAATACTCACACCCGCAATGACAACCGTCACCAGCAGTGCCGCCGTTATTTTTACGATGTTTGATTTCATGTTGAGCACCTTTAATACAACTTTTATTTTTAATTTAAGGGTATAGCGGGCGTCACCTTCCCTTTAGCAGCCCCCTTGCCTTGAACTGAGAATGTGAAAAGCGGCCAAAAAACGCCTCTCAGCATGAAGACTGACGCTAAAGTAATCTATTGATAGTTGGACTGTCAATTTCTTTTGATAGTTAAACTATCAATATCTTTTGACAATCAGACTTTCATAATAAATACTGGTGGTACAAACGCACTGGTATGGTCCTGTAATTTCGCTTAAGGACAGTAAGGACGCTGGTTAGACGTAAAAGATAAAAGGCACAAGTTAAGCGCAAGACCCCAAAAAACCATAAAAATAACAACGAGGTGAACATGAAAACCACAGCACTAAGCAAGGCATTAGGCCGTAAAACCACCCTGGCTCTGGCTATTCCATTATTGATGGCAGCCCAAGCACAGGGTTTTGAATTCTCCATGGGTGACCTGGAAGGCCAGGTAGACAGCCAAATATCCATGGGCTCTAGCTGGCGCACCGAGAGTGCCATCACCTCGCTCACGCAAAATACAGCGGGCGAAGAAAGTAACTCCGACGACGCCAATAAAAACTACCAGGCTGGCGATGCCTTTTCACAAGCCTTCACCGGTAATCACAGCCTAAAGTTCAGCTATAACAACTTTGGCGGTGTGGTGAGTGGTAAATACTGGTACGACTCGGCCCTGGCCAATAACTCTGTGGACCACGGCCACGGTGCAACCTTGCCCAACGATGGTGAGGGCGGTGCCACCTCTTATGACAATGCCGCTGGCAAGCTAGATGACTCTGGTTTTAATGATTTATCCAAGGCCCAGGGCGCCTACCTAATGGATGCCTTTATCTACGGTGAATTTGAATTAGGCGAAATGCCGTTAGATGTACGTCTTGGCCGCCAGGTGGTGAGCTGGGGTGAAAGCACCTTTATTCCGGGCGCGCTTAGTAAAATTAACCCTTACGATGTGAATGCTCTACGTCGCCCCGGTGCCGAAATTAAAGACGCACTATTACCTGTGAACATGGCCTATGCCAACATTGGCCTAACGGAAGACGTGAGTGCCGAAGCGTTTTATCAGCTGGAATATGAAGCCACCGAAATCCCAGCCTGCGGCACCTATTTCAACACTAATGATTACGCCTCTAATGGTTGTAACACGTTAGTAGCAGCCGATGGTGCCGTCACCGTAGCCCGCGCCGATAACGGTTATGTAGAAGCCAAGGACGATGGCCAGTTTGGTGTGGCCTTGCGCTTCAATGTGGGGGATACCGAGATTGGTGCCTACGCCATGAATGTGCACTCGCGTTTGCCCATGATCAGCATTACCAAGTATGGCGTAGATGTCACCGCCGTGGCTACCGCTATGGTTACCCCAGGCGTAACGGCAGGGGTAACGCTGGAAGTCGCAGAAGGTATATACGCACACCCTGCTTATAGCGCTTATAATATTGCTCCAGGCACGCCGCTGGCGGACACGCCTCAGGCCATACAGGATGCCGTAGAAGCCACCGTAGACGCTCGAATAGATGGTGACATAGCCGCTTATTTGGCTAACCCGGTAACAGGGACGCCTGTAAACACCGCCGTGATTGCCAGCGACACTTATTACCAGGTATCAAACACCGAAGACCAGCAGATTGCCGGTTTAAGTTTTGCTACCACAATAGGACCAGTTGCGGTATCGGGTGAGTTAACTCACACCAAAGATCTACCATTGCAAATTAACGGTCCAATGCTAACTTACGCCGCATTAACCAGCACGTCTTCATCGGCTGATTTACAGGCAGACGTAATAAACACAGCTGGCGGCGACGTGATTCCATCGTTCAAAAAGCATGACGTGAGCCAGCTGCAAATTACCGGCATTAGCACCTTTGATCAGGTAGCGGGCGCTAGCCAATTATTGTTGGTGGGCGAACTGGCCTACACAGCTATTCAGGACTTGAATGAAGGTCAAGGCGCCACCAAGTTTGGCCGTTCCGATATCTTTGGTCTTTACAACCCAGCGGGTGCCGGCGACGCGGCCAAAGATGATGGCTTCATTACTAGCAACTCTTGGGGTTACCGTGCACGCCTATCGGCTAAATATCCTAATGCCTTTTCAGGTATTAACCTAACCCCTACCTTGTCTTGGAAGCATGACGTTGAAGGTTACTCGCAATACGGATTTGTGGAAGGGGACACGACTCTGGGCTTTAGTCTAGCGGCGTCTTACCAGGAAATTTACTCAGCTGAAATTTCTTACACCCAATACTCGGGTGGCGACTACAGCGTGATGAAAGATCGCGACTTCGCCTCCATGAGTGTGGGCATGCAGTTTTAAACTGTCACCGTATTTCTAAATAAGCATTAAAGGCTAACCTGAATTTATATGTCTATAAATTCAGGGGATTCTTTAAGTGCTCTTAGCTAAAACCGAATTGTTTCATTTTATGCGGGCCGTTTTTTTACCCGCAGCAGGATAAAATATGAATGTAAAAATACTGGCCCCAGCGGCCATATTGTTAAGTGTTGCCACCAGCGGTGCCTGGGCTAAAGTAAGCAATACCGAAGCCCAAAAACTGGGCAGTGAACTTACCCAAATGGGCGCACAAACCGCAGGCAATAAAGCCGGCACGATTCCCGCTTACAAGGGTGGCTTAGCGCAAAACGAAAACGTCAATCCGCTTAACAACCCGTTTGTAAATGACAAACCCTTATTTACAATTACCGCACAAAATTTAGAAAAATATAAAGACCAGTTAAGCGATGGCCAGTTGGCGCTTTTTAAAAAGTACCCCGCTACTTACAAGATGCCTGTGTATCAAACCCGCCGTACTGCATCTTACCCGCAACACATTACCGACAAGGTGGTTAAAAACGCCACTGCCACTCAATTGGTTAGTGGTGGTAACGGATTAACCAACTTTGACGAAACCATTCCTTTTGCTATTCCCAAGACTGGCCTGGAAGTGATTTGGAACCACGTGAGTCGCTACCGTGGCGGTGCCATCGAACGTAATGTGGCCACCATTCCGGTACAAGACAGCGGATCGTTTGCCCCAGTGAGAATGCGTTCAAAACTCACCATGCCTCAGTATGTGAAAGGCGGCTTTAATGCCAAAAAAGATGACAACATCTTGTTCTATTACATGTCGGCCATTAAATCCCCTGCCCGTTTATCCGGCGGTGTGTTGTTAGTACACGAAACCATAGATCAGGTTGAACAACCTCGTATGGCCTGGGCCTACAATTCTGGCCAACGTCGTGTGCGTCGTGCTCCACAAATTGCCTACGATGCCCCGGCACAGGCAATGGACGGCTTACGCACCGCAGACCAGGTAGACATGTATAACGGCGCGCCTAATAAGTACAACTGGAAACTAGTAGGCAAGCAGGAAATGTACATTCCCTACAACGCTTATAAGTTGGCGAGCCCAGATGCCAAATATAAAGACATCATTCAGCCCGGCCACATTAACCAGGACTTCACTCGTTACGAATTACACCGGGTTTGGAAAATAGAAGCCACCCTTAAAGAAAATCAGCGTCATATCTATGGCAAGCGCACCTACTACATAGATGAAGATAGCTGGCAGATTGCCCTGGCCGATCACTATGATACGCGCGACGTTTTATGGCGTGTGGCTGAAGGCCATGCACTGCAGTTTTCAAATGCCAATACGCTTTGGTACGGCGCCATGACCAACTACGACCTGTTATCTGGCCGCTACATTGCCGATTTAAACAACGAAGAAGAAGACCCGTTTAAATTTGGCATTAAAATTAAACGTAAAGCCTTTACTGCTTCTGCTCTGCGCCGCGCAGGTAGATAGCTTTCCTCCCCCATAGGCACACCAAAGGCCTTATGGGGGAGCTTTTTATTCTTTAGATTCCGCCCCTGAAAACGTTCAAAAACTCGCCATCATAACCAGGCCTAACTGGGCCATAAATTCTAATGAACATTGAATCAGTAAACAAAACCGAAACCGATGGCCGTAAAATACGTGCCAATAATAGTCGGCAAAAAATAGTCGATGCCATGTTATCCCTGGTAAGGGATGGGGACATTGCGCCCAGCGCTGAAAATGTTGCCAGCACTGCCAATGTGGGATTAAGAACCGTATTTAGACGTTTTACCGAAATGGAAGTCCTGTACCGGGAAATGATCATTGAGGTACAAAAAAAGTACATTCCCCCTGTACTCCCCCCCTTTAGTAGCCACCAATGGCAGCAGCAACTTTTAGAGCTAATGGATCGTAAAGCTATGATCTATGAAAAAATAATGCCCTACCGAGTAGCCGCCCAATTTCACAAACACCACTCCAGCTTCATACAAAACAACCTGATAAAGTGGCATGGCATTGAGCGAAAAATATTGGCAGAAATATTACCCAACAAAATCGTTAAGGATGTGGCGCTATTTAATGCACTGGAGCTCACCTTAAGTCTTAATAGCTGGCTACAACTAAGACTGGAGCAGGGAATAAGTCCCAAACAGGCGATAAAAACTAAGAAAAAGATGATTAACGCCTTACTGGCCGATTTTTACTAAACAAGAAAACCTGGGCCACTTACCCAGAGAACGCCACTTAGCCCATTCAACTGGCTGAAAATGTGTCATAATCTCGCCATTACATGGATTAATAGCTGGCAGAACACGTTTACGCCCCAGCTTACCTGAGGATGCAATGAGTACAGCGACAATGGCCCCAAAAAAACCTAAGACCGATGGGCGCAAGTTACGCACCAATGATAGCCGTAAAAAAATTGTCGATGCCTTTTTAAAACTCATCGTTGATGGCAACGTGGCCCCCAGCGGCGAAGAAGTGGCCACGGCGGCCAACGTCAGTTTGAGCACCGTATTTAGACGCTTTCCTGAAATGGAATTGCTCTATCGTGAAGTGGCGGTTGCTGTGCAAACTCAATATGTACCCAAGTTTTTAATCCCCTTTGAAAGCGAAGATTGGCGAGGCCAGTTAGCTGAAATGGTTGAACGCAGGGCCGGTGCCTTTGAGGTGATCATGCCCTATCGAATCGCCGGTAAAGTACTTATGCACCGCTCCCAATTCCTTGCAGATAATCAGGAGCGCTGGGCCTTGATGCAAAGAAGCCAGTTAGAACTGGTGCTGCCCTTTAGTGATACCCAACAGCCAAAAATGTTTGCCGCCATAGAATCCACCATGAGCTTTGATCACTGGATTCAGTTGCGCAAGGCGCAAAACCTAACCCCCCAACAAACCCAAGCGCAAATAAGCTACATGCTGGGGCTGGTGTTAAATACCTATGAAGGTTAAAACTGTCTATTAATTTGGCTTCATGTGGCGATTCACTATCTCGTCTATGACGCCACTTTTTTTAAGTTTAACCAGGCTTTTATTAAACCCGTTAAGAATATCCAAGGTATTGGGAAAGTCTTTACTCACCACCAAATGATACACACTGGGCTTGTGTTCTCTTAACGCCCTAAAGCCATGCCCCCCCTTAAATAACGAATGCACTATTCCCCACCCCACATGTTTGTTCAATACCACCGCATCCAAACGACCAGCTTTAATGCCTAAAAAACAGTTGTTAATATTGGCCAGGCGTTTAAGGGTAACACTGCCATTGTCCAGCAGCTTTTCAAAGTCTCCAAACGCATAACCCACCCCGCTGCAAAAGCGCAAACCGTGTAACGCGGTGTGATCTTTATAGTTTGTCTCAACCGGATTGCTGTCCAATACAAAGATGGTTAACCCGCTGATTAAAATGGGAATAGAGTAATAAACTTTGGCCGCTCGTTTATTTGAGTGGGAGTATGGAAAGGTGCCGAAGGTGCCGTGCCCGCCAAACGCCACACGGTGATAACCCCGCTTCCAGGGTAACCATTCAACGGTGGTATGAATACCTAAGTGCTGAAAGGCAGTTTGTACAATTTCGGTAATAACACCGCCATTGGGTAACGACTGGTCAGACCAGGGTTTAAAGTCATTACCACTTACTAAGTGCAGTTCTTTGGGCAGGGGGTTAGAAATAGCGGGCAGACAAAAGAGTAAAACCAGGCAATATGTGAGCTGCCTTGCGGTAAGCCTTATTGCGCTCAACACAGTCATTAGACACCCTACCGATCAATCAAGGATACAAGTTAAGTGTCTATTAGGTTTAGTTCATTTCAGGTTTTTTTCAAAGTATAGTGGTCAAGTAAAACTGGCCACTGCTTAGTAGTTCATCCAGTAATTATCTTCGGCCGCATTTGGGCTATCTTATGCTGCCACAACCTTTGGTGAGATATTAGACTGGTATAACGCAACCCCATGGCTAAAGTGGCCCCAAGGGCCATTATTTGGGCAATATTATCTTGCCCTCGGCCTGTAACGCCTCATAGGCTGCGGCGACTTTTTTCACTAATACGGAGGAAGTATTCCTGCTAAACGCCAGGTAATCTTTAACCGAAAAGGCAAATAAAACCCGTTCAAATATGGATGGGTCTATACCCTTATATTTTGCCAGGCTCACCATGCGATCTTCACTGATCAAATACAGCGGATAACGGTTAATACTCAACAAACTCATGGCTTGCTCATTACTGGTCATGGGGAATATTCTCCCCTTATCAAACCCTTTCAGGCGCAAAAAATCATGATTATAAGAGCCTCTTTCGGTGACCACTTCGTATTGCTTGGCCTGCTCCAGGGTGGTTACGGTTATGGGATTAGATTTAAGTTTGTAGAAGTAGATATCAATCCCTTGGGTAACAGGGCCTATCCAGTGAAATAAATTTTCCCTAGCCGGGGTTCTGCCCAGACACCCTATTAGATAGTTATTTACGGTTAAACCATTATGATAAACTCTGGCCCAGGGTTCGATTGTATATTTAAAGGTGATCCCGGCTCGATCCAATACCTGCTTGGCAATGTCGTATACGGGGCCACTGAAAACGGCGTTTTCCCGGAAGATATAAGGACGCCACTGGGTGCAGACTATTTCTAACGGTAACGCATCTGCTTTGGCTTGATCAATGCCCGCCCACTGTATTACGAAACACACGAAAAGCAGGCTCACAAGCTTACCCACAAACACCATCCCAAGTAAAAACATTGACTCTCTAATGTCTATAAATGTAGCTCATAGATGCTGCCCTCCTATGAAACGAAAAGGTATGTCCACATAACTCATTAGAGAGTAATATTATTAGCCGCCTCATAGGGGGCATAAAAAATGGCAACCTTGGCTGCCATTTTTACGCACCAAGGCGCGAGCGATAAAACTTCAGTACTCGACATAGATGCTCCTCAGTTTTTCTAATAGCATGAAGTTGCTTATCGACAAGTTACGATACACGCCATGTCAATTTAGTTGAGGTTTGTTATAGACCTATTTTTCATCCAATAACTCCCCCCTATACCATTGAAATAGACGTTAAGTAATTTTGTCTATTATTGTTACAATACCCTCCTTCCCCACACACAAAATCACAGCAGACAGGCAGTACATGATTGATTTTTCTCCCGGCTACATAGTATTACTGATCACCACAGGGTTAATTGCCGGCGTGATTAATACCATGGCAGGGGGCGGCTCCAACCTCACCATTCCCGCACTTATGATCATGGGTCTGCCCGCCGACATCGCCAACGCCACCAATCGAGTGGGGGTTTTTTTACAATCTCTGGTGGCGATTAAGGGCTTTAAAAACCACGACAAGTTAGAGACCTCAGATATTGGCCCAATACTGCTGCCCACTTTAATAGGCGGCATAATCGGAGCCATTGCTGCCTCGTTTTCCCCGGAATGGATTTTAAAACCCCTGTTGTTATCAACCATGGTGGGCATGGCGTTAATCATATTAATTAGCCCCTCTACCATTATGCCGGAACCAGGTGTGGTGCCTAAAAAAGTAAAAGACTCTCCCATGGCAGTGGTCACCCTGTTGCTTGCGGGTTTTTACGGAGGGTTTGTGCAGGCGGGTGTGGGCTTTATTTTAATCGCCGCTCTAGCCGGCAGCTTGCGTTACGACCTAGTGCGCACCAATGCCCTTAAAATGGTGTGCACCCTGGCCTTCACCGCTTTGGCCTTGGTGATATTTATTTGGCAGGATCAGATTTTATGGGTGCCCGGG
>Ga0209825_1000401_pt1 | contig 33857 bp, 25 predicted proteins | sample EN8Hudsemesocosm_FD_184631 | JGI IMG/M metagenome (GOLD analysis project Ga0209825, IMG submission 184631) | Methane-oxidizing microbial communities from mesocosms in the Hudson Canyon - EN8B Hudson Canyon (SPAdes) (version 2) | ecosystem: Environmental > Aquatic > Marine > Cold seeps | place...
GCAGAATAGCAAGCTATTCTCTGTTACCGCTCGACTTGCATGTGTTAAGCCTACCGCCAGCGTTCAATCTGAGCCATGATCAAACTCTTCAGTTTAATCTTCTCATTCATCCGAAGATGAATTAATTTCTTCTCAAATCAACATTTCTGTTCAAATTTCTTTGTGCAGACATTGATTCGAATATTTCCTTTGAAGACCTAGTAAAAACTAGATACTTCGAGTGAAACCATTCTGGTCAGCGTCCACACGAATTGCTTGGTTAATTGTTAAAGAGCGTGCCTGAGTTCCCTCAAGCGAGGCGCGTATTCTACAGCGTCTCTGAGTGGTGTCAATCCTTTTTTCAGTTATTCTTTAAGTCTTTCAACTTTAAAAACAACTTACTTTATTTTGAACCTTCACCTGAGTTAAACATTAGCCTGAGTTAAACATTAGCCTGAGCCAACCTTTAACCTAAATTCTTTTCTGTCCCGTTAGCGTTGACCGCTTCCGTTTTAGAGAGGCGCATTCTACAGCACCTTTACTTCGCGTCAATCTTTATTTCGTTTAATTTTTTAAGTTCTTTTCGAACTCAAAACCTAAGTCAAAACAAAAACTTTCACTTGAATCAAACCATTGATTTTCATCAATTATTAGCCGCTTAACTCACTCCCTAACTCGCTGCGTTTAAGCAGGTCTGCTTGAGGAGATGCGCATTATATAGATAACCTTATTAAGGTCAATACCTTACTCACAAATAGTAAAGTATTTCTTAAAACCCCACAAAACTGTACACATATCACACAACACACCTACAAAATCACCCCCTCTTTATATGCCTACCTTCAAAGCAAGCCTTAAACCATAAACTAACTCAACACCGCATCATTCATTAGTACATTTTCAAGATTTTTTACGAGAAACATAATCATCTAACAAATAGATAACAAAAAACAGGTTATTATTTGCTCAAGACGATTAATATAGATACATAATGCTAGCCAACTCAACTAAGAGCGCACGGATACCACACTAAATAAGAAAGCAATTTTTGCACATCACAGAAACTTACATTCTATATTGGCCAGTTAGAAAACTCACTAAAGCGAATAAACGTAAGCCCTACATTATTAATCTCTACTGAAGACGAACTTGAGCTTTACGACCAATCAAACAATCAAATATTTAGAAGCAATAGCTTATTAAGCCTTTCAGGTATAAATGTACCAACAAATACTCACAGAGAAAAAGTCGCCCAGTATTTTCTGGACGATACCGGAAAAGACCTTGCAAAACTAACACCTCAGATGAATAATTCTATTAATATTGACGTCAAGCATCCTTTATATAGCAACATTCATAACGAGACTGACATTATTAAGCAAGCTAACGAAATTTCTACGTCGAGCCCCTCTGCAGAATGCGCACTAGACCTTATTAATAACTGGATAGGCAAAACACCACCCCATACACACACCCTATCTGGCAAAAGAAGCTTAAAATAGTAAATACTCTCAGATAGACACCATAAACAAAAATTTCTTTTCTGACACCCTATTCATATATACACCTACAATCTAAAGGCAGCTTTAACACCCAATATCATCAGATGTTAAAGCGTCTATTTTTACATCCGTCTAAATCCTTTCAATGAGAAAAAACCCACTTTATTTTCAATAAAATTAATTTATCATCAGTTCATTCATGTTTTTAGAAAAAAACTAAATAACCAAACGCAATTAGCGCTAATCATTCAAACAAGCATCAGCAGATTACCCTAACCGTGAAACACATCACACTTTTACAACCACCATCAATAAGTCCATGCTTTTTTTGTAAAAGTTTTTAACAAATTGACAGTTTGTGTGTACCAGATACCAGAATATTCCAGTCAATATCGCTATATTCCTAGAAATCATTAGTAACCTGACAGTTATAGTTTTTTACCTCAGGTTGAAATAAATATTTTTTACACATAATTTGTCTTGGAAGCCAACATGACTATAAGAAATTTGATGACCACCGCCGTCACAATTCTTGCATTATTTTTTGTTCAATTTACCTATGCTGCACCTGGCGACATTATTACGTCCTTTGCGATCAACAATGTCTCTGGCGATGGGAGAAATCCAACATCCCCTCATGGTGTTACTTTTCACGACGGCTATGTATGGGTGGTCGATTTTGGCACCGACCGCATTTATAGGGTATACCCGGAAGACGTTTATGACACTGATGAAGTAACGCTGCTATTTTCTGCAGGCGATAGCGACTTCAACATCCCTATTACAGATACCGATACGCCACCAATTAACAGCGACGGTAATCCGATAGGCTTCTGCGGAGCAGACTCCGGCACGCAATACTGCGGCGGCGGTGGATTAACATTTGCCGAAAACTTCCTTTGGAACGCTAGCCCCGTTACTGATAACATCATAAAAATCGATCCTGTCGATGGCGACAACCTAGAAACTGAAAATGCCCTGGCGGCCCTGGCGTTTCCAGCTCCTACGGATATAACCCATGACGGCACCAACTTTTGGATTTCCGATTGGCAATCTAACATTATCACAAGGGTTCGCCCCGAAGATGGTGTCATTCTTGATAGCATCCCTGCCCCAACTCTAACGTCAAACATCTACGGATTAGCATGGGATGGCCAGGCCCTTTGGGTCGCCGACAGAGCGGACGATACTATCTACCGAGTGAGCCATACAGATGGTTCACTACTGAACTTTTTCAGTGCCCCTGGAACAAACCCAAGAGGCCTTTCTTGGGATGGAGAGAGCTTATGGCATGTTGATGCCGGCACCGGACTGATCTATCGACTTGAAAGCGGCGTCATTCCCTTTGGGATAACTGGCTGCATGGAGAAAAACGGCAAAGGCATGAACGGGGATGTTCTATTGGAACAAACCGCCACGCCAGATCAATCTACAAGCACAGATGTGGACGGCTGTTTCCACTTTGCCAGTTTCGTTTCGGGCGTACCGATGCAAGTAGGCGTTAGTGAATCAGGAACTGATGAAAAGCCTATTATCACTCTAACCGGTGAGGACATTGTATTAATCGTTGGAGATACATACTCAGAACCCGGTTATACTGCGACAGACACAGAAGATGGCGATATTACAGCGGACGTCGTCGCCACACCCGATGTCATTAATGCACCGACTATAATTGACACCTCAGCGCCCAACCCGACAGGTGTGGTTGTTTCATATGACGTTGTTGACTCTGCAGGAAATTCCGCATACACCGTCACCCGAACGGTTTTCGTACTCGAAGTTGATACAACAGCGCCAATAATCACACTTAGCGGTACTAACCCAACGTACGTTGAGCAAGCATCAAGTTATGTAGAACCTGGCGCAGTTGCAATTGATGACAGAGATGGTGACATTTCCGCCAGTATCACCATTACTGGTACCGTAAACGCAAGCATCGCAGGCACTTATACGCTTTCCTACGACATTTCTGATTCCACCGGTAATGCAGCCACAACAGTTACCCGCGACGTCATTGTTCAAGATACAATAATTCCAGCCATCTCACTGATCGGTGCCGACCCAATCACTCACGAAAGAGGCGATGCATTTACAGATCCTGGAGCCACTGCAACAGATAACATTAACGGTGATATCACAGCTAGCATCACAGTTTTAGGATCTGTCTCTGCAAATGTTACTGGCAGTTACGTTCTGACATATGATGTCTCTGACCTGTCAGGCAATGCCGCAATTACCGTGACACGGACCATTAACGTTGTCGACACAACCATTCCTACCATCACGTTAATTGGTTCCACTCCATACAACCAAGAACTCAATACAACATTCACGGACCCAGGTGCCACTGCATCTGATTACCCTGATGATGACCTTAGCTCTTCCATTGTTGTGACAGGTACAGTAAATACTGCCCTAGCAGGAACGTACACATTGACCTATGACGTCACTGACAAAGCAAGTAATACTGCAATCACTGTAACCAGGGATGTTATTGTTGCCGATACAGGTACACCGATAATTACAGTCTTGGGCGCTAACCCTCTAGCGCATGAACTAGGTTCAGCTTTCACTGACCCTGGCGCTACTGCAAGCGATGCAATTGATGGCAACCTTACCGCAAGCATCGTCGTAGCCGGCGATGTCGTTGACCCTAATGCAACGGCAAGTTACAGCATTACTTATAATGTTGTTGACTCGGTAAGTAATGCTGCACCAACTCAAACACGTGTAGTAAACGTGAGTGACACCACCCCACCAACCATTACATTAACAGGTAGCACTATAGTCCTGCATGAATTAGCCACAACATACACAGATGCAGGCGCAACAGCTAACGACAACACTGATGGAAACATTACTGCCAATATCATTATTGGTGGCGATCCAGTAAATACAACCACAGTTGGTGTTTACACCATTACCTACAATGTTGTTGATGCAGCGACTAATGCAGCCGCGCCAATTACCAGGGTCGTTGATGTAGCAGACCGTACAGCCCCCGTCATTACACTAACAGGCGCTAACCCATTAGATCATGAAGTCGGAACCATTTTTGTAGACCCTGGCGCCTCTGCAGCAGATATCATTGATGGAAATTTAACAGCCAATATCGGCGTAACAGGCACTGTCGATGCCAACACAATTGGCACCTATACACTTAATTACAATGTATCTGATTCTTCGGCTAATGCAGCAACCACAGTCGTTCGTACGGTAAATGTAGTTGATACAGGCGCACCAGCTATTACATTAATTGGTAACAGTCCACTTAATCACGAATTGAACACTGCTTTCACAGACCCAGGTGCAACTGCTTCTGATGCAGCCGACGGCGACGTCACCGCCTCAATTGTTGTTACCGGCGCGGTTGATGCGAATTTAGCAGGCACTTATACCCTAACGTATAATGTAGTTGATTCTCAGACTAATGCCGCACCAACCGTCACACGAAATGTAGTTGTTGCAGATACGACAGCACCAATTATCACCTTAACTGGTAACGCCACTTTAAATCATGAGCAAGGCACTAGTTATACTGATGCTGGAGCAAGTGCTTCCGATATTATTGATGGTGATATTACTGCCAATATAGTAGTGACTGGTGCTGTTAATGCAAACACTACTGGCACTTATGTTCTTAGTTATAATGTGTCAGATGCTGTCAGTAACTCCGCAACAACCGTCACACGAACCGTTACTGTTGTTGATACAACCCTCCCGGTTATTACTTTAGTTGGAGCAGATCCATTAAGTCATGAAGTAGGCTCAATATTTACTGACCCTGGCGCAAGCGCTGCAGACAACATTGATGGTGATATCACTGCTAATATTGGTGTAACAGGCTCTGTTAATGCAAACACGGTCGGTAGCTACACTTTAACCTATAATGTTTCTGATACATCTAGTAACGCTGCAACGACAGTAACACGAACTGTAAACGTGACAGATACAGGTGCACCTACGATCACACTGATTGGCAACAGCCCGATAAATCACGAATTAAACACAACTTTCTCTGACCCAGGTGCAACTGCTTCTGATGCTGCAGACGGAGACCTTACTAGTTCTATCGTTGCTACAGGAACGGTAAATGCTAATTTAGTTGGCACTTATACATTGACTTACAATGTAAGTGACTCTCAAAGCAATGCAGCCCCTACCGTGACACGGAATATCATTGTTGCCGACACTACTGCACCCACTATTACACTCACGGGTAATAACACGATTAATGTCGAACAAGGGACTAGTTATACAGAATCAGGCGCAACAGCCAGTGATATAATTGACGGTGATGTAAGCGCAAACATAGTAATTGGCGGTTCAGTCAACGTAAATATAGTTGGCACTTACTCCCTGACCTACAATGTTTCCGATGCAGCAGGTAATCCAGCAACTCAAGCAACGCGTTCAGTCATCGTTGCGGATACTATTATCCCTGTTATTATACTTACTGGGAATAATCCTATTAACCACGAAGTGGGAACAATTTTTGTCGATCCTGGCGCAAGCGCTGCAGATAATATTGATGGCGATATCACCGCAAATATCGGTGTAACAGGCTCTGTTAATGCTAATGTTGTTGGCGCTTATATCCTGTCCTACAACATATCAGACGCCGCTGGTAATAATGCAATGACCGTTACCCGCACAGTTAATGTGGCAGATACGGGCGCACCCACTATCAACATTACAGGTGCAAACCCCCTTAACCATGAATTAAATACCGTTTATACAGATCTAGGGGCCAGCGCTTCTGACGTAGTAGATGATGATGCGACATTAACAAGCGCTATCGTTACCGTTAATAACGTCAATGCAAATATTGTCGGTTCTTACACCGTCATTTACGATGTTACTGACTCTGGCAGTAACGCAGCAGCACAACAAACACGTACCGTAAATGTAAATGACTTTACCGCCCCTGTAATCAGCTTAATTGGTAGCAATACAATCAATGTAGAACTAGGCAGTAGCTACACAGAAGCAGGAGCAACGGCAAATGATAATATTGATGGCGACCTCACAGCAAGCATCATCACAGTAGGCTCTGTTGATACAGTTACTGCAGGCAACTACCTCGTTAGTTACGATGTGGTAGATGCTGCGGGCAATAATGCCAGCCAAGTAATACGAACGATTGTCGTATCTGACACAACAGCTCCAGCAATTACACTTCTGGGTAGCGCAACAATAAATCATGAACAGGGCACTGCATATAGCGACCCAGGCAGTAGCGCAACAGACAATACTGATGGCGACATCACAGCAAATATCACGGTTTCCGGCTTTGTTGATGCTAATGCAGCAGGACCTTATATTTTAAGCTATAACGTTTCTGATGCGGCAGGAAACAATGCCACATCAGTAACAAGAACGATCATTGTTGCAGATACAATAATTCCTGTTTTGACACTAACTGGCTCCAACCCATTTAATCATGAGCAGGGAACCACTTATACTGACCAAGGGGCAAGCGCTAGCGACAACATAGATGGCGACGTTACAGCTAGTATTGTAGTAACAGGAACAGTAGATAGTAATACCGCTGGTAGCTATACCCTCACCTACAATGTGTCAGATACGGCAAGCAATGCAGCAACAACAATCACACGCACAGTGATTGTTGCAGATACCGCTCCCCCTACAATTACATTACTAGGCAGTACAACAGTGAATGTAGAACAAGGTACAAGCTATATTGACGCAGGCGCAACCGCTGCCGATTTAGTAGATGGTGATGTAACAGCTGGAATTATTATGACAGGTGCCGTAGACGTCAATACAGCTGGCACATACATTTTAAGCTACAGCGTTTCAGATGCGGCCACTAATGCGGCTACAACCGTGACACGAACAGTGGTAGTTGCCGATACCATAGCACCAGTAATCACTCTTTTAGGCAGCAGTATTGTTAATCAAGAACAAGCTGCTACTTATACAGATGCTGGCGCAACGGCTAGCGATAATATTGATGGCGATATTAGCGTAAATATCGTTGTAACAGGCTCTGTGGATATCAATCTACCTGGCACTTATACATTGACCTATAACGTCAATGATGCTACAGGAAATGCAGCCACAACAGTGACACGAGACGTTATTATTGCTGACACAACAGCCCCAGTTATCACTTTAACAGGCAGTGCAACAGTGAACGTTGAGCAAGGTACAAGCTATATTGACGCAGGCGCAACAGCTTCAGATAATGCCGATGGAAACATTACCGGCAACATCATCATTTCAGGTGATACGGTTAACCCTAATACCTCAGGAACTTATACCATTCGTTATGATGTTTCAGATGCTGCAACAAATGCAGCCACTCAAGTTACTCGTACCGTAATTGTTGCTGACACAACAATACCTGTTATTACCTTATTAGGCCTAACACCTACAAATCATCAGCAAGGTACTACTTACACTGACTCAGGTGTTACCGCTGCCGACAATATCGATGGAGACATTTCAGTTAGTGTTGCAGTGACTGGTTTGGTTAACACTAATACCGCTTCAACTTACACGCTCACGTACAATGTGTCTGATGGATCAGGCAATGCGGCGATAGCAATGACACGAGACGTGATTGTAGCAGACACAGCCGCACCAATTATCACTTTGAGTGGCAGCGCTATAGTCAATCATGAGCAAGGCACTGCTTATAACGACGCAGGTGCTAGTGCAACGGATACTATTGATGGCGACGTAACCGGCAATATTGCTCTAACAGGCACCGTTGACATAAACACAGCAGGCTCTTATATCTTAAGTTACAACGTATCTGATGTAGCAACTAATGCTGCAATAACTGTGACTAGAACAGTTAATGTGTCTGACACCATAATCCCTGTAATTTTACGTGAAGGTGACGCCACGGTTGATAGTATTTTAGGTCAGCTATTTACCGATCCAGGCACGACTGCGACAGATAATTTTGATGGTGATATTTCAGCAAGTGTTGTCACGTCTGGTACCCTCGATATCAACACCGAAGGTGCTTACGTACTCAGCTATGACGCTGCTGATGCGGCAGGAAACAATGCAACAACAATTAATCGAACGGTTAATATTGTAAGTCCTACGATTGTTTCAATTGAAGCAGAAACCGCAACGATTGGTGGCGCACATACCGTTTCAGCGGTTAATGCAGGGTTTACGGGCTCTGGTTATATTGAGCACTCAGGAGAAGGTTATATAGAATATACCTTCACTGCATTTGCTGTCCCTTATGACTTAACTGTTCGTTATGCACTCGATACGGGCGATAAACCCTTAGAAGTAATTTTAAATAGCGCTTCATTGGGTAATCTATCGTTCCCATCAACTGGCAGCTTTACCACATGGGGAAATACAGCAACATTTACAATCACCCCACTATCGGGCTCTAATACCATTCGATTACAAACCACTGGTGCAAGCGGCGCGAATGTTGATCAACTTACTTTGACACCTCAATAGATGTTCAAATTACTCGGAGTCAAAGAAATGAACAAACACTACATAACCGCAATACTAACAAGCACTTTTCTTACGGCATGTGGTGGCGGAGGTGGAAGCGATAAAGCTAAAGAAACAACCCTGCCCTCACCAGCACCTTCAGCTATAACTGGAATATTTGTAGATAGCGCTGTTAAAGGCCTTAGGTTTGAAACCCCTACTCAATCTGGTTTAACCAATGAACTAGGGGAATTCAGTTACCTTGAAGGTGAAACAGTCACATTTTATGTCGGCGGAACTCAGTTAGGTGTTACTTTAGGCAGTGATATAATTAATCCATTTAGTTTATTAGGCATTAAACCTCTTAGCACTGAACTCGACATAAGTAATGCCTTAGACGGCGACGATGTGAATAGTTTTGATCGAGCAATTAATATTGCCACACTTTTGCAAACACTAGATATTGATGGAAATCCTGAGAATGGGATTGACCTAGGAACAAGTAATACCGCGCTAGCCGACTTAAGCATTTCATTAAATGTTAAAGCGCGAGATTTTGAGCACCGAGTGGCCCTAAGTAGAGCCAAAAACCTCACAGGTATATCAAATGAACTCAGCTATGGTGATGCTGCTCAACATATATATAAATCTTTAGGCGTTATCGTTGAGTCCAAACTTGCATCGAGCTTTACCTCAACCCAAAATAATGAGCAACTTGAGTCTGTAAATTATGAATATAGCCCTAGCGGACAGCTAACAGCTGAAAATACAGACACCAATAATGACGGTCAAACAGATATAACAAAAACATATGATTATAATGATAATGGTAATTTGACGAACATCACCAATTCAGCAACAGAGACGGTAGAAACCTTAACTTACGACTCGAATAATAACATCCTCTCACGCCTTATTGACAAGGCAGAAGGTAATAACTCACAAGAGTCTTACCTATATACCGATAACAAGCTTGAACGCTTTAATCTTGACCAAGATGCAGACGGGTCAGTTGAAATAAGCACTCAGTATTTTTACAATACTCAAGGCGATATAACTCGCTATGAAGTTGATAAAAATGGCGATGGTGTTGCCGAATCAGTCTCCACATATACTTACCTAAATAATACGTTATTTACCTATTCAGAAGATAATGATAACGACCAGATTCCTAATATACTGATTGCATACACATATGATGAAAATGGTAACCGAACATCTCAAAATGTAGACCTTTCTGCGGGCGGCATACCAAATAGAATAGGCACATTTACTTACGATAAAAATAATAACGCTATTCGCTATGAACAAGACCACAATCTAGATGGAATACCAAATTATATTGAAACGTACACTTACGACAAAAATAACAACAGAACCAGTTATAAACGTGATATTGATGGAAATGGAACTTGGGATGTCTTCACTCAATACTTCTATGACATCCATGGAAATCGAATAAAAATGCTAGAAGATAATGATGGTAATGGCATTGTTGATAAAATTTGGACTGGCAATTACCAAGCAGCCATATTAGATAATGGCTGGGAAGCAATTTTAGGAAAACTATAAAATTCTAAACTTGTTACTAACAAGCCTCTTAATTTTTGAGGCTGCTCTAGTTCAACTCGCGGGCACGTGGCCAATCAGTCCTTAACCTTCTACATCATGGGTTTTCAAGATAACGTTTTACTTTAATCTAAGCTATTAGTGGTAACCTATCAAAATATCACCACTATCAGCAACCTAAAGAAAAATCAATCAGGACATGACTTAGAACTAACTAGACAAAGTTGTTTTTGAAATCTTTGGTATTGAAAATATGCTCGCCATGGTTGATTGAGTATTAAATCAGCATTTAATTGATACAATTAAAAAACTGGAAATATATACCTTCGCTTACTCCGCAGATAAGATGACTTATATTACTCACACTAAAATAATGCAGGTGGAACAGTCAAACTACCTTATACCGAAAACTTTGCCAATTAATTTGAGCTAGTTGCACGCCTAGGTATTATCACCATTTAGCCCCCCTGAATGGATAAAGATTGACGATCCTATTTATGAAAATAAATGAGCAATGGCCTAGGGACACTTATTAAACCAAGATTATCTATTTTGAATTGAAGACTTTCTTCATAATAAAAACAATATCAGAAAATTTGACCTACATTCTAACAAGAGAAGTAGCCATGTGCGGACGCTTAGATATAATGTCACTTCCCCTATCCAAGAAAGTCTCAGATACCCTGAATATCCAGTTTCTAGCAGCTGACAATAGAGACCTCCGGCCCACTCAAACAGTATCGACTATTACATCAATTGATGACAGCCTGCAGCAACTGGATACATCCTGGGGCATCAAGCCAAACTGGGCTAAGAAATTACTTATCAATGCGCAAGCTGAGTCGGTCGCTGAGAAACCTACATTCAGAGAGGCATTCGCTAATCGCCGCTGTGTAATCCCTTGTTCAGGATGGTATGAATGGAGCTCAATGCAAGGCAATGGTAAACAGAAGTATATCTTTAACTATAAGAATCAGGAGCCAATTTACATGGCGGGAATTTGGTATACACCTGTTAATGAGAAACCACCACAGCTCGTCACACTGACAACAACACCATTTGATTCATGTAGTCCATATCATCATAGAATGCCGTTATTGATTTCTGAGTCGGTGGTGGCGGACTGGTTGAAACTGAGTGCTGACAAGATAATTGGACTGCTTGCTGGGAACACAGTGTCTGAGCGAATTAGCGTGAAAGCCTCACTGCAGGACGACTAAACATAAAGCTGACCTCAGTCTTGAAACTTAAACAAGCAACTAGACTCAATAAGCAAGAGCAATCCTTAGGTATCTGAACCAAGAACGTCTGTAACCTTTGTGAACAGAGAGTCTAGTTTAGCGTTTACACTTGGTAAGACCCTACGTTTTGACTCCAACTAAATTTATAAAAATAACTTATAGCTTTGTATTAATAACATGACTTTGAATGATGATTCTATTGTGAATAAAACCCTGTTAATAGATTATTAAGCATTTTTTCGTAAGAGCCATCTTCCCGAATGGATTTTAGACCGGCATTGAAGTTAGCTTGTAACTCTTCAGATCGTCCCCCTTTTTTTGGAAACATTAAAAAACCACTTTTGGACGTTACTGGATTCGGGTGAAAAGCAACCTGCGGCATAACGTGAGGGGCAAACCGAGTTCTTAGTAATTCCAAGCCAACGACCACATTAACAGGGAATAAATCAATTCGCTTGTATAACAGTCGTTTAAAGTTCTGTTCGTCTTCATTAACGACTTCAAAGCTAGCTTTTCCTGCTTTCCGGTATGCTTGGAATTCATCAGAGTAATGGTAACCGCGTGTAATGCCAATCCTATACCCCGTGAGATCATCGAACTCAGCCCAATTAAAATTAGGTGTTTGTGTTTTGAGATAGAAAAAATAGGTAGCGGTTTCTAACAATTTATCGCTAAAAAGAAAATCTTCGGCCCGTTCATCAGTGTAGACCCACCAGCTTGTCGCATCGTAATCATTATTTTTGGCCTGGAGTATCGCTCGCTTCCAAGGCAGGAAGTTATATTCTACTTTATAACCTTGACGAGCAAAGGCTTCAGACACAACATGGCTCGCGAAGCCTTTATGCTTAGAAGAACTTGAGCAAAAGGGTATATACTCGCCTGTTGCAATGCGAATAGGTTTATCTTTAGTTTCACTTTGAGCTAGCCCAGACAGGCAAAGCAGCGCTAGGTATAGAAGAAGGTTTTTCATTGTTTAGCCCTTCAGTTGTTTACATGTCATAAAGTATAGCAGTACCGATTAAGAATGAAATAACTCTTAAGAAGCTGAGTTTTTTGGCGTACTAAAATTACTAATTGAACAAAATTGATCTAAAAAACTGCTTGGTTGGCTATAAGCAGACAAATTTTTCATGATAACTAAAAATAGTGCGCCCCTTTTTTTACTAAAACATGGGGGTAAGTCACACCAAACCTCACAATTCTATAACTTTGAAACTACTGAGCTTCAGCTTGTCTTCCTATTCAAGCACAATAAGAACATCAAGCCCCTTTCAATAAATAAGCTGAGGATAAATATTACATGAACAAATTACTTATCTCTTTTTTAGTACTAATTTCATGTAATGTATATTCACAAGACTACAGCCAAGACCATTTATCTGTTGAAGAGTTAGATAACCGTTTCTTATATATTAAAAACAGATTGGACAATGAGCGTTTCCGTAGTTATTTGTGGCAACATGGTTGGGAAGGATATTATGGTATTTCTTCATTGGTTCAATTAAGTCTCGCTACAACGGCAGATAATTCTGATGATGAGATACGCTTTGGAGTGGGTGCGTTTAAATCTGCGGTAGCTTTTAGCGCTATGCTGATGAACCCACTACCTGCAATTGACGGAGCTGACTCTTTATCTTCACTTACTCATGGCGATTCGAATTTTCAAACTCATACGCGTGCGCATAAAATTGAAAGACTTAAACGGGCTGAAGCATTGTTTAAACGACGCTCTGAACGTGCAAAAAGTATCCACACTTGGACTCGACACGGTACTGCCATTTTATTTAATCTCGCCACGGCCGGTATTGTATCAGTTTTTGGTAATGACAAAGACGCCATCGCTTCAGCTATTGGCGGAATCTTAGCAAGCGAAATAAATATATGGACACAGCCGTATCAAGGAATCCAAGACTGGCAAGATTATCAAAGCTTAAAAAATAACAATAGCTGGAGTTGGAATCTGCAACCTACTCTAAATGGTTTCGCAGTAAGTGTTAATTTCTAGGTTGTAGCTGATGAGGAAAACCAAAGTGATTAAAGAGGCAGAGCTATCAATTTGGTATTTCCCTTGATCAAATATCAAACTCTAGGTTTGTAGCCACCTGATAAATTTCAAAAATATCTATTTAATTGGTGGCAGGAGGCATTTAAGCTGCTGATCGATTGAGCGCAAAGGGAGTGAGAACTTGCCCACTAGATCGTGAAAAGTCCATAAAAATATAACTTAGTTGATTTTTTGCTTTGTTTGGTTAAAATGCCGTTATGAATTCGAAAGCGCTTTTTCATTATATATTATCTCTCACGGTGCTATTTGCATCGAGCTTTGCTGTGTTTCATGGCAGCGAACATATAGCTATTGGAAAGACTGACTCAGTTATAGCAAGTTATACGGCAGCAAGTAGCGGCTATGTTCATTCTGAGTCTGAACACCATGGTTTAGGAGAGCCTGACTCTTCCAGACAAAAACATAGCACTGAATCTCTTTGTGATGCGTGTCTGGTGTTGTCAAACCTCACTGCGTATAGTCTCGGCTATAGCTACCTAAACGTTTCATCTGAAAAAACGAATCACAGACTCTTCAACCTAGTCCACTCTAAAAGACAGCCTTTTCAAACATACCTCTCCCGAGCCCCACCCAGTAACGCGTAGTTTCATTTTTTAAATCGTTACTTTTTCTGGTGCAAATTTGCACCGTCTTTGCGTGGAGTTTTATATGAAGAATTATCTTGTTCGGTATCTATTTGTATTTTTGTTTTTTAACCTTTCAGTGCGTACTGTCTTTGCGTTTGAAGATGAGCACGAAGCCCATGAGCATGGCCATGCCACCCTAATGCTAGTTCAAGAAAAAGATGAGCTGCAACTAGTATTTAAATCTCCTGCCATGAATATTATTGGCTTTGAACATCAAGCCAATTCACCCGAACAACATGCAAAAGTTGAATGGGCTAAACAGTCCTTAAGCCATGCAGCTCATTTGTTTATGATTAGTCAGAATGCTCAATGTGTATTGGAGCACGTAGACATTAAGTCATCGTTATTTGAGGCAGATGATCATAGTGATGAGCAAGAGACTCATCATGAAGATGAACACATTGATCATACTGAAGACATTATCTCCCATAGTGAGTTTGAAGCAGAATATCATTTTGAATGCGCAAGCATCGGTCAGCTAAAGGAGATCAAGGTTGCGTTATTTGAGACCTTTACATCGTTAGAAGAAATTGAGGCGCATATCATCTCCAACTCTGGACAGGCATTACGCGAACTTGATCGTAGAAACGTGAGCATCAAGTTTTGAGTATGGACACAAACACACCTCTAATATACGTGGAAAATCTACGATTCCGTTGGCCTTTGAGCCAGCGGGACGTCGTTGATATTCCTGAGTTAACTATTCAGAAAGGAGAGCGGGTTTTCATTAAAGGTGAAAGTGGCTCAGGAAAGACGACTCTTCTGAGTCTTATCGGAGGCATAAATTTGCCTAACTCTGGTCGCGTCAATATTCTTGGAACAAATATTGGCCAATTAAAACAGAGCCGTCGCGATCAATTTAGAGCGGATCATATCGGTTTTATTTTTCAGCTTTTTAATCTAATCCCTTACTTATCTGTCACTGAGAACATCACCTTGGCGTGTGCGTTTTCTAGCCGACGTAAAGCCAATGCCCTGAAAAAGTCGAAAACCCTAGAAGACGAAGCCTATCGTTTGCTCTGTCATCTGCAATTGCAGGATCGTCGTATACTAAATAAACCAGTGTCGGACCTTAGTGTAGGCCAGCAGCAGCGTGTCGCTGCTGCGCGAGCTTTAATTGGTTCGCCTGAATTAATTATCGCGGATGAACCGACATCAGCTTTGGATGCAGATACTCGCGAGCATTTTTTAAGCCTGCTACTGAGTGAGTGTGAGCTGAGCGGTTCAACGGCTCTGTTTGTTAGTCATGATCAAACCTTGGAAAAACATTTTGATCGACATATTCATTTAAGCAACCTCAATAAAGCAGATATAAGCAACAAAAAAGAGCAGAAGGCGGGTGTATCATGAATTTATCATTGCTCCTTAAGCTTACGTTTAAAAGTATATTAAACCGCCGATTTACGAGCTACCTAACCTTATTCAGTATTTGTATCAGTGTCTTTCTTTTATTAGGAGTCGATACAGTTCGTAAGGAAGCTAAGCATAGTTTTACCAATACGATTTCGGGAACAGACCTACTGGTCGGTGCAAGAAGTGGTTCTGTTCAGCTCTTACTTTACTCTGTATTTCGCATTGGCAATGCCACTAACAATATTGGTTGGGAAAGTTACGAGAAAATATCTTCTCATCCCTCTGTTGCGTGGTCTATTCCTATATCGCTAGGCGACTCTCATAAAAGCTTTCGAGTGATGGGCACTACTCAAAGTTATTTTGAGCACTATCGGTTTGCGGATGATCAACCACTGATATTTAAAGTAGGCGCGAAATTTTCAGGGGTGTATGACACCGTTATTGGTGCAGAAGTTGCCGAAAATCTGGGTTATCAATTGGGTGATGAATTGACGCTGGCACATGGTGTATACGATACCGACTTTGCTCGTCATGACGACAAACCATTTGTACTTACTGGAATATTAGCGCGTACAGGGACACCGGTTGACCGAACAATTCATATCAGCTTGCAAGGAATAGAAGCGCTTCACATTGACTGGAAAACAGGTACGCGATCAAGAGAGACCGTAAGTGCACAAAACGCTTTGAAATTGGAGTTACAGCCGTCGCAAATTACAGCGTTTATGCTCGGCCTGAACTCTAAGATGGATATTTTTCGTGTGCAACGCGCTATTAATAACTACAAGACAGAACCTATGCTAGCGGTTTTGCCAGGTCTTGCGTTAGGTGAGTTGTGGCAGCTAATCAATGTAGCGGAAAAAGCTTTGTTGATTATTGCGGTATTTGTCTTGTTGAATAGTTTTGTTGGCTTGCTCACAGTTATTCTTACTAGTTTGAATGAGCGACGTCGCGAAATCGCAATTCTTCGCTCTTTAGGTTGTCGACCTATTCAGATATTTATACTACTGGCCTCTGAGTCTTTATTGTTTGCCATCGTCGGTTGCTTTCTGGGGGCGCTCTTATTCCTTATCGCAATTGTTTTATGTCAGTCGATGATTCAGGGGTATGGATTGCATATACCGCTCTCCAGTTTTGGTTCTGAGCAATTAGTACTTATTGCCGCCGTGATCGGTGTTAGCTTCCTAGTCGGGAGCATTCCAGGCTATAGAGCCTATAAACAATCTTTAGCCGATGGCATGTCAATCAAACTCTAGGGAAAAAAGATGAACTACTTGAGATTAATGTTAATACTCTTACTCGCTATTTCACCGCTTGCATATTCAGAACAATACAAAGAAGTCAGCTGGGATGACTTAATGCCAACTGACTGGATGCCAAACGTACCTGAAGATCAGGGTTTTTTTGAAGGTGAGACCCTTGATGGTGCCATTATAGAGCTACCGAAAACAGAGTTCGCACCGATCGTAAAAGCACTGGATACACAAAAACTAAAACTGCCGGGTTATATGATTCCAATCAAGTTCAATGCTTCGTCTGTTTCTGAGTTTCTATTAGTTCCCTATGTTGGTGCTTGCGTGCACACGCCTGCTCCCCCAGAGAATCAAATTGTCTATGTAAGTTTGAAGAAACCTTTGGTGACACAGGATCTATGGGCACCCGTTTGGGTTAGCGGGATCATGAAGGCTCAACTTTCGATGACGAAGCATGCGACGGCTGGTTATCACATGACGGAAGCGCTTTCGGAAGTCTATGACTACTAGATTCGGCTGGGCTGCAAATCTTTTTCCGCGCTAGGTACTGTCCTATAGGAAGACCTAGCATATAAATTATCAACATGATCACCCCTTTCAGGGTCATACAGTTCGGCTAGTAACTGCTTTGGCTATGAAGTTAAAGTTATCGCCACAAGTTAAATTACGATAATTTGGCCGAATCAGCCTGCCGTTGAAAGTCTTGAAATAACACTATGGTCTCTTGGTGCCAGAAGCACTCATCGAAAGCTTCAATTCATAGTGAAATATAAGCCAGGTTTGGTATCTCTAATTAATGCTTTTCTATTGACAGCTTTGTGAAGAATAAGCGGATAACGAAGGTGTACTAAACTAACTTTTTAATCTCTTACTATAACAAGTCAATTCGCCTCTACCCACATCACGCGCCCACTGGTCGGCCCATTCAGCAAGCGGTCCCAGTGCTTTTAGCAGAGCTTCACCTTCACTTGTTACACTATAGCCTCCTCCTGATTCTAGTTTGACAATGCCAGCTTCCCTTAAATCTTTTAGCCTGGATGTTAATACGTTTGGTGAGCTGATTTCACAAGCACTCTGAATCATTCGCGATGTTTTCTTTTCCCCATCTCGAAGAAACCAAAGGATTCTTAATGCCCACCTTCGGCCCAATAAATCCAAAGCCACCATTATTGGCTGGCCGGATTGAGAGTTACGGACAGGGTTTCCGGGCTGTAAAGTATTCCTGTTTGGCACTAGCTGTTGACCTTATATTGGTATCTAGCTATCATTTTGATAGCGCTATTAAAACGATAGCAATATTATAGCTTATCCAAAACAGGAAAGAACTATGATCATCGATGCATGGGCTCAACACCCCACATTACGTTTCGGTCAAGACCCTATTTTTGATTCATTACGACGCTGGACGAAAACCCCTTCACCCACGGTCGAGCTACCTGTGGCCATGACAATTGGAATGATGGATGCTGGGCGGGTGAACAAAAGTCTGATTTCCGCATGGGTTGCACCCAGAAATATCATGATCTCCAATGATGAAGTTGCCGAGTTTGTTTCTGAAGAGCCAGATCGCTTGATTGGCGTAGGATCAGTTGATATTAGCAAGCCTATGCAAGCTGTAAAGGAAATTAGGCGCTGTGTAAATGAGTTAGGCTTTAAGGCCATTCGGGTATTACCTTGGTTGTGGGAAGTCCCGCCGACAGATCGTCGCTTTTACCCTGTCTATACCACCTGTGCAGATTTAGGTGTGCCTTTTTGTACTCAGATTGGCCACACCGGCCCTCTAATGCCGAGTGAGGTAGGCAGGCCCATATACCTAGATCAAGTAGCGTTGGATTTTCCTGAATTGCTAATTGTTGCTGGGCATATTGGGTATCCGTGGACCGAAGAGGCAATCGCAATTGCCACCAAACATGAAAATGTTTATATCGATACTTCAGCATACACTGCAAAACGTTATCCAACAGAGTTAGTGGAGTTTATGAAGGGGCATGGCAGGCATAAAGTGTTATTCGGTACCAACTACCCGATGATTATGCCTGCGAAAGCGTTGGAAGGTATTGATGAGCTAGGATTGGATGAAGATGCCGTTCGGTTGTTTCTAGCAGGAAATGCTAAGCGCATTTTTGCTATTTAATGAGCTTGATCATGTGCCTAGCACCCATTATCTTTTAGGTGACATATCACTCAACACCGATGTTGCTTGGAAGCAATTGCATAATTTTTTCTTAAAGGCCATCAGGTTGAATTGATGCTTCCCTGTATAGGATATACCGTGCCCGCTCTTTTCGTCCGACAGAAACTGGCAAATCTATTCCTCCCGTGCCATTAGCGATCATCAAGGGATTAATTTCTTGACGTAATTAAATCAGCTTATAGAGGTAAGAACTGAAAATTTAACTTCTGCTTAGAGGCATATGCCAAACTGTAATGATCAACTAAATTTGGTCACTAGTTAAGAGGCAATTTTCACATCTTGCCTCTGTAGCTACAGGCTTAAGCCCACAATCGAATATATGTGGCCTAACTGGCTACAATAACCTGTTATATAAAGTGCCCCCCCCCCGTCTGCGCTCCAGAAATCATCGAAGCTTAGAAAATAGCGCAGAAATTCAGCAGAAAGATATGGCACGAACGTGCCATTGGCGCCAAGATGTTCTTTCTATTTATTCAATTTAGCTGTCATCAAAGGGCGCGTGTTTGATATCTGCTTTGAGGTGAAGACCTGACATGAATTAAGCATGATTAAGCGACAAAAACTGTCCACGCTTAAGTAACGAAAGTGTCATCTTTTATTCAGGATAATTCAGCCAACCTCAGATTTAAGTGAACGCTGGCTCATGAGCAAAAGCACTACCTTTGGGTGCGACTTGATAGCGCTAGCTAACAACAATTTTGTTCTGGCGGCGATCTACACTATTTTATATGGTGGAAAAAGAAAATTTTTATAATTTAACTTAAATAGAATTAGCTCACGTTTTTATCAGTCAACCGGCCTAAGATTACTCCGGATTGCTACATTCTGAACGAGAGTGGTCTTCACTACAGCGGATTTTCCAAAGCAGTTTAAGTGCTCTGCGATCAAGAATGCCGTCATCTCTGAGCGCTAAACGAATATCTTGCTTAAATTTTTCAAGTGCGACTTTTGTTTCATCACTGGTTTTAATCCAATACTTAGACGGTATTTCTGCTTTGGAGTCATTCGCTAGTTTATGAATATCATTAAGTCTAGATAGAATATAATCCCTCATTTGTTGGCCAAAGTTTGCTGAAAAACGGTCTTTATGGGACACCAGCTGCATCATCGCGAAAAATAGCTTCTCATCAATAATGCCACCCTTTTCTCCAAGTCCACGGTATAATTCAAACACGTTATAAGCTATTGGAACCGCAGGTAATATGTCGATATTGCCATTATTAAATTGACCAGAGAATGTTGTTAAAGTAGTGCTTACTGGCGATGAACCCACCATGTTGGTGAATCGCAAGGACTGAGGGTCATCGTTTAGAATAGAAACTTTCTTACCGCTAAACTCACCAATCGAGTCGATATTCCTGTCATTCACAAAAAGGTAAACACCGCCGACAGGGAAAGACCCGACAATTTCATAATTTCCATTTGTTAGTAATTTTCCAGCTTTTGGGTTTGTGATGGCTTTTAGTACTTGATTGACTCCATTCTCACTGATGATGCCACCTATCGCGTTAAGTGCGCCTCCAAATGGAACGTATTGTTGAGTCAAGATTGCGGTCAAAAATACCACGTCACATTCACCAGCCTTAAAGCTGTTTGAAGCCACTTTCTCATCAGTGAAAGCAATTAATTTAACACTTAAGCCCCAAGAAATTGCCTTAGGCACGATGCCTGACAAAAATGTCATTGAGGGTCCGCTAGTCCCTACAGGGTCATAAATACAAAATTTCTTTTCTTCTAGCGCCAGCGCTGATGCACTAGAAAAAATAAGTACAACAGAAACGATCAGTAATCGTAATGTCATTGTGTTTTACCCCTTTTTTAGATTTTCAGAACCGAAAGACGGTTTGACTTAACGGCAGTTTGGAATCTACCGTTAAGTTAACTTCTCTTTTTAGTTGAATCATTTTTCCTCAATAAACGATTAACTCAATATTTTGAAGAGTAAATCACATTACCGCGATCTCCTGTCGTGAATATTCTTCCGAATTTACCGACGGCGACACCATTCATTGTAAAGGTAGGTGGGGTGCCCGGAATGCCTACATCACCATTTTCAAGCCCTTCTTTAACGATACTAATAGCACCCGTTGCTAAATTTATGCGTGAGAGTCGATTGGCACCCGCTTCAACCACCAGCAAATTGCCATGTTTGTCGAGTGAAAGACCTTCTGGCGAAGAGAGCCCACTAGCCACTGGCACTAGGTTACCGGCCTCCAAAATTTGCCATACCATGCCGGTTGCCGCATCGCTTACCCAAAGATTATTATTGTCTGAGGCTAAACCGACGGGTAGGTAGAGGTTGTTGCTCACATCTGCCAGGGTAATGGTTTCATTTTTTCCAACCCTCAGGATACGAGCTTCTCCTGCATTTGCTCCTAGTTCAGCGACAATCAAGTCATCCTGAAAGCTGATGGCATTCATCGGTGTTACAAAATTAAAGTAATTTTTAAGAATTTGTTTGTTTTTAGGATCCCATATTTGTACGGTACCAGCGAACCAAGAGCTTAGAATCAAGTTTTTTCCCTGTGGTGATACGGTGAGCGGATAGTAGATTCCGGACGAATCACCGTGAACACTAAGCTCTCTTCCGGTGATGCTGTTATATTCTCTAAGTGAGTAAACATCAGCGACAAATACAGATTCGCTTAGTCTGTATTTGCGAGGAAGCGTTGCAATCCCTCCTGGCTGCGACATCCCTTTGCGATTAAGTTTCTTTACATACCCGGAATGATAGACTTGACCAACAATCCCTTTGATTGAATTGGCAATAAACAGGCGGTCGGAGGAATCGAAAGTAAGATTATCTAAACCAGCTGATGTCGTCGCATATAAATCTTTTCTCCCAGTTTGCAGGTCAATCTGCCAAATTTCGCCAGTGATGTTATCGATAGCATGTAATTGGTCTTTTGAGTTAAACTTTACGGCAACGGGTCTTACCATACCCTCAGCAGCAGTTTCGATAACAAGCGGACGGGCATCAACATCAATGCGAACAATTTTTCCGTAATCAGGCATTGGAGCATAGAGTTTTCCATCTGGTCCCCAGTCCATGCCATTTAAGAAGTCTATTTCTGTTGTAATCACCTGAGGTGGGTTTTGGAGCATTGGATCGAGCTCGTATAGACCCACTCCCAGAAGGTTACACGCCACTAGAAGGCGACCACTGTCTGAAAAAGTAATCGGATTGACGCCAATGGCAACAAATTGTGTAGTTACTGTACCGTCCGGAGCAATACGGCCAACGAAACCGTCAAGGGGTGATGTCCAGTAAAGTGCTCCATCAGGTCCGAAGGCGATATCATCAGGCCCGACCCCAATCTTGGGTGCAATTCTTTTAAGGACTCCGAACTCGTCCGGATTCAGTACCACGATCTCCTTACCCACGATCGAAGCCACATATAGGTTATTGTCAGCATCAAACATCAAACCGTTTGGACCGCTTAGATCGGATCCTTGGGTTAAAATTCGAAATTTATCCGATGCCTGGGCATTCGATAAAAAAAAGGTACTGATTAGTATGGTAGTTAGAACCAAAAATCGTTTCTTCATGAAAAACTGCTCCAAGATTAAATTTAAAACCATATAAATTGACCATAGAGTAAGATTTATCATTCTTTTTTTAGAACGGTATCTATGTCGCGTGGTTGAACCATAGTATTATCTATTCATAATCTGGTGTACATTAGCTAAATACACATGCTTACATGCATTTTTGTATGGATATAGTTGAACTGAATTAACAGAAGTAGATTTAATATGAATAAAACTTCGTTAGGTTGGGAAGATGCTCAAACCTTTCTGGCTGTTATTGAACATAACAGCTTTAGTGCGACGGCACGTGTAATGGTCAACTAAAACTGGGGAGCATTTAAGCCACTTTTTTCAATTCACAATATTTTTTATGTGGAGCCATATACTCAATCGATGAATGTCTGCGCTGATAATTATAAAACTGAATATAGGATCGAACTTCACTGACTACCGATTGATGATTTATAAATGTAAGCGGGTTTAATCGTTCTGTTTTTAAGGTTGTATGCCAGAACATGTAAGTTCATTTCAGTGCTTACCCCCTAAATCCCCTGGTCAAAAGATGAGTGGCTCCCATCCAGAATTTGATCGTTCCAAAGGAGTGCTCTACCATAAAGATCAATTAACTGATGCCACCAAGGGCGCTCTTTTGAGCCATTTATCAGAATCGATTTGATCTAGGATGAAATCGGCTAGATCTTCCACACTAACTTGCATACCAGCAAGGCTTTTCTCATTTGCGATCAAGCTACTTGTTGATTTATCTTTAGTCACCCTTGGTGGTCTTATTAAAGTCCAGTCTATATTTGATCTTTTCAACACTTCCCATTCTAACTCTTTGGCCACCAGGCCCTGCCGCCAAAAAAGAGTAAGAAATAACCTAAGAATTTTCCTTCCTATGGTCCAATTTTCGTTTTCGCCACCGCCGTGTACCGCTCCCCCAATATGAATAAAACGCTTGATTGAGTTTCTTTCAAAAACGCTGACCCAATCCTCCATTAGCTTTGCGTATTTTTCAGGCGCTTTAGTATTCATCTTTGGTGGTACCGTGGACAATACAATATCTGACCCACTAACAATCTGTTCAAGTTTCTCAATTTGAAAAACATTTCCCTCAATGAAGGTTACGTTGTCTTTAAAAGCGCCTAGTTTCTCAGGACTCCTCACTAACGTATTAATCTGATACTCTCTTTCTAAAGCTTTTTCTAATAAGACCTTTCCAACTAATCCGGTTGATCCCAGTATCGTAATTTTCATGTATAACTCCGTAGATTGATTCTGCAGAATATTTTCTGTCCTTGAATTAAGAGCATTATCTCAGCCATCTAATAAGGCGAATGAATCCTCTAATACTGCTTTACCTATGCCTGCATCCAGCACTTTAGACCAGACCCTTTTTGAGGGTTTACGCGCATACGAAAAGATGATTCCAGTTTTATTCATGAGCTGATTTGTAGTCATTATCCAAGCGGCTGCTTTACCGGATTTATCTGGGGTGCTGGTATCAGGTAGTATTTTCCCCACAATGGGTAATATATTTGACCATACGAATTGCAGCGCAGCAGGCGCGGTTCTAGCTAACCCAGTTCCGGGCATCAAACCAGGATCAAGACAAAAGAAAGATACATCCTCATGGGACATCCGTCGGGCAAGTTCGACGGTGGTGACCATGTTTAGAAATTTAGAGGTTGCATAGCGGTCCATACCCACTTGATTTATCGATTCACTTGCATTCAAACCTTCAGAGCAAATTTTTATCGATTCAAATTGAGCTCCTCTAAAGCCAAACATCGTCGCCGTTTTATTTTTTGGATTATGGGTTCCGCTTCCGATGAACAATACCCGCCCCCCAACCATAAAAGGCAATAAACCTTGAGTCAGTTTCAATGCCGCTAAATGGTTGACTAAAAAAGTCTCTTCAAAACCTTCCGGTTTAGTCAATAAGGTTTCATTGGTAATTTGCACGCCCGCATTATTGATTAAGCCCGAGAGTTCACCTTTCCAAGAGGATACAAACGCATCAACACTTTTGAGTGATCTTAGATCTAATTCAATGACCTCGACATTGCCACCTAAGTTGCCCGCGACAACTGCGCCACGAACCGTGTCACGCACAGCTAGAATCAACCTGTTTTCTGGGTCTTTCACCAAATACTTTGCAATCGACAAGCCTAAACCACTTGTTGCCCCCGTGATGATGTATGTTTTCATGTACAAACCTTAGATATAAATTAATGAGAGGATATTAGTTATTCTTCAAACTCAGTCCATCTTAAGGTTTAAAGGCAATCAACAAGTCACGAGGTGCATCGAGCCTAATGGTCTCGGCTCCTTGGAAGCCAACAGAAGACAATAAAGACTTATATTCATTTTCCGTTCTTTCTTTCGCTCCAGGCTGAAAGGCAATCAACATTTGAAGGTTCATCATCACCCCCCACCAATCACCGGAAAAATCATTATTTAAAATCTTTTCACTAATCACGACCATTCCTTTGGACGGTAAGGCATCAAAACAATTTTGCAAAATTTGGATACAGTTTTTCTCATCCCAGTTATGCAATATATAACTCAAGAAGATGACATCAACACCTTCGGGGTAGTCGGGTTTAAACATGTCGCCGGTAAAAAATTCCAAGCGGTCAGTTAATTTATTTCGTTGCTTAAGTTCTTCTGCCACCTCTTTCACTGGTTCAAGGTCAAGCACAGTGCCTTTTAAATGCGGGTGAGCCTTTAGTACTTCAGCAACAAAACTACCTGTACCACCCGCAAGGTCCAAAATATGTGAATAACTCTTAAAATTTAGTCGCTCCGCGGTTTCTATTCCAATCGGTACATTATAAGAATCTAATAATTTAAAGAATTGACGCAACTGTGACTCATTACCAAAAATAGCTTGATACAGTTCACTCGCGCTTTGCCCCCAAGCCTGTTCATGTCGAGGGCTGTATTCACGAAGTGCATCGGGAAGGTATTCCCACATATGGTAAAAATAATTATCCTTTTGGCAAAAAGACATGGGGACATCGGCATCAGCGCTGAGGTAAGCTCCCGCTGCAGAGTTTCGGTATCGCCCGTTATTTAATTCAAGTAACTCTAGATTTTGCATCGCACTAAGCAAGCGTTGACTACCATCCGGGTGAATGCCCACCTTTTCAGCCAAAGCCTCTGGGGTTAATCCTTCCCCCCCCAAGTGGTCAAAAATACCTAGATTAGAGGCCGCCGATACTGCACCTGCGGTATAGAAAGAAAATGCCAAAGTATTCAACTTATTTAACGCTTCTAACGAGTTCATTATATTATCTCCTCATGTTCTTATTTGAATGCTGGTTAAGCTGAATATGTTGCGTGCCTGTGGCTAGCCGCTTGATATTCACAAAGTGCCGCCAGGTAATCGCCTCAGTCGTGAGATTGCCTCCCCAAGTGCCACTGCCTAACATAAAAGATAGGGGTAAATCCGTTGACACACCCATCATGCCAAACGTTGCAGGCGTGTTAACCAACAAACGGCCGGCAGGGATGGTGTTCGCAAACGCCTCAATTATTTCTGCACTACTTGAAAAAATGGAGGCTGAATGCCCTTCCCCCTGCATGGCAAGCAACTTTAAAGCGGTTTCAAGCATCGCTGGCTGCTTGCATTCAATTAGAGATAAAATCGGGGCGAGTTTTTCTTTACACAAGCAATGCTCTTCCTGCTTATTTACCGGAATAACGAAAACCTGTATGTCGTAATCCCGTTTTATGTCGGCCATTTTTGCTAACACACGGGCATGTTTACCAATCACATCCTTACTCAATGCGCCATCGTTGAACCATGCGTCCAAGGCTTTTTTCTTTTCATCGACAGAGAGCACAGCCGCATGACTATTCTCCAAGCTGACAACAAACTCGGCCGATATAGTTTCGGCAACAATGAGATTACTTTCAGCGCCACAAATAATACCGTTATCATAAGATTTGCTAATAACAATGCTCTCAGCTGCCTGCTGTAGATCAGCATCAGGATAGACAAGTGCAGGTACATTTCCTGGCCCTACGCCATAAGCAGGATTGCCTGAACAATAGGCGGCCTTTACTAATGCCGCCCCCCCTGTTGCCAAAACTAGGTCAACATTGGGGTGGCTCATAAACTTATTTACTTGAACACGGTCAGACGGTAGCGGAACCAATTGCACTAAGTCTTTAGGCAATTCGTACTCTTTCAGGACGGACTGCACGATCGCTATCAATTCACCAGCGAGTTTGATACAACTACGGGGGTAACTCAGAATAAGCGAATTACGCGTTTTGAGTGCATGCAGTATTTTAAATAGCGAATTAGGCACAGGATTCGTCGATGGAATCACGGCAAAGATAACCTTCACCGGTGAGGCATATTCAGTCACACTCTCTTGTAAAGTATGGTCTTGTAAAACATTTATTTTTCCAGTCGTGGAGATCGTTTGAAGGTGCTTACTAACGTCATTACAAACTAGACCAATTTTATGAATTTTATGTTCTACATTCCCCATGCCTGTTTGAAAAACAGTTTGCTCAGCAAAAAATCTACGTTTCTCATCAACGCGTTTCGATATTCTTTCAAGAATATTATTCAGTAAACTTTCACTCACATTCACTATATTTTTCTGTGCATTTGCTGAACGATACACAGACTCATTAATGGATAAATCTGAGGTAATGTTAAGTCTTTTATTCAGAACATTATTGTCTTCTGAATACTGACGGCTTTCTGAATATTTACTAAGTAAAATTTCCACGTCTACTTCCTGTTCTCTTCATTAATATCGAATGTCAGTACGGCATGCTAGGCACCACACTTTAATTATTTTGATCAAGCTTCAGATAAAACATCTCGAAGCTGTCGTTTCAGTTTTTTCCCTGTGACGCCGATATTTTGTTGGCTCGCTTCAAGCAATACTTTACTAATCCTTGGTTTGTTATTTTCTGCTAGTAATGTATTAATTTTTTCCAGCATTTTATGACAATCAATTTGAACTTTAGGTTCTACCAAAATAACAGGAATCTGATACTCACCCTCTCCCTCAATCCCTACAACCGAGCATTCAAATATTTCAGGGATATGTTTAAGCACTAGCTCTTCTACCTCGCAAGTAAATAGCACGCCTTGCTCGGTCTGAACCTTGTCTGAAACCCGGTCAACGTGATAGTACATTCCTCTATCATCAACGTAGGCCAAGTCTCCTGTTAACCAAAAACCAGCTAAGCGATTCCGCTCACTCATTAGTGAATTATTCCAATAACCGGGTGTTACCGACTCTGACTTTACCCCTAGGTAACCCACTTCATTGGTCCCAAGCTCACTACCCGTCTCATCAAGAATCGCCACATCCACCCATTCCATGGGCTTACCGATACAACGCTGATAATTTTTGCTACCATTTCGATGTATATTCCTGAACGCGGCATAACCAAACTCAGAGGAACCTAAGTTGTCGATAAATATCGACCCTTCCCTGAGCTCCCCTTTATAGCAATGGCTACCGTGTTGTATTAGCTGTTTGATATGGGGTTCATGGTTGGCATCTCCCGTACTTAACCAATAACTCACACTAGACAGGTCATAGTCATCCAATTCGTAACGGCAAAGATCGACATACACTTTGGGAAAGGATACAAACAGATCGGGTTGAAACTGTTTGATGGCGGAAAACAAAGACTCAGGTTCCTTTGACGACTGAATTTTAACCACCGCCCCTCTAAGTAAAGAAGACATTAAAATCGATAAATCTGAGGCATGTGAATGTGGCAAAGCGGATAACACTTTGCTCCCTAATTGCTTGGTTAGTTGTTGCTTGACCCCAAAACTAAAGCCATGGTGATTAAATTGAACCGCCTTTGGAATACCGGTTGTACCCGAGGTATGCCCCAACAAAATAGGGTCATCTGCCTGGTGTTGATACAGCCTAGATGGCTGTGCTGGTGTTAGGCTGATATCCCCACTCGAAACCTGCCTGATGTCGTAGTCCTGACTTACTAAGAAAGGTTTCAGTTTTTTTAGTTTTTCTTCGCTACTCATTATTAAAACAGCGCCAACCCTCTCTAGAAATTGACTAACAATACTGTATTTTAATGCGCCATTAATGGCCACCGGAATGGCACCAATGCAGGTGAGCGCAATAAAATGCACCAAGTACTCGACGTTATCATCCAGATACAAAGCAACGGGGTCCTTTGGCTTTACTCCTTGGTTTTCATACCACGCGGCCCAAGATTGAGCCCAAAGTTTAATTTGAGATAAACTCAAGGTATCGGTAGAGCTGGCATCAGGCAGTGTTACCGCCTCATCTAACTGAAGAGCAAGCCGCTCTTGATCAATCCCACTTTCAAGCAACTTGAAAAAGAAGTTTCCTGCACCTAAAGCTTCGTTGTTTGCGAAAGCCTGAATAACACTTGGGCTATAAGTTTTCATAATAAGTCTACCTTTTGATACTGATAATTATTTTTCTAAAAACACTTCATTTATTCTGCGACCGATCGCTTTATCATTCGCCTCGTATTTGCCTAATGGCCAAACTTGCGATGTATGTATTTCAAACCCAGCATTCATAAAAACAGATTCTAGCTGCACATTTGAAAATAAATGCCAAGCGATAGCGTGACGATCCATCTCTTTGAAAAGTTCATAACAGTCAGCATCATTTTTTAAAAAGCCTGGCCACTTATTGCCCAAATACTTTCGGGTGGCAATTTTGCGTTTTAATGACAAAGGGTATTCTCCCTCGATGCTCAACTCTCTTAAGTAGATATTTTTTACTGTCTGATTATTATCCGCCAGCCATATAATTAACTGCTCAAGTTCTGCGCCATTCAATTGGCTAAGCCCAAAGTTGAAGACGAGTGAGGACGGCGAATACGTGCTAATTTCCTGTAAAATTATTGATAACAAGTCGCGGTTATTTGAGTTTAATACACACGTTTCATAAGCAAGAATCGAGAGTGCTTTTGTCTTAGATTCCCCCAAATTTCTCTGCAATAAATCACATTCATAACCCATCACGAGAACACGCTGATTATTTTGTAATTGACGTTTAACATGTTCAATCATCGCCGTCTCACCTCACTTTATTGCTAGCAGCTCATGAAAAAGTCTGTCGAGAGCCTAACAAGTGTCTGACAATTTTCCCGTTATCATTACGAGGAAGTGCCTGTAGTTTGCAATACCGGCCGGGTAAATAATGCGACTCAAAAACATCTCTCAGATATTCATGCATCTTGATATCAATATCGGTCTGTATTTTTGTATCGTTATGTGCAACAAAGTACAGAATAGAATTCACACTTCCTGAATCAGTGGTTGCGGGTGATAACACGGCTTCCTGAACGGCCGGAAAGTTACTCACAATGAACTCTTCTATTTTTCCGGGAACAACCCATCGCCCTTTGACTTTGAAAAGATCATCCTCTCTGCCGACATATTTGTAGTCACCATTCTCATTTCGGGTAAACACGTCACCCGTTCGATACCAACCGTCTTTAAATTTTTGCTCACTTTCTGCTTCATTGTTGTGGTATCCCAAGGCAATACTTGGCCCTTTCACATGGAGCACACCTTGGCGTTTGTTTCTATTTTCCAGGTCCTCGCTTACGATTTTTACTTCATAACCCTCAACAGGCTTACCTGTGACGCCCGACCTTGAACATCCGGGCCTGTTAGTCAGGTAGATATGGCCCATTTCAGTTGCACCAATACCATCCAAAATTTCTATACCAAATTGCCACTTCCAGGAATTATATGTTTTTCCTGGCAAGGGAGAGCCTGCCGACACATACCTGCACGTCTTACCGACTGTTTCGTGAATGGTTTCACCATGAGTCAGAAGTTTTGAATACAAAACGGGGACCGAAAAAATAACGGTAGGTTTGTAGCACTGTATATTTTCAACAATGGTCTCTATTGTTGGCCAACGATCATCAAGTATCGCTGTCGCGTTATTCATCAAAGGAAAGAAAAAACTGTTACCAAGGCCGTATCCAAAAAAGAGCTTAGCAGTAGAATATAAGCAATCATCACCACCAATGTTTAAAATTTGTTTCGCGTAACATTCATTGGAGTGAATAATGCCCTTAACAGAATGCAATACTGCTTTCGGATTACCCGTTGTACCTGAAGTATATTGCCAATATACCGCTTCCCCACTAGATACTTTCGCAAACTCTTCACTTGCTTTGAGCGAATTAACCTTACTCATTTTTATACAATCGACTTTGTTGAAAGACAGATTATTTGACCCGAGGTAGCTTTTATCACAAGGCTTAGCTTTATAGGTGTCGCGAATTAAGATCCGTACATTCGCATGAATCCCTAAACTTACTTCTGAAATGTTCGCGTAATCTCGTGCCTCACAGACAATAAAGTTCGACCCACTGTCTTTAAAGTAATGTTCAATATACTGACGTTTTGACATAGGATTTAACGGAACAGGTATCGCGCCAATTTGCATGATAGCCAAAAATGTGGTGATAAAATCAGGTGTATCATCTAGAAAAATAAGCACACGATTTCTATTTTCGACGCCAGACTCAATTAGCAATTGGGCAATTTTTTTAGACTGCTCAATAATTGTTGTTGATGAAATACCCCGTCCTTTATAAAAATAAGCGGTGTAATTTTTCTTTGCCAGACATTGATAAATATTTTCAGCTAGGTTCATGGCCACAATTGCTCTCCCACTCGTTGCTTATAATTTTTTGTTTCAAAACTGATGATTAGCGCTTTGTATAAATTCGAGAAGATCTGCTCGGTTTTCCTGCGTATTAACATACTGAGCCAGGCTTTCGTCACCGTTTAGGAGGTCTGTTTTTAGTATTCGTAGTGACGAATTTTCAAAAAACTTAATTGGGCCGTTGTCATTCAAAACATCGAGAATAACGAACAAAGGAATCAAGCAAATATCTATCATGCTTGGCCTAATATTCCGTTGAATCAGATCATAATTTTCAAGTACTAAAAAATGCATTAGGCTTTCAGATAGTTTTTCCCCTTTTTTGATTAATTGAGATTCATTATCTTCAGAAAAATACTTAAGTGTGAGTTCATGAAGGTGTTCTATCATTTCACGCCACGAATACATTCTTGCCCGTTCATATGGTTCTTGTGGTGTTAATTTTTCTTTCGAAATATCATTTAAATATTCCAATATTGCAGTCGACTCAAATAAATACCCGTGCTCAGTTTTAAGTACCGGAACCTTATTTAATGGCGAGATTTTTCCTAACCACGATGGCTTCAGAAGAAAATCTACCTCATGGTATTCATACGATAAATTAAGCGTTTCCAGTGCAAGCACAATTCGTTGTGAATAAGGACAGATCGGATTTCCATAAAGTACCAACTCCGAATTTTCAATATTATTTTCGTTTTTTGGAATATCCATAAGATTGCCTTTCTATGCCTTGTTTAACTCACTGCGCCACAAAAAAAGAACGACATCAGTCACCAAACTAGCCCTGACATCGATAAAAGTAACGGTCATAAATATGAATAAATATCTTTCAAAAATTGAAATCAAATCTACTATGCTTGACACCTATAGTTAAATAAAACTCATTAATAGAACTTCTATTGTGAGTTATATTCACAAATAAAATTATTGTTATATAGTCGTTTGTGTAGATAAGCGCATCGTAGTGCCAGCTCGACATGGGTTGTCGGCGTTTGGACCGCTTAGATCGGATCCTTGGGCTAAAATTCGAAATTTATCCGATGCCTGGGCATTCGATAAAAACAAGGTACTGATTAGCATGGAAGTTAGAACCAAAAATCGTTTCTTCATGAAAAACTGCTCCAAGATTAAATTTAAAACCATATAAATTGACCATAGAGTAAGATTTATCATTCTTTTTTTAGAACGTATCTATGTCGCGTGGTTGAACCATAGTATTATCTATTCATAATCCGGTGTACATTAGCTAAATACACATACTTGCATGCATTTTTGTATGCATAGAATTGAACTGAATTCACAGAAGTAGACTTAATATGAATAAAACTTCGTTAGGTTGGGAAGATGCTCAAACCTTTCTAGCTGTTATTGAACATAACAGCTTTAGTGCGGCGGCACGTTCACTTGACGTTGGGCAACCAACGATAAGTCGTCGCATACAAAATTTGGAGCAAGCGCTATCAGAGCAATTGTTTATTCGAGGAAAACATGGCGCTAAACCAACAGATGCCGCCCTCCATTTAAAGCCGGCAGCAGAACAAATGGCAAAGTGGGCCGCTGAATTTGGACGCCTAGCGCTTCGCGGCGAAATTGAATTGAGTGGTTTAGTGAAAATTGCGGCTCCGCCCGGCGTGGCGATTGAGCAACTAGCCCCATTTGCCGCATTGCTGAAACTGCACGAACCAGGCATTCGCCTGGAAATATTGTCTTCAGTAGAGCGTGTGGATCTAACCAGAGGCGTTGCAGATATTGCTATTCGCAGCCAGTCGCCTAACGAGCCTGAACTGTTTTGTTTACAAGAGTTAAATGTTGAACAGGGCGTTTATGCTGCGAAGCAATATGCCGAAACATTACAACAGCCATGCAGTTGGACTGATTTAGACTGGATATCCTGGGCGACTCAATGCCGGCACCTACCTCCTAGGCCGATGTTAGAAAAAATCATACCTGGCTTTACTCCAGTGTTTTCCAGTGACGATTACTTAGTGCAAAAAGCGGCGGTAAATGCCGGTGTAGGAGCGATGTTAATGAGCAAATCTATAGGGTTTGAACGCTCTGAGTTGGTTCAGATAGACTTAGGCATCAAGCTTCCTGACAGAAAATTTTATATCGTTTGCGCCAAGAGCATGCGAACAGTTCCACGAGTGAAAGCAGTAGTTGAACATCTAGTCCGCGCTTTAACATAAGTTGCTGAATTGATCATTACAACGATGAAATTAATTCTATGAGTGAACCGATATGCAATCCTAAGCGATGACTACGTATAAAACGCTTTTTTATATGTATCAATGAATGCTCGTTGTTTTTTCGGCATATAACTACAGGGCTGGTACATTAAAAATACCGGTAGCGAAGGCATGGTTTTAATGGGTGTAATATCGATAAGAGAACCATCAGACAAATCTTTTTCAATGATATGC
>Ga0209825_1000407_pt1 | contig 33712 bp, 29 predicted proteins | sample EN8Hudsemesocosm_FD_184631 | JGI IMG/M metagenome (GOLD analysis project Ga0209825, IMG submission 184631) | Methane-oxidizing microbial communities from mesocosms in the Hudson Canyon - EN8B Hudson Canyon (SPAdes) (version 2) | ecosystem: Environmental > Aquatic > Marine > Cold seeps | place...
CCAATGTAAGCAGGGTTGTGCAATACAGCAATGATCGCGAGTACGCCAAGTGCTATAAATACAGCGCGTTGCATCATGCACATTGGGCAAGGGTTCATCTCTTTAAAAGGCGAGATTAAAATTGCAGTACTTAATAACGATGCGCACCCTATAAATATGAGTAAAAAAAGTAGTCTCGGTTTAGCTAATGTCATGATTTTTTCCATAAAGATTAATATGTGCTTTTTAATAGCCTTTTATTTCAAGGCATTACTTGCATACTTATTTGTATTCTTGAACAGACTGGTGGTTGAGTAAATAGTTTTGTTTGAGAATTAATGTGTTGTAATGTGCTAATGGCATTAACTGAGTAGGCAATATTATTATTCGAGCCTATAATCAGAAATTGATATTTTAAAACTTAGAGGAGAAATGAATATCTTTATCAACAGATTTTTATGGGTGTTGTGTCTGACTTTTACCCTTTTGGGGAATGTTTGGGCTGAAGAAGATGAAGAGGCAGCTGTCGCACCTTCGGTCGCGCAGTATCACAATCTATCTCCCTCTTTTGTCGCTAATTTTGGCTCTAGCAACTCTAAAAAGTTGAAATTTGTTAAAGCGGATGTGTCTGTCAGAGCGACTAATACAGAGGCAATCACTGAGGTGATGAATCATGACGCTTTGGTGAGACACCAAATAGTAATGCTTCTAAGTCGCCAAACAGAAGAGACCTTGTCAAATCCTGCAGGGCAAGAAGCTGTCAGAATAGAAGCATTAAATGTAGTTAAAGCTGCATTAAAAACTGAGACAGGAAGTGAGCAGATAGAAGATCTGTTTTTTACGAGTTTCGTTGTTCAACGATAGAAAATCTCAATAATAGAGAATCTAAAGTTTAAACGCTTTAATAATATAAATGCATAACTTATCAGCTTATCCTACTTTAGAATGAAGCTGATTTGTTCAGGCTGTTTTTACTTCAGGTCTTTGTAGTTCGCAAACATCAAAACCATCTTCCCAGCCGGCTTCCCAAGCTGCTTCAACGATTTCACCTGTATAAGGGCTATTGTTATTATCCATGCCCATCACTCCTGCCATATAGCCTTGTTGATAGGCCTTGTTGAGAGAGTCTATATCCCAGTATAAAGAAAAGTCTTTGGCCATTTGGCCTCTCCTTCCGTTTAAACTGCCTTCCACTTTCACAAGTAAACTGATAGTTGTAGTTAAACCATTAGTTATTTTGATAAAATATTTTCGGCTGTAATAAAATAGCAGGAAACCCTGCTACACATAAATTGCATTAATGTCTGCTAAAGCAGATTCTGTTGGTTGTTTTCTACAAAATTAAGCTGAGTGTATCCCCAGTTTCTTAAGCTCCCTACAAGCGTAAAAAACACCTTATTCGTATTATTTTATTTAATTGTTTTACATTAGTGCAACGTTAATAACTCTGCCAGAAATAATTATTCCAAATTTCGACTAATGCCTTTGTTTTCGTACAAACATTAACAAATAGAAATATTTACTTTCGACCAGTAACAAACTATCACAAGGAGTTTGAGGCAACAAACTGAAAGAGTCGAAAAGAGAAGGGTTACTCATATTTAATTTTTAGTCGGGACTTTGTGCACACCTAAAATGCAAAGGCGCGCACAAAAGCAAGCTAGGAACTATTACTTCGTTTGATAGTCACGCATGAATTTATCAAAAGAGAGCGTGTCGTTTAGTTTAATATTGTTTGCTTCGTCAAATGAATGTTTAGCCGCCGCTATAAAGTTTGTTGAATTATCCAGCATGCTTTGAGTGAGAGATATTTTATGTTTTTTCGATAACTCGCCTGCAAAATCTAACCAAGAGGCTGACTCTTGCTTCATTGTCGAAAGTACCTGTGCAGAAGGGCTTAGCTCAGGAGAGTGTATTTTTTCTTGCTGCTCGTTTAATGTATTTTGGTAACGCTGATCACCCTCTGCCTTGTCGAGTACTTTAGCTAATGAAGACATACTTTCTAATAACTGCTTGCCGCAGGTTTGCATGAGTACTTCACCGTTATGGCATTTTATGGTTAGGTCTGGTCGTCTACCTTCATTGACGACTAAATCGAAGTTATGGTCGAGCGTTTTACATTCTTCATCATTAATATAGGGGGAGTCAGTGAGTAGGCAATGCAGCAGGAAGATATCCATAAAATCAACTTGCTGAGGTGAAATACCTAAAGGTAAGAAGGGGTTAAGGTCTAAGCAACGGACTTCGATATACTCAACGCCACGTTCATTTAGTGCATGCCGAGGTTTTTCATTTGAACTTGCGCTGCGTTTTGGGCGAATAGAGCTGTAATACTCATTTTCAATTTGTAAAATATTCGTGTTCAACTGAATAAACGTATTATCTTTCTTAGTTCCTATCGCTTCATAAGCAGGGTAAGGTGTAGTGATTGCTTCCCCTAAAGTATAGGTGAAGTTATCTAGCGTGTTAAAACATATGGCTAAGGATGATTGGGCGTTGCTCTGATAGCCTAAATCGCCCATTCTGAGGGACGTCGCATAAGGTTTGTAAAAAGTACCTTGATCATCAAAAGCTTCTAACGTGTGCTCTTGGCTATCTAGAAAGCTTTTGTCTAGCGCTGGTGATGCGCCGAATAGATACATTAATAGCCAAGAATTGCGTCTGAAGTTTCGAATTAAGGCAAAGTATTGCTCAGATTTAAAATCTTGTAGCGAAAGTTCGTTTTGAGGGTCCTTCAAGCTTTTAAGGTCAGGCCAAAAATCATCACTAATCGAAAAATTATAATGAAGCCCCGCAATGCTTTGCATGATACGACCATAACGCACACCTAAACCTTGGCGATAAACGTGTTTAAGTTGGCCTAAGTTTGAATTACCAAATTCAGCGATACGTATGCTGTCGTTGCCATCCAAGCGGCACGGCATACTACCCGCCCAAAGTAATTCCTCGTTGATATTGTTGGCAACATACTGATGAGTTTTCTCTAGTGTGCTTAATAGCGCTTCACGAGATTTTTCAACAGGCGTGATTAGCTCAAGAAGTGCTTCTGAGTAATCGGTCGTAATTGAAGGGTGGGTAAGCGGATGGCCAAGCGCTACAGGGTGGTTTGACTGTGAAATGTCGTGATTTTCACTAGCTCGTAAACCTTCTTTTTCAATACCTCGCCCGACAGGAATACCTTTAGCGCAGACATAGTCTTCAAGTTTTGATAATTTATCGTCATAGCTTACAGATAAATCGCTTGCCGAAATGGTGGGTGCTGTCATTTTTCTATCCTGTCTGTGTACCAATATGGCCAAGTCGCAATTATAACGACTATCTCATTTGAGATAAGCTAATAAGTAAAGTTCTTTCCTAAATCTAATGGAATACTTATTTCCATTTACTAAACGTTATTACTTTGCTTTATTAAAGGCATTTGCTAAGGCCCCTGCCATAGCTGAATTTGTGGGTGCTTTTGTCTGTGTTTGAGCTGGTTTAGGGCGCCCATTTTGTGACGGTTTTTTCTGTTGGGGTTCTCGGCCTTTCTCCGTTGGTGTTGCTGTTGATTCGTCCGACATTCTCATACTCAAAGCGATACGCTTACGTTGTAATTCAACTTCAATGACTTTCACCTTAACAATGTCGCCAGTTTTAACAACTTCACGCGGGTCTTTAACGAACTTGTCTGTTAATGCTGATATATGCACTAAGCCGTCTTGGTGAACACCTATGTCGACGAATGCGCCAAAGTGAGTGACGTTGGTAACTGCGCCTTCGAGAATCATACCTGGCTTTAAGTCTGACATTTTCTCAACGCCTTCTTTAAACTCTGCGAATTTAAATTCAGGGCGAGGATCTCGGCCAGGTTTGGCTAATTCGCCTAAGATATCTTTCACGGTGATTAAACCGGTGCTTTCTGTGACAAAATCATTGGCAGAAAGTTGCGTAAGTAATGAAGTATTACCGACTAATGCCTCAATCGAAAGTTTGCTTTTCTTTGCGATGGCTTTAACGGTGTTGTATGACTCAGGGTGAACAGAAGAGCCATCTAATGGATTGTCACCCGCCCGAATACGTAAGAATCCTGCGCATTGTTCGTACGCTTTAGGGCCTAATCTAGGAACTTTTTTTAGTGTGTCGCGTTTAGTAAAACGCCCATTTTGGTCGCGGTAATCAACAATGTTATTGGCAATGGTTTGGTTTAAACCCGATACTTTTTCGAGTAAGGGGGCGGAGGCGGTATTTACATCAACACCCACGGCGTTTACGCAATCTTCAATGATGGCAGTTAAGCTGCGATTGAGCTGAACTTGGCTGACATCGTGCTGGTATTGTCCTACACCGATTGCTTTTGGTTCTATTTTAACGAGTTCTGCAAGTGGGTCTTGCAAGCGTCGAGCGATTGAAACTGCGCCACGAATCGTAACGTCTAGGTCAGGAAATTCTTTAGAGGCTAACTCTGAAGCAGAGTATACCGATGCCCCCGCTTCGCTGACGGTAATACGGGTTAGTTTTAGGTCAGGGTAACGTTTCATGACATCAATCGCGAGCTTGTCTGTTTCGCGTGAGGCGGTACCATTACCAATGCTGAGTAATTCAATTCGGTGTTTTTTACACAGTTTGGTAATGGTTTCGATGGATTCATCCCATTGGTTTCTGGGCGCGTGTGGGTAAATGGTAGCATGATCAACATGCTTGCCTGTTTTATCAATCACGGCCAATTTAACGCCTGTCCGTAAGCCCGGGTCTAGGCCTAATGTGACTTTGTCGCCAGCGGGTGCTGCAAGTAATAAATCTTTCATATTGTCACCAAAAACGCCAATAGCGACTTTTTCAGCCGCATCTCTTAAGCGACCCAATAAGTCTGTTTCTATATGTAAGTTTAGTTTTACGCGCCATGTCCACCGTATGACATCTTTGAGCCACGCATCAGCCGCGCGACCTTGGTCTTGAATGCCGAAGTGAGCTGCAACTTTTCTTTCACATGGATGAGGGGTTGACCGATCGGAAGGGTTGTAGTTTTCTGCCGTGATACTAATGTTTAGTACGCCTTCATTACGGCCTCTAAAAAGAGCGAGGGCTCGATGTGATGGCACTTTTTTGATTGCTTCTTGGTAGTCAAAGTAATCTCGGAATTTTTCGCCTTTAAGCTTTTCAGCTTCAATAACTTGGCTTTGTAATATCCCTTGCTCCCAGGTATCGTTTTTGAGTCGCTGTAGTAAGCCCGCATCTTCGCTGAATTTTTCCATTAATATAAATTTTGCACCGTTTAATGCACTTTGTGTATCTTCAATGTTCTTTTCAGTATTGATAAATGTTTTTGCGTGGGTTTCAGGGTCAAGGTTGGGTTGTTCATATAGCGCAAGTGCTAAGGGTTCTAGACCCGCTTCAATCGCGATCTGGCCTTTTGTGCGTCGTTTTGTTTTGAAAGGAAGGTATAAATCTTCTAATTCGCCTTTTGTTTCGGCCGCCTGTATTTGTTTTTCCAGTGAATTATTGAGTTTTCCATGCTCACTAATACTCTTAATAATCGTCGTACGGCGGGCTTCTAACTCTCTCAGGTAACGTAAACGCTCTTCTAATGTCCGTAATTGAATGTCATCTAATGCGCCAGTGGCTTCTTTTCGGTAACGTGCAATAAATGGAATAGTCGAGCCTTCATCAATCAATTCAATGGTCGCATTAACCTGCTGTGTTTTGATTTGAAGCTCGCGTGCTATTTTCTGAGCGATTTGAGTTAAAGCGTTATTTGTCGTGACCTTATCCATGAAATACCTAAAAAATCCATATAGCGGGTGAAAAGAAGAACGAATAGCGTAGGTTGAAAAGCTAATAATGGAGGCGGTATTTAAAATTTAAACCCCTTAATCTATGCAAAATGAACACATTTATATAGCTTTGATTAAAGGCTGTTCTATTTTGTGTTTAGGGGCGAAACTACTTTGTGATTAAGGCCAGAACCAGAGCCCAAAGTTCTGAAAAGTCATTCACAACGACTTCTGGTTTGTCTGGGTAGCGTTCATTACCAGGGAAAATTTTCTTCAACCAGCCTTGATCCCATTGTGCCCCGTTAAAAAAAACTGAGGTGACTCCCGCAGCATTGGCGGCAATCATGTCAGTTGTGCTGTCTCCGACATACCAGACATTTTTTGTTGCCGGGTAACCTAATTTTTCACAGGCTTTAAAAACCTGATCAGGGAAAGGCTTTCTTTTTTGTGTGTCATCACCACAAATATCAACATCGAATAACTCGGCCCAGCCAGTTTCTTCTACTCGCTGCACTTCTTCATTAAAAAACTCCCGGTCACGATTCGTGATAATACCAATGGTAAGGCCGATATGTCTTAAGCCCATGAGCATGTTTTTAACATTAGGTTCAAAAGGTAATACGGTGCCAAAGTGATTGCGGTAATGGTGGGTAAAGTTTTTGTGGGCAATTTGTTTCGCGTCTTGATTATCTCCAAATAATACTTCAAAGATATCTGTTCGTGATATTTTTCGATCAACCTTTACCTTTGGGTGCAAGGCTTGATAATGACGAACATGGTGGACAAGTTTTGCATCTTCAGGGGACTTGCTTTGCTCGGAATTAATTAAATAATCTAATAACCCAAGTTTTTCAAACTCAGGAATCATGTCATCTACAGCGTGATACATCGCATCTAGAGTGTCGACTAGGGTGGCATGCCAATCAAATAAAATTATATTGGGTGCCGTGAGCGAGGCAACAGCAGGGTGCCAGTCTGCTTCGATACGTTTTGGTGGGGGTTCTCTAGGAGGGTAAACTTTTGGCCTAATCTTACTCACTAGCTCATTAAATACTGGCGTGCCTTTTGTAAGTTCATTAAGTTGTATCTGGTTTAAAGCTTCGAGTAATTGCTCAAAGGAGTCGACTACCAAATGTGGTGCTTCAGGATTAAATTCTTTTTGTGCAATAATCCGATCAATCCAACGCTCTTCCCAATGAGCTCCGTTGAAAAATACACGGGTTACGCCTGCGTGTAGGGCAGTTATCATATCGGTATGGCTATCACCAACATACCAAACTGAAGCATCACATGCTTTGTTTGTCAGGGAAACAGCTTGATGTATCACATCGGGAGAGGGTTTGTAGTCATCGACATCATCAGCACATACTGTGGTATCAAATAATGGCAACCAGCGCCCACCTTCCACAATGGATAGCTCATGGTCCAAAAATTCTCGGCTTCGGTTTGTTGCAATACCCAGTTTGATGCCTAAGCGTTTAATGCTTGAGAGATACTCAAAAACGCCTCCTTGGTAAGGTTTTACTTCACCATAATGCGAGCGGTAACACTGGTTATAAGCCTGATGGGCAATGCGCTGAGCTTTTTTGTCAGTTGAAAAAACGGCGTTAAATATTTCTGTTCGGGAGATGCGTCTTTCTGCAAGAATCTTAGGGTGTAGTCGCCTGAATATTCGAATATAACGAACTAGTTTTACATCTTCTTCGCTTTTACATTGCTCTTCTGGCGTAAGGTGTGAGATTAGGTTGAGTTCTTCGAGCTGAGGAAGCATTTCTTCCATAGCAGAATACATAGCATCTAAGGTATCCACCAACGTACCGTGCCAGTCAAAAAGGATAACTTTAGGTACGACTAGGTCAGAGGGTGTGTTCGCTAGGACGTCGCTAGGCATCATGAACCTCCTTTATATTTAAATGCTCACTTTAAATATAGCTCGTTTTAGAGAATGAAGATGATTTGATGTTTTTTTAATAGGGAATGTATGGATTGTGAATTCTATAATAATGGTCTATTAATTAATGTTGGCCTTATGTTTAAAGAAAAATCATAGTTTACCGGTTAAATTATCTTAAAAAATAATACGATAAGGGTAGGTGCTCTTGAAAATTATTTTAGTTGATGCGCTGAAGCGTATGCCACTAAAAATTGTTATGTGTTTGCTATTGATAAGTCCTGTCGGATTAACCAAAGAGCTTCAAATAGTAGGGCCATTGCTACCTCCTTATCTATATGAGGATGAAGGTAAGGTGGTTGGGATTGATGCGGAAATCATCAAGTCAGTATTTGGCGAAATGGAGGTTGACTATCAAATTCAAATTTGTCCCTTGGCGCGTTGCTTACTTTTATTAGAGGCTGGTGATGCGGATATGTTGTTAGGCGTGCCAAAATCTAATAAAAATAAAGGGTTTGCTATATATCCTCAGTCTTATAGTCGTAATGCTGAATATGTAATGATGGTAAATAAAAAAATAAAAGAAGAGTATGCGGCGACGTCTTTGGAATATATTCGTGATCACAACTTGTTGGTCGGCGTATTACGTGGGGAGGTTTACCACCAGCGATTTTGGGATTTGTATCCACCCGAACATATCAAAGAAAATACTTTATCTCAAAGTGTTAAATCTTTAAATCTCAATGAGAAACCTCATTACCGGTATAACCGAACACTGAATGAATATCTAGATATCAGTCATGAAATAGAGAGCAACCTGAAGAAACTCGATTTGAATCGACTGGATGTGGTGCCCGTTGAAAAAACGGTAGGACAATATACGGTCTCAAAGCTCGGATTGAACAATATAAGTCATTACGATTTCGTGATTTTTTTTAAAACTATTTATAATGTATTTTCTAAACACTCAACCTTTCAGACAGAAAAATATCAGAATGTTGAAGCGCTTTCTAATGCATATAGTAAGCTACTTCAGGTGTATAAACAGGTGCCTGATTTTCAGGCTATTTATAATTGGCCTTGGGTAGAAAGCAGTAAATATCCTTCAAAGCCTATGTCGGTTTCAGGTTCTAGAGTTGGGCCAGTTATTAATATTGGTTTTCTTGCTGCATTAACCGGACCTGATTCGGCTTGGGGGAAACCCGGCATTACCGGTAATCAATTATATATTGATACGATTAATGCAGAAGGTGGTTTGCTTGTTGCGGGAGTTCGATATCCATTAAAAATGCATGTATATGATGATCAGTCCATTAGTAAGTTCGCTAAAAAAGGCGCTAAATACTTGGTTGAAAAATATCAGGTGAAATTTATTAGTGGTATTGGCGGGGCTTCTGCGGATGCTATTCAGTCTTATTTAACACATCATAAAGTGATCTATGCTAGTTTGCTTGCTAGTGATATAAAACCCGGTCGACCTTACTTATTAGCTGGGGGTGATGTGACGCCTCGCATTGATATGTTACGCCCTTGGTACCATCGAAATAAAAATCCGGAACTAAAAAAATGGGCGGTACTTTCACAAAATGATCCTGCTGGCAGAGTTTGCCAAGCTTGGGAAGTCGGTGCGGCAGTCGCAGAAGGTTGGGATGTGGTTTATGACCAACATTTTGATATTAATACTGAAAATTTTGCGCCGATAGTGAGCCAGGTATTAGCAACAAAGCCAGATGTGGTGAGCCTTAATTTAAGTTGGCCTGCGTTTGTTAGTGATATCGTGGAGCAGCTGTACTTACAGGGGTTTCAAGGTGAAATTTCAGCAAACTATATGGATGTTGAAGCGAACTTGAAGCGTGTTCCGTTGGCTTTTCATGAAGGCGCTGTCGATAGTTTTCCACTCTTTAATGATCCTTTTTGGGGGGGAAGCTCTAAGCAGGAGGATTTTTATCAGCGATGGCTTACTAAATATGGGACCGGAGCACCAGAAGATGTGAAGCGGCAAATCACAGGAATTGATTGGGATCATTCTATTATGTTACAAATTTGGGCTTTTGGTGCTCAGTTGGCGAGCAGTTTTGACCCTGACCTTATTATCAAATCGTTACGTGAACAGAAGCAATTTCCTACCTTGTTAGGGCCGGCGCGAATGAGTGGAATGGAAATGTGGGGGATTAATAATATGGTGTCACCCCCAATACCGATCACAGAGACTCGAAATGGCGTTAAACGCATTCAAACCATTAAAAAATTTGATGAATGGTTTGATGAGAACAAAGCAAATATTATCAAAGTAGTAAAAGATAAAGGCCTTTATTGGGGGGCTACACCTTAATTTTTCGTAGTGAATGATTAAATCTAATGCGCTAGAGACCTGGTAATAACTCCTTTTTCTTCTAGAATTTCGCGTAACTGTTCTGTTCTATAATAATTAACAAACATATCCGTTAGGCCTAGTAATGATGAGGATCGAACATTTAACCGATTTTCACCCGGTACAGCTAGTACTTCAATATAGTCAACGAATTTAAAAAAATCTGAGTAACTTTTAGCATAAATGTAACCGAAGTATTGATACTCTATTTTTGTGCCAGGTAAATTATCAATCGCGTGTAGGATGGCAGGCCAAGCTTTTTCTAATGGCTGTTTGAGTTTAAAGGGTTGGATGCTGTGTACAAAAGTACTGGCTTCCGTTGACGCACAATTATGTAAAGGTGGGCACCAGTTAAGTGAGCGATCTGTTTCTGACTGGTCTAAAGGAAATACCATGCAGGCATTCAAACTGCCCAAAATTAAACTAATAAATAGTATTTTAAAATAAAGTGTTATTTTGGTATTCATGATTGATTTATTAGTGTTTATGAATTTGGAATGAAGTATATCAAGAACTCTTAACTTAAAGGGTAACAAATAGGCTTGCTAATAAACTAGGTTTTACTGGCAAGCAGCGCCATACCATGAAAAAATTACCCTCCAGTACTCAAGAGAGCTTTTAAGTGTCCCTAAATCGATTAAACCCTAAGCAGCGTGAAGCTGTAGATTATGTTGGTGGCCCTTTGTTGGTGCTTGCGGGTGCGGGGAGTGGTAAAACGAGTGTAATTACCCGAAAAATTGCTTACCTGATCAAAACATGTGGTTATAAAGGCAAGAATATTGCAGCGCTCACGTTTACTAATAAAGCGTCACGAGAAATGAAAGAACGTGCGAGTAAGTTGGTGTCAGGGCCTGATGGTCGAGGGTTAACGGTATCGACGTTTCATAATTTAGGCTTAAATATTATTCGTAAAGAGCATAAAGCTCTAGGTTATAAACCAGGGTTTTCGATTTTTGATGGTGAAGATGCGAAAGCGCTCATTAGAGATTTGATGATGAAAGAGGGCGATGAAAATACCGATAGCCTCAATCATTTTCAAATGGAAATTTCTAATTTTAAAAATGCCATGCTCTCGCCTGAACAGGCGGTTATGCGGGCAAAAACGCCTGAAGATTTAGTATTAGCCAATGTATATAGCGTTTATAACCGCTACTTAAAAGCGTATAACGCGCTGGATTTTGATGATTTGATTCTGAAGCCAGTGGAGCTCTTTAAAGATCACCCAGAAATTCTATCGAAATGGCGTCAGAAAATTCGCTATCTGTTGGTGGATGAGTATCAAGACACCAATATCGCTCAGTATGAGTTGGTTAGACAGCTAGTCGGTGATCGTGGTGCGTTAACCGTGGTGGGGGATGATGATCAATCAATTTATTCTTGGCGAGGTGCTCGTCCTGAAAACTTAGCACAATTAGAACTGGATTTTCCGACTTTAAAGCTGATTAAACTTGAGCAAAACTACCGCTCGACCAGTTTGATCTTGAGATCGGCTAATAAGCTGATAGCAAACAACCCTCATATGTTTGAAAAGGCGCTTTGGAGTGAATTGGCTGCGGGCGAACGAATTCGTATTGTTAGGTGTCGTAATGAAGATGCTGAGTCGGAGCAGATCGCGGCTGAAATCTTAGACTTAAAGCTTAAAAAAAATATCCCCTTTAAAGATTTTGCCGTTTTATATCGAGGTAATCATCAGGCGCGCTTGCTTGAAATTAAGTTAAATGCATTTCAAGTGCCTTACCGTTTGTCTGGCGGTACATCTTTCTTTGCAAAAAATGAAATTAAAGATGCAATGGCCTACCTTCGCTTGATCGCAAATCCAGATGATGACGCTGCTTTTTTAAGAGTGGTGAACGTACCTCGCCGTGAAATTGGGCCTTCAACCTTAGAAAAGTTGGGGAATTATTCTACTGGCCGTGAAATTAGTTTAAATAAAGCCATTGGTGAAGTGGGTTTAGAGCAAAGCTTAACAGGCAAACCTTTAGATCGAATTCGAAAGTTTAGTGAATGGTTAAGCCGAACAACAGAGCGCTGCTACCAAGAAGATTCTATTTCAGTGATTAAGCAGCTATTTACTGATATTGAGTATGACCAATGGCTTTATCAGAATTCTAATACGCCAAAACAAGCAGAGCGACGTATGGAAAATGTTTGGTATCTTGTTGAATCTCTGAATAAGATGCTTGAGAAAGATAAAGGCACTGCGGATGAAATAGGTATCGATGAAGCGGTCTCTAAATTAATCTTGCGCGATATGCTTGAACAGCAAGAGGAGGAGGATGATAGCGATAAAGTTCACCTTCTTACCTTGCATGCCTCAAAAGGACTAGAGTTTCCTCATGTTTTTATCATGGGGTTAGAGGAAGAGATTTTACCCCATCGAAATAGTATTGAAGAAGATAATATCGAAGAAGAGCGGCGATTAATGTATGTAGGTATTACGCGTGCAAAACAAACGCTGGCTCTCACTTATTCGGCTATGCGTAAACAATATGGCGAAAAGTATGAAACGATACCTAGTCGATTTCTCGATGAATTGCCCGAAGATGATTTGCAATGGGAAGGTGGCGAACAGCAAGATAAACAGCGTGCTCAAGATAAAGGAAAAAGTACCATGGCGGCGTTGTTAAACGACCTTAAATAAAATCCTCTCACATGTATGATGATGAGCAATGGTAGCCCAAAAAGAATAATGCTAGAATGCGCTCAAAATTTTTATGCTTTAGGAGTGCTAAATAATGTCAATGGCTGACCGCGATGGTTTGATTTGGTTTGATGGTGAAATGGTTCCATGGCGAGATGCGAAAATACATGTATTAACGCACACTTTGCATTATGGAATGGGTGTCTTTGAAGGCGTTCGTGCTTATCAGAATGATAAGGGAACGGCTATATTTAAGCTTCAAGAGCATACTGATCGTTTATTCCGATCTGCACATATCATGAAAATGGATATGCCTTTCGATAAAGAAACGTTAAACCAAGCACAGTTAGATGTGGTCAAAGCAAATGACTTGCATGAAGCTTACTTACGTCCAATGGTTTTTTACGGATCAGAAGGGATGGGTTTACGTGCGGATAACTTGAAAGCGCACGTCATTGTTGCTGCATGGTCATGGCCTTCTTATATGTCGCCTGAAGCGATGGAAGTTGGTATTAAAGTAAGAACGTCTTCTTATACTCGCCACCACGTAAACATTAGTATGTGTAAAGCGAAAGCGAATGGTCATTACATCAACTCAATGCTTGCGTTGAATGAAGCGTTAGAGAGTGGTTGTGAAGAAGCATTGTTGCTTGATAATGAGGGTTATGTTGCCGAAGGTAGTGGCGAAAATATCTTTATTATCCGTGACGGCATTATGTATACACCTGAATTAACGTCTTGCTTGGACGGTATTACGCGTAAAACAATTTTTACCTTTGCTGAAGAGCTAGGTATTGAAGTGCGTGAAAAACGCATTACGCGAGATGAAGTGTATATTGCAGATGAAGCATTTTTCACTGGTACTGCTGCAGAAGTTTTACCGATACGTGAATTAGATGGCCGTAACATTGGTACGGGTTCTCGAGGCCCTTTGACTGAGAAGTTCCAGACCATGTACTTTGATGCAGTAAAAGGTCGTCGTCCTCAAAATGCTGATTGGCTAAGTGCTGTTTAATGAATCGCTAAACTGAGTGAAGTCTATTATGTAAGGTGCGCGTTTTGCGCACCGTATGTTATTCGCCTGACGTACCTTAACTCTAAATTCTCAATATATTTTCCCCTGTAAAATAGATTGGTGCGCAAAGCACACCCTTGGATAACTTGTGAGTGCTTTTAGGGTATCAAGAACGCCGTTAAAAATATTGATAATCGCGCCCTCGTGGGTAGGGGATATGGTTCTGGCACAGAGCTTATTCAAAACCTTACACCTGCAATATGAAAATTCTCAAATAGATGTACTCGCGCCAAAATGGAATTGTCAGCTTCTGGATATGATGCCTGAAGTGCATCAATCAATAGACATGCCGGTTGGGCATGGTGAGCTTAGGCTCAAATCACGCATGAAGATTGCGCATAAACTTAAAAAAGAAGCTTATGACTGGGCAATTATTTTACCAAACTCCTTCAAGTCGGCTTTAATTCCTTGGCTAGCAAATATCCCAAAAAGAAGTGGTTGGCGAGGGGAGTTTCGCTATGGTTTATTAAATGATATTCGAACTCTAGATCCTGATACTTTTACCATGACGGTGCAGCGTTATGTCGCCTTGGCTTTTCCTTCCTCCTTTGACTTCGTGGAAATATCTAAACGATCCTCTTTGCCGAAACCTCAGTTGCGCCCGTCTGAGCAAAGCATCAAAGAAGCAATGACTTGTTTTGGCTTGGATTCTAAACAGGCAATACTGGCTCTGTGCCCTGGTGCAGAATATGGGCGAGCAAAAAAATGGCCGAGTAAATATTTTCAAGAAGTTGCGCGTAAACATGTGCATGAAGGTGGGCAGGTATGGTTATTTGGTTCAAGTGCAGATCGTATTTCCTGTGAAGAAGTTGCCCAGAATTTTGATGCTCAGTATATGAAGAATCTTGCTGGTGAAACGACGCTTTCTCAAGTGGTTGCACTCCTCTCTCAGGCTGATCAGGTGGTTGCTAATGATTCAGGGCTGATGCATATCGCTGCAGCGCTAGGGCGACCTGTTGTCGCTATTTATGGCAGTACTTCTGAAAGCTTCACGCCACCGTTAAGTGAGCAAAGCAAAACGGTATCTGTTGATATCGACTGTCGGCCTTGCCAAAAAAGAGAATGCCCGTATGGGCATTATCGTTGCATGGAAGAATTGACGCCAGAAAGCGTTATTGATGCTTTAGCTAAACTATCATGATAAGTTTTCGTTAGATCTGCTAGCTTTTACTTAGTCGAAAATAAAACCTGTTCGATCCCGTCACATAAAATATGCCCGAGCATAATATGTACTTCTTGAATGGTCGCTGTTTCAGGTGCAGGGACTGCTAGCGCAATATCAGCGATCTCTTTTAATTTTCCTTTAGTACCGCTCATACCAATGATATGACAATTCTTGTTTTTGGCAGCTTGGCAGGCTTCCATAATATTTTCTGAGTTTCCTGATGTAGAAATTCCGACAAATACATCACCGTCATTAGCCAGTGCGTTAACTTGTCGAGAAAAAATATCTTTGAAACCGTAATCATTACCAATGGCAGTTAAGGCTGATGTGTCGGTTGTTAATGCAATAGAAGCGAGTGGCGCGCGGTCAAATTTGTAGCGTCCAACGAGTTCAGCGGCTAAATGTTGGGCGTCAGAAGCGCTGCCGCCATTTCCAGCAAAAAGAATCTTTTTACCATTTTGTAAGGCGTTAGCACATAACTTTGCAGCCGCTTCAACTTGCGTTAAAAAGGCATCATTATTCAGAATGTGAGACTTAGCATCTAGGCTTCGTTGAATGTGGTCTTCAATACGTTTTCTCATAAAATCGCTCTTCAGTAGGCTTTTATTAGACTAATCGATCGTCTATTTATTAGACTGTTTGTAAAATATAGCCTTAAAGTATTTTCTGTATCGCTTTTAAACAGCGTGCCTGATAATAAGGTTTAAATCCAGGCGGCATCAACTTTGGACCATATTGTAACGAATTCGGGGTAAAAAAAACGCTCTTTTTTATCTTGGCATGTTGCGCGCAGAACATGTCTGAAAGGCTATCTCCGATCATGATCGATTGAGATAAATTCGCTTTAAAGCGGCGCTGAGCTTTAAAAATCATCCCCGACTTGGGTTTTCTACACGTGCAAACACCATTGAACTTTGGGTGGTGAGGGCAATGAAGTGTTTGTGTGATGGCTATGCCTTTTTTACTAAATTGATTTTCTAACCATTTAGAAAGTTTTTTAAAGGTTGAGTTTGAATAATATCCTCTGGCAATGCCCGATTGATTTGTCACAATAATAATCTGGTAGCCCTTTTTCTGGGCATGCTGGCAGAGTGAAAAAATACCCTCTATAAATTCAAATTTTTCTTGTTGGTATACGTAACCGTGATTGATGTTAATAACACCATCACGGTCTAAGAATAATGTTTTTCGCCCTAGGCTCTCATTGCTTATTTGGTTTGGCATCTAAAAGTACGTCTGATTGAATAAGGGTGAAAAGTTTATTGGCTACGAATTCATGGCCAATAGGGGATATATGGGTCGGGTCAATATAGTGAAGTTTCTGGCTGCCTTCAAAATCGTGATAAATATTCAGTTTGTGAATGCGAGGGTGTTGTGCTGAAAGTTCACTAAGTGCTTGATTGTATCGCTTTATCTCAGGATTTCTAGTGACATCTTTGTTGGGTACCGTATCAATGAGAATAATTGGGGTATTTGGCGAGTGTTCATGCATCCATAGAATATTATTAAGGTATTCCTCAAGCAGTACGACATTTTCAGTGCCAATCGAATCGTTGAGTCCAAACTTCTTACAGAGTTTTTTGAATTTTTTAGTAAGCTTACGACCAATTTTACGCCATTTTGAATCAGGGTAGTAAAGCACGTAGGGTGCATATTTGAATGTGAGCCATGCATCGACTAAACCATATTGGATGCAGAGTAGGTCAATATCGGTACTGAACTTCTCTTTAAAATACTCAAGCCCTTCGCGAGTGGTAGACATTGTATGGCCACAATTAATGACTTCAATATTTAAATGTTTGGTAAGTTGCTCAGGGTAAGCTTTGCCTTCTATTTCGGGTGTGCCTAAGGTGTTGCAATCCCCTAAAAATAATACTTTCTTTTTGTGCGTTGTGTTTGAAATCGACATATTTTCTTTTCTATAAAGTGTTTGGCGATAACATTAGTGCCGCATACTGAGCGTAAGTCCGCTCCGCAACACGTTCAATTTTGAGTTCGGTTTCAACATAATGAAACTGAGTTTTCTGGCTTTGTTTAAGTCGTGTCAAATTATTGAGGTGATGGCTAATAAATTTTTGTAGATCGGTTTCCTTTGTTGAATCAATTAAGCAACTTTCGGGTAATAAATCTTGAGCGCCTGGTACTCTTGTTGATAATACAGGTAAATGACTGTGTAGTGCTTCGATTAACGCTAAGCTGAATCCATCTCTATCGGCGGTAATGACCATCATGTCTGCAATATACAAAAGCGAGCGGGTGTCGGCGCGATAGCCTGCTAAGCGTACATTTTTACTTGCTAGGGCTTGGAGTGAACTTAATTCGGGGCCATCCCCTAAAATAACGACATTGGCATTGAGTCCTTTGGCTGCGCGTACTAAGTATTCGAACTGTTTTGTTTTAACGAGTCGCCCAACGCCCAAAATTAAGGGTAAGTTGGGGTCTAAGTTTAAGTCGTTACAAAATTGAGTTCGGTCACTTGATGGCAGCGAACAAGGCTCAATACCGTTGTGAATAACGGTTGAATGAATTGGTTTAACTGCTGTTTGTATGCCTTCGCTGACGACAAATACTTCATCCATTCTTTTGAGCGCGCTATTACTTCGTTTAACATTGTGTGCGGTTGCAATCACAGAGATTGATTTGTTCAAAAAAGGTTTAAGGGTGGAGAGTATCGATGCAGCTTTATGGCCGTGTGCATGAACAATGTCGAATGAGGTTAGACTAATCATTCTTTGAATACTAAATAATAGGCTTAAATTTCTACGGCTTCGGTTCATTTTCAGCGGGAAGAAATTAATACGCTCTGGAAACAAATCTTTAAAACAAGGGGCGGCGATGACACTAATTTCAGCACCGTTTAGTTCACTCATATACTTAGCTTGGAGTGCTACTTGCCTTTCCATTCCTCCTATCATCGGGCCTGTAGACGCTAAGATTAGTAATATTTTCATTCAGTCGTGTGCTCAGTGCGATGGATTTTAAGTGAGTATTATTTTGAACTGTAAAAGTTAGCTGATTTTAACACGTCAATCTACTAAACTTGAGACTCTTTTTATACTCAAGATGTGAAAGATGGATTCCATTAAAGCAAAGTTTGTTATTGCCTTACTTAAATTGTTAGCGATGTTAAGCTTAAAGAATGCTCAACGTCTAGGTGCTTGTATAGGGCGTGTCCTTTGGATGGGTGATTCTAGATCAACCCAGGCGACCAAAGACAATATAGAGTTGTGTTTTCCTGAGCTTTCTATCGATGATCAGCAGAAGCTAATTAAAAAAAGCTTAATTGAAACGGGAAAATTGTTTGCTGAGTTTGGAATGGTATGGGAATGGCCGACTGAAAAAACGCTGTCTCAGATACGTGCAGTGAAAGGACTGAAATATTTAGATGACATTATAGCGAAAGGAAAAGGTGCCATTGTTTTAGCGCCGCATCATGGTAACTGGGAAATGGTCGGTTTATATCTATCAACGCTTCGGCCAATGGCTGCGTTGTATAAGCCTCCGAAAATAAAAGCCTTGGAAACCTATATGTCGGGCGTGCGTGGGCGGCATGGCTCAGAGCTCGTACCTACCAATAAACGAGGTGTCATTCGCTTATTTTCTATTCTCTCGAATAAAGGCATGGTAGGGATTTTACCTGACCAAGTTCCGGGCGGAAACGGCGGTATTAATGCTCCTTTTATGGGTGTGCCTGCAAATACAATTAAATTAGTGGCGCGTTTGATTAATCGTACTGATTGCGAAGTAGTTAGTTTGTGTGCTGAACGTTTACCGAATGGGGAAGGTTTTGAAATGATATTTCGGCCTGCTGATCCTGAAATATATAGTGAAAGTGTGGAGGTCTCTGTCGCTGCATTGAATCGTTCTGTTGAAAATTGTGTTAGAGACAATCCTGATCAATATCAGTGGGAATATAAACGATTTAAAGGTACGCGGATAAACGGGAATAAAGTGTATAAAAAATGACAGAAATCGTAAATGTTGTGTGCTTGAAATGGGGTTCTGCTTATGGGCCTGAATATGTGAACCACTTATACAATATGGTGAGCAGAAATCTATCACTGCCTTTTAGATTTATTTGCCTGACAGAGCAAAGTGAAGATATTGCATCAGAGGTTGAGGTTTTTCCTTTACCTGAGTTTGAAGAACCGCCTTGGGAGTATGCGCGTTATTGTTCTGCGTGGCGAAAAATAGCATTGTTTAAGCCAGGTTTAGCAAATATGAGTGGTAAAGTGTTATTTTTAGATTTAGATATCGTGATTACACAAGCGATTGATGCTTTATTTTACTACTCTGAAAAACTTACAATTATTGAAAACTGGTATCAAAAGGGCCAGCTAGCAGGCCAGGCATCCGCTTTTTGTTTTGAGGCAGGGCAGCCAGCAGAACTATTAAATCATTATTTAGACGACCCTGTTCAGGTGTTAAAGCAATATCAGACTGAACAGGAATATATCACTGGCGAGTTAGGAGAAAATGGCTTTGAGTTCTTCCCTGATGAATGGTGTCAAAGTTTTAAAAAGCATTGTATGCCCAATGGTGTTAAGCGCTTTTTTTCATCAAAAGTGAAACAGCCTCACGATGCTAAAATAATTATATTCCATGGGCGGCCCAACCCTCCTGATGCGATTAAAGGCACATGGGGGAAACCATTGCCTTGGTATAAACGCTGGTATAAACGTGTGCCTGCGACAGCTTGGGTAGCCGATTACTGGCGATGAGGAGCTTGGTTTGTAAGGCAGTTGTTCATAGATACAGGTTCCAATATCTAAATATGAATGTGTGGTTCGGCTAGCGTCTACGTACGAGTAGATAGTTATAAAATTGCTTTTTGATATGCCGTGATCAAAATATCCCAGTCAGATTCTTTCCAGTCAATACCGTAGCGTATTTTCTCTTTTTCAAAGCTTCGTTTCAGACGGCTGAGATTACTAAGCTGCCACTTAAGTTTTGGCTTTAGTCGCTTTGCTCGGTCGAAATCAATGAGCCAAAATTTATTATCTGAATCTTGAAGAATATTTTGAATGTTGAGGTCTGCATGATAAACGCCATGTTGATGAAATAGGGCGATAGTCTGACCTAGCGCTTGGTAGAATGTTTCATCTTGAGCCACCTTTAATACTTGAACTAAGTCTTTTGCGTTGGGAATACGTTGTGTGAGTAGATCTGCCTTATAAGTGATGCCACGTCGAATGACTTGTGCCGCCGCAGGAGCAGGAACAGGCAAACCTAGTGCGTTTAGTTGATATAAAATGTTGAACTCACTAATTGAACGGCAGCTTTGTAAGCTTTTAAATAAATAATTATCTTGGCTTATTTTGCTGACTAAACCGCCCCTTAAATAATGGCGGAGTACTAAGTCATGATGTTCGTGCCGAAGAAACCAGGTAGTGCCTCGTCCCGTTTCTTGCCCAGTAATCGCCCCTTTATCTTTCCAGTAGGTAGCACAAAAAGATTCTGAAGAGGCGTCAGAAAAAAAATCACTATTAAATACGAAGTGCTTATTTTCATGCTGCTTGCTTTCGATAATTGATGATTTAGTTTTCATTCAATACTCTTGGTTTTTTTGCTATTAATTTCAGATTAGTGAATATGCGCGTTTTGGTAAACGGCTAAGGTATGTTGACACATTTTATCTAAAGTGAAATTTGCTTCAATATATTTTCGAGATTGTTTGAAAATTATGCTTTGTTCTTGTTCGTCTATTGCGAGTGCATTAACAAGTGCTTTTGTCATTGCCTCACTATTGTTTGGTTCGCATAAAAAATCTTTTTGAGACGGAGAAAGCACTTCTTTTGTACCACCGTGGTTTGTTGCTACTACTAGGCAATGCATGGCTTGAGCTTCTCCAGTGATCCGACCAAAGGATTCTGGTTTCACTGAGGCTGAAACTACAATGTTAGCCAGTTGGTAGGCGGCAGGCATATCATGACAGCCTCCTACTAAATATATAGTTTCTTCTAAATTATGTTCATGAATGAGTATTTCTAATTCCTGTTGATAACTTATATTGCCGTGGTGGTCGCCTACAAATAAACAAATGATATTTGATGTGTCCAACTGAGCGATAGCTTTAATAAACGTTGCATGCCCTTTTAAGCGTGTTAGCCGCCCTGGCAACATGAGGATGGTTTTGTTGTTTGGAATGTGCCATTGCTTACGCAGTGCTTCCGCTCTGATATTCAGATTTTTTGAGGGTGAAAATAGAAGGGTATCAATGCCTCTGTGTATAACGCTTATATTTGCTTTATTTGAGGGGTAAATTTTAGAAATATGGTGCGCAATAAAATTTGAGACGGCAATGGTTGTGTGGCTTTTGAGCATGACGCTGTTGTATAGGCGTTTCAAAGTACTTTGGTGACTGTAGGCTCCGTGGAATGTTGTAATGAAAAGTGTTTTAGTGCGGTTAGTGGCCCAATAGCAGCTCCAAGCAGGCGCGCGTGATCGTGCGTGAACGATATCTACTTTATGCTCGAGGATGAGTTCTTTTAATGTATGTGCGTTTTTTCGTAAGACAAAGGGGTTTTTACTTTGGACCGCTAGCTTTATATGGATGGCGCCTATCTTTTCTAGCTGTTTTACAAGCCCTCCTCCTGAAGAAACAACGATGGCTCGATGGCCATTTTTAATTAATGCCGTCGCAATATCGATGGTGCCCCTTTCTACCCCGCCAGAGATTAAAGCAGGGAGAACTTGCATGATGCATAGGCTTGAACTTTTATTTCTTGTGTTCATAAAACTTTCTTAAAGGGGTGTTTTTCAAAGTATTGGTTAAGTAGCCACTTTGCTGCGCGATCTGCTTCCCATAAGTTCAGTTTATTTGGTTTTATGTCTGGGTTCAATTGCCAGCTTTGAAAGCTAACGACATTTTTTTTACTGATTAGATTTTGAATAGACTGTGCAACCCGGCTTGGTTTGTTAGTGTTTTTGGGCCGCATGGAAAATGTATAGGTGGGGGTGCCGGAGGTTAAGGATTCATACATCATTGAAACGCTGTCAGGTGTGACCCATGTGGCCATACACTTTTGCATAAGGGTGTTAAGTGGTTCAAATTGGCTGTTTTGGTAATGAAAGCAATTTAAATTCTGGATATTCAATTTTTTTAATTGTGGCAAAAATGAGCTGGGCGTACGGGGGGAGTCGCTTAATAGCCATTGTTGGTCGTTATCTTTACTGCAAATTACTTGTATTTGGTTGATAAGATGCTGCTCATGCCATTTAAAATGCTTTGATGCTCCGCCAATCAACATTAAAGATAAAGTTTTTGGCTCTGTTTTGCTTGAAGGAGTTACGGTGTTAAGAGCGCCATAGGTATTCAGTACACGCTTACTTTCTTTAAGCTTATCGTGTTTTGGGCAAATGACCGCATTAAAGAAACAAAGGGGTAAGCTAGGCTTCATTAATACTACGCTGTAAGCATTGTGCATGTATGCTTCGAATAAGAGCGTTTTATGTGTTGTATGTCCTGCGCCAATAATAATATCTGGAGACATGTCTGGTGAAACAGCTTTTGATGGGCTAATGCTTACTTTTATTTTGAGCAGTATGCCAGCCCAGCTGAGTTTGTTTTCGCCAGCATCAACCCAGCTGGTATTGACTTCGTAATAGTTTGCGATGCGTTCTTCTAGCCCTTTAAGCTGATGAATGTGCCCTGGTTTTTGATCATGTATAAACCAAATAGAGAGCGAACGTTTATTGAGTTTTGCTTGGTTTATTGCTTTTTGAAGTGCCAAGTTATAAAGGTTCCAGTTACTATGACTTAAGTCTGCTGATGTAAAGCAAGTACGACTTATGCAAAAAATATGCGGCTGCGTTATAATATGTGAACAAAAAATGCCCCCATAAATAATCTGCCACCATGATGATGCTCATTCTATGTCACGACTAGTTTACTCAATTCTCTTCGCATTATGTATGCCTTTTATTGTTATAAAACTATTTTGGCGAGGATATAAAGCGCCAGAGTATCGTACGCGTAAATTAGAGCGCTTCGGTTTGTTTAAAGCGCCCAGTTTGAGTCAGAGTATTTGGGTGCATGCGGTATCAGTAGGAGAGGTGTTGGCAGCAGAGCCCGTTATCCGGGCATTGCAAGCGCGTTTTCCGGGGCGAGATATCGTTATTACCAGTATGACGCCAACGAGCTCAGAGCAAATTCATAAGTTGTTTGGTGAAAGTGTGTTTCATGTGTATGCACCTTATGATTTGCCGTTTATGGTAAATGCCTTTTTGAGACGAGTAAAACCTGAGTTTCTTATTATTATGGAAACTGAGTTGTGGCCAAACATGATTCACTTAGCACGTAAGAAAGGTTGCCCAGTTGTGATTGTGAATGCCCGGTTGTCAGAGCGTTCAGCGAATGGTTATCATCGTTTAAAACCTGCTGTAGGATGGATGTTGAATGAGCTTTCATTAATTTTGTGTCAAAACAAAAATGATGCCTCTCGTTTTCGCTCTCTTGGAATTTCGGGTGAAAAAATTCATGTAACGGGAAGTGTGAAGTATGACGTGAATGTTGATCCTGGTCTTCATCGTGAAGGACGAATATTGAAACAGTCTCTTCAACGATCTCAACCCGTTTGGATTGCTGCGAGTACGCATGAGGGTGAAGATGCTCGCGTCCTGGCGATTCATTTACAATTACGGGAGTTCTTTCCAGGTGCTGTTTTGATTTTGGTGCCGCGGCATCCAGAGCGGTTTGATAGTGCTTTTGGGCTTGCAGAACAAGCTGGTTTTATCACCTATCGCCGCACGCATGAATCTCGTATTCCGAAAGATACGGATGTATTTGTTGTCGATACTATGGGCGAATTATTGAGCTTTTATGCTGCATCTGATATTGCTTTTATTGGAGGGTCATTGGTTGAGATTGGGGGGCATAATCCGATAGAGCCAGGTGCTTTAGGTTTGCCAATTTTAGCAGGGCCTCATGTATTTAACTTTGAAGCAATTTGTGAGCAACTAGTTGCTTCAGGCGGAATGGAGGTTGTACTGGGTGAAGCTAGGCTTTTAGCTGCATTAAAGCAATTAATGGCTGATCCTGAAAATGCTCGAGTACGTGGACAGTATGCAATGAACGAGGTAAATGCTAGTAAAGGCGCTGTAAGCCGAGTGGTGGACCACTTAGCGCCTTTATTAGAAGATAAATAGAGAAAGTAATGGTTAGATCACTTAGCTGGTTCTAACCATTGGTTTAATGTTTCTAAATCTTTCAAGCCTAATGTACCTGCTGAGCGACGAATTCGGAGATTACTTTCTACAAAATCAAACCGTGCATTGGCGAAATCTCTTAAGGCAGTATAGTAATTTCGTTCGGCATCAAGTACTTCAACAATGTTACGTGTTCCTACCTTATAACCTTCTCTGGTCGCTTCAAGTGCGCTTTCTCGTGAAATAATGTTTTGTTTTAACGACTCAACCGTTTGAATGTTGGTTTTGATGTTAATGTATTCGGTTCTTGCTTCGACACGTGCTTGTCTTTGTGTTGAAGCTAAAACATGTTTAGCTTGTTCTACTCTATAGCGAACTTGGCGAGCACCTGCTTCAGTTGCACCACCTGAATATATAGGGATATTTAAAGTAATAGATGCTGAAGCTTCTTCGGAGTCGTTATTCTCAGGTTCGAAGTTGGTCCGTTTTGCCGTGCCGTAACCGGCATTGAAATCGAGTGTAGGGTAATGTTGAGACTTGCTTGATTCAAGTTGGAACTTTAGTGCTTCCAAAGAATATTCTGCTGACTTGATCGTGAGGTTATTCGCGTAAGCTGAATTTACCCACGCTTCGGCGGAGCTAGAAGGGTCGAGTGTGATAGGGAAGTCGCTTTTAAGTGTCGCTAATTCAGAGGTGTATTGTCCTGTCAGTCTAGAGAGATCTTCTGTCGCAATGGTTACGTCGCCTTCAGAGCGAATGCGAAAGGTTTGTGAGGAATCGTAGGTGGCTTTAGCTTCGTGTACATCTGTAATGGCGATTAAACCAACATCAAATTGTTCTCTTGCTTGTTCGTACTGACGCTTAACTGCGGCTTCTTGTGATAGCGCGGACTTAAGATTCTCTTGTGTTCGTAATACATTAAAATATGCGACTGCGACATCGATAATTAGGTTTTGTTGAGCTGCTAGGTAAACTGATTGGGCTTGGAGTGTGCTTTGCTCGGTTGACGAAAGTGTATGCCAGCTTTGTAGATTAAATAATGGTTGCGTAAGAGAGACAGAATAGTCTTGGGATTTGTAGCTGTCATCTCTGCCAGCAGGGGAGTCTCTATTCGAATTTGTTCTTCCTGCACTTGCAGCGCCGTTAATAAAGGGTAATAAACTGGCAAGCGCTATATTTTCACCTTCTTGTTCTGCCATGAAGGCCGATTTGGCAGCAAAAATACCAGCATCGTAATTTTCTGCATTTTTATAAAGGCTGATGAGGTCAGAGCTGGCCGCGAATGAGTGGCTGGTGAAAGCTATGACAATGCTTGATAAAATTAGCTTGGATGTTTTTTTCATCTTTCTTGCAATCCCGTTGTTGATACTATTGAAAAATAGCGCTTACTCGAATAACTGCCAGTGTTTGGCGTGAGTGATGTGCTTATGACAGGCATTATGGACAATAACTTTTTAGAACTCTAGACTATGATTCTCCAAATCTTATTTATTTGTGCTTTTTTATCAGAATAGTAATAGATGAAGTTCCAATAAATAGAGTGTGGGAGGTCAACTTTATAGCATAAATAGGTGTCAAAAAATCAGCATGATAGTGCAGCAATATGGACAGCAAGATTTTGAAATAACCGAACAAGAGTCTTGCTTTAAGGGCTTTTTTAAGTTGGATAGGTTTCACTTTAAGCATAAACGTTTTGATGGCTCATGGAGTCGTTCTGTTGATAGAGAAATTTTTATTCGGGGTGATGCAACCTGCGTGTTGCCTTATGATCCAGTGGAATGCTGCGTTGTGCTGGTGGAACAATTTAGAATAGGGGCTGTGCCACTTGAGTGTGGGGCAGTTGAAAGCGAGGCGTCTCCGTGGTTGATTGAGTTAGTTGCTGGTATCAATGAAACGGGTGAAAACCCTGAGGATGTAGCTCGCCGAGAAGCCGTTGAAGAAGCGGATCTTGAATTAGGTGAGTTAATGCCTATTTGTCGTTATTTGGCATCGCCTGGAGGCTCGACAGAAAAAGTTCATTTATATTGTGCGCATGTCGATAGTCTTGGAGTGGGTGGTGTGTTTGGTTTAGCTGAGGAGGATGAGGATATTCGTGTTCATGTTGTTCCTTTCGATGATGCGATGTTAATGATTGAAAGTGGTCAAATAAATAATGCAGCAGCGATTATCGCTTTACAGTGGTTGGCGTTGAATCGTAGTCGTGTTGACCAGGCTTGGTTGTCACAAGGGAAATAGAGGGCTGGTATGCGAAAAAAATATATTCCAGATTTAATTCAGTTAGGTGCATTATATGAAAGCAATTATAGTCGATTGCTTAAATTAATCCGCATCATGGGTGACTCTGAAAAAATGGAGTTTAATCTTCAGACAGAGCATCACTTTGTTGGAAAGGTACTGATTCAACAGCTTGAATCTTGTAAATACACAGACACCTTTTTATTAGAGCAAACAGCCGCTGCAGGTAAATGGGTGAATAACCCTAAATTAACTGTTCGTTTATATCATGATGCTGTCGTAGCTGAAGTTGTGAATCATCAAGGCCGACAAGCAACTCAAGGGGTTAATCCCTATCCAAACAAACGAATGCATCACCCTGATGAAAAAAATCAATTAAATGCATTTTTATCTGAATGGTTGAATTTCTGTTTAATGCATGGATGTTGCGACGTACTTCCGTTTGCGCGTGGCTAGTTGTGAATTTTTTATCAAAAAAATATGGTGACTCAGATATAATAAAAGCTATTGACGTGTAAAGTACGCATTTATGTAATTTAAATGCAAAAAAGTTGATGAAATGCTATCAAAACTCGAAAACTTAACTAGTTTTAAATAAGTTCAAACGTAAATGGCTTATGTTAAGTTTTCAATGCCGGAAAGGACTTGGGTTTTAGGAAGCAGAAAATGATTTTAAGAGGCCATAAAAAATGACTTCTTATGAGTGTTATATATTTCAATGGAAAAGAGCTGAACAATAAATGTCTAGTGAATGCCGCGTAGATGACGCGATTATAAATATTCTCCACATCACGGATTGTCATCTCACAAAAAGTGAGGATGGCGAGCTATTAGGTATGAATACGCGTGATAGCTTAGACGCTGTGCTTCATGAAGTGAATAAGTTACACGCTGAACCTGATTATGTTCTGGCTACCGGTGATTTAGCGCAAGACGCCTCTTCAGATGCATATCAATACTTTAAGTCGAAAATGTCTCGCTTTACTTGTCCGATTTCTTGGTTTCCTGGTAATCATGATGATCGTGATGTTATGCGGCAGGTTATAGGCACAGGATCAGAACTAAAAAAAGTATTTCGGATAGGGCGTTGGCAGTTTATCTTGTTAGATTCTATGGTAAACGGAAAGGTTCATGGCTTTTTGGAGCAAAATGACCTGAAAATACTTGAAACTGCACTAAATGAACGGCCAGATCTACATACAATTGTTTGCTTGCATCATCACCCTGTGGATATAGATAGTGCATGGCTAGACAATATAGGTCTTCATAATCGTGATGACTTTTTTCATATTATTGACCGGTTCGATAATGTGAAAGCAATATTGTGGGGGCATATTCATCAGCAGGTAGATGAAAAAAGGAAAGGGGTCGACCTTTACGCAACACCATCGACTTGTATCCAGTTTTTACCGAAATCTAATGATTTTGCGGTTGATACTATTTCGCCGGGCTATCGTTGGATGAAATTGTTTCCTGATGGAGGTATTGAGACTGATGTCGTGCGGACTAAAGATTTTGAATTTACATTAGACTTAAAGAGTAACGGTTACTAATGCTTTCATGAAGGCGCTAATTTATCTGCATGGTTTTAATAGCTCTCCTCAATCTGAAAAAGCGCGTCTTACTTGTGAGTTTTTTGAAAAAAGGGACTCTTGTTTTAAGGTTTATGTGCCAGCGCTTCCCTCTGGGCCAGTAGATGCGATTCAAATTGTGGATGAGTTAATCCAGACGCTTGGTCAAAAAACGATTGTTGGGTTTATTGGGAGTTCCTTGGGTGGGTATTACAGCCTGTATTTTCAGCATCGTTATCAGTTGCCTGTGGTATTGATTAACCCTGCGATTAAACCTTACACATTGTTACTAGACTATTTGGGTGAGAACGTTAATCTTTATACTGGGGAGCGATATAAAGTAGAAATGACGCATATGAGTGAGTTAAAGTCTCTCGAAGTCAGTCCGATGCTCTCACCAGACAAAACCTTTTTGTTGACGCAAGTTGCCGATGAAGTGTTAATGTTTCAGCAAGCAGTTACTTTTCTTGATGGTGCAAAAATGTGGATTCAGCCGGGTGGTAGTCATGCATTTGATGATTTTTTTAAAGTTTTACCCGCAATAAATAATTTTTTTGAAGCAAATCTTTAATTTTAAATTCAACCACTTCCAAGCCTTTCTGTAAGTACACCCTCTCTTTTTTTAATTTTTTGTCTTAATACTATTCAAAAGCTTGTGGTTTTTTCCCTAGTCATTCAGGTAAAATGCCGAGCTTATGTAGATCATTTTTTGCATTGGTCTTTCTTTTGTTATTTATTTGGAGAGTATCTCTTGGGTTCAAAAACCGTATTGCACGATGAACATCAAAATGCTGGCGCTAAAATTGTAGATTTTGGTGGTTGGGATATGCCTCTTCATTATGGCTCTCAATTAGAAGAACACCATATCGTTCGACAAACCTCTGGTATGTTTGATGTTTCGCATATGACAATTGTAGATGTTCAAGGTGTGCAGTCACGTGAGTTCTTACGTTATTTATTAGCCAATGATGTTGATAAATTGAAAAATACAGGCAAAGCGCTTTATAGTGGAATGCTGGATGAAAATGGTGGCGTAATTGATGATTTAATTGTCTATCGTATGCCTGAAGATTATCGTCTAGTGGTGAACTGTGGGACCCGTGAGAAAGATCTAGCTTGGATGGCAAAGCAAGCTTCATCATTTGAAGTTGAATTAATTGAACGACCAAAACTTGCAATGATCGCTGTTCAGGGTCCTGAAGCAATTGAAAAGGTCAAGGCTGTTAAATCGGCCCAAGCCGAGCTGATAGGTGGATTGAGTGTTTTTCAAGGCCTTGAAGATAATGGTTGGATGTTTTGCCGTACGGGTTATACCGGAGAGGATGGCTTGGAAGTTTTAGTGCCTGAATCTGAAGCGTGTACCTTTTGGAAAGCATTAATAGCTGAAGGTGTAAAACCTTGTGGTTTAGGTGCGAGAGATACGCTTCGTCTTGAAGCGGGTATGAATCTTTATGGTTCTGACATGGATGAGTCGGTAACGCCTTTACAGTCAGGAATGGCTTGGACGGTTTCATTTACGGATGATCGTGACTTTATGGGTAAGTCTGCATTGTTAGCTCAAAAAGCATCAGGTGTACCAAATAAGCTTGTAGGGCTTGTTTTAGAAAGTCGTGGTGTTCTAAGAGGCCATCAAAAAATAATTGTTGAAGGTTTTGGAGAAGGGGAGATTACGAGTGGAACTTTCTCCCCAACATTAGGTTATTCGGTAGCACTGGCTAGAGTGCCGAGTGAAACCGGTGATGCATGTTTAGTTGACATGCGAGGTAAGCAAATCACAGTTCAAGTAGTGAAACCGCCATTTGTTCGGAACGGCCAAAAAGTATACAAGTAATTTACTAAATAGAATTTATTGACTACCTTTTATTTGGATCTATGATATCCAGATAACCAATTAATTGAAAATATGACAGCATTAGTTAGAGGAAAATAGAATGAGTGCAATCCCTGGAGATTTAAAATACCTTCCAAGCCATGAATGGGTTCGTTTAGAAGAAGACGGCGAAACAGTTACGATTGGCATTACTCATCATGCGCAAGATTTATTGGGTGATGTAGTTTTTGTTGAATTACCTGAAGTTGGTTCAGAAATTGTAGCGGGTGATGAAGCTGGCGTGGTTGAGTCTGTAAAAGCAGCGTCTGATATTTTCTCTCCAATTGCCGGTACGGTTATTGAAATAAATGAAGATCTTGAAGATTCACCTCAATTGGTGAACAGTGAACCTTATGATGATGGCTGGTTCTTCAAAATGAAAGTAAGCGATAGTGAAGAATTAGAAGGGTTAATGAGCCCTGATGCATATAAAGAGCTTTGTGACGCAGAAGATCACTAACTCTTTTAGACATATTTAGTTTACGTATCTAGTGGTGAGTGAAAACTCACCCATAGTTTCCTTTCTTTGCATACGGCATCTATAACGCTACTAAAAGGGTAGTAATCATAGTAATTGCTAGTGTGCCCTCCCAAGAGGATTGTTCATGCCTTTTATTCCGCATACTGATCAAGATGTCCAAAAAATGTTGGATGTGATTGGTGCAGATTCAATTGATGACCTATTTGATGAAATTCCAAAACACCTTCGTGCAAAACCTATGGATGGCATTCCTTTAGGTTTGAATGAAATGTCAATGATGCGCTTGCTGTCTGAAAGAGCGCAGCAGGATGAAGGTGCGCTTTGTTTTATCGGTGCAGGTGCTTACGAACACCATGTTCCCGCAGCTGTTTGGAGTACCGCAATGCGTGGCGAATTCTTGACTGCTTATACGCCATATCAGGCTGAGGCAAGCCAAGGAACTTTGCAGTTAATCTATGAATATCAGTCAATGATGTGTCAATTGACAGGCTTGGATGTCTCAAATGCTTCACTTTATGACGGTGCATCGGGATTAGCGGAAGCTGTGTTAATGGCTATTCGCGCGAATCGGAAATCAAAAAGTAAAAAGGTTTTGGTGGCGGGAAGTGTACACCCACTCTACCGAAAAGTGGTTCAGGATATTGTGAACAACCAAGGTATCACTATAGATATCTTACCTATTAATACACAATCGCTTAGTTTGGATCATAGTGCTTTGGGTCAGTTTGAATCGCAAGATTATGCTGCATTAGTTATTCCACAGCCAAACTTTTTTGGTTCGTTAGAGGATGTAAATACCCTAACAGACTGGGGGCAGCGTCATGGTATGCTAGTGGTTGGTGTTGTGAATCCAATGGCAATGGCAATGCTGGCACCTCCGGGAGAATGGGGCGAGAATGGGGCAGACATCGCTGTAGGAGAAGGGCAGCCTTTCGGTTTACCTTTGGCCTCAGGTGGCCCTTATTTTGGTTTTATTTGTTGTAAACAGAAGTTAGTACGCCAGATGCCTGGGCGTATTATTGGGCGAACGGTTGATCTTGAGGGAAAAGAAGGCTTTACACTCACACTTCAAGCGCGCGAACAGCATATACGCCGATCGAAAGCGACTTCTAATATTTGTACTAACCAAGGTTTAGCCGTAACCGCTGCAACGGTTTATTTGACAATGTTAGGTTTTGAAGGTTTGTTGCAGGTTGCAAAAGCAAGCCATCACAATACTAATTTATTGGTTAGTAAGCTCCAGAGTGTGAATGGCGTGGTAGTTCGTTCACCTAAAACTATTTTTCATGAATTTGTTATTGAACTTGACCGTAATGTGGCAGAGGTAATTGATTTAATGGCTGAGCAAGGTGTTTTGGCCGGATTTGATATATCTCCTTATTACTCGGAAGCGTATTCAGATCTCGATAATTGCTTATTAGTTTGTGTGACTGAAGTAAAAGTTGAAGCAGACCTCGATTTATTTGTTGAGTCACTGAAGCGTGCTCTGCAACAAGGAGCAGCTTAATGTTAATATTTGAAAATGGTAGTTCGGGGCGAAATGCGACCTCTCAAATTCCTCAGAATGTAGCAGAGAGTATTGATCTTCCTAGTGAATTTCTGCGTAAGCGTCCTGCTGCTTTACCTGAAGTGTCTGAATTACAGGCTGTTAGGCATTTTACAAACCTTTCAAGAAAAAACTTCTCTATTGATACGCAATTTTACCCATTAGGTTCTTGTACGATGAAGTACAATCCTAGAGGTGCCCAGCAAGCAGCTGCTTTACCTGGTTTTTTATCGCGTCATCCTTTTGCTCCGGCATCGTATAGTCAGGGTTATCTTTCTTGTGTTTTTGATCTGCAAGAAACGCTGAAAGAAGTCACCGGTATGGCGGGTGTTTCACTGACGCCTATGGCTGGTGCGCAAGGCGAATTTGCAGGCGTTGCGATGATTAAAGCTTATCATAATGGCCGAAAAGATTTTGCGCGTACCGAAATTATCGTACCTGAAGCCGCGCATGGAACCAATCCTGCGACAGCAGTAATGTGTGGTTATAGTGTTAAAGAAGTCCCTGTAAGAGCTGATGGCGATGTGGACTTGGAAGCCCTAAAAGCAGCGGTTGGTCCGCAGACTGCGGGTATCATGATGACCAACCCTTCTACTTGTGGCGTTTTTGAACGACAGATTGAAGAAATTGCAAAGACGGTTCACGATGCAGGTGGTTTACTATATTACGATGGAGCGAACTTAAATGCCATATTGGGTAAAGTTCGCCCAGGTGATATGGGGTTTGATGTACTTCATATGAACCTACATAAAACCTTTGCGACGCCGCACGGTGGTGGAGGTCCTGGGTCAGGTCCGGTTGCTGTGGGTGAGCGGTTATTGCCTTACCTGCCAACACCAATAGCAGGCCAGAAAAAGTCGGATACGGGTGATTTGAGCTATTATTGGGTTGATGATAAGGAATTACCTGATAGTATCGGTCGTCTGAGTGCGTTTATGGGTAATGCGGGTATTGTGCTGCGTGCTTATATCTATGCAGTATTATTGGGACGTGATGGTTTGCATCGTGTTGGTGAGTACTCAACTCTGAGTGCGAATTACATGGCGAAGTTAATGTCTAATGCAGGCTTTAAATTAGCTTACGAAGACCGACGTGCGACGCATGAATTTATTATTACAATGAGTAAACAGGCGAAAGAGCAGGGCGTCACTGCCATGGATTTTGCGAAGCGTTTACTTGATTATGGTTATCATGCACCTACTACTTATTTTCCACTGCTTGTACCTGAGTGTCTTTTGATTGAACCGACCGAAACAGAGTCAATAGATGAGCTTGAAGGCTTTGTGAATGCAATGATCGCAATACAGAAGGAAGCTGAAGCAACGCCTGAAATGTTAAAAGGGGCTCCATTCACGCAGCCTGTTAGGCGTTTAGATGATGTTAAAGCAGCAAGAGAGTTAGATGTTGCTTATCAGAAGGTAAGTGATTAGTTAATGAAAAAAGGAGCCTTAAGGCTCCTTTTTTGTTGATGTCAGTTTATAACTGACCTTTAGCTACGAAAGTGTGTATTAACTGTAAATCTTGGTTAATAGACGTTAACTCCCATGTCACTGAAAGTCTCTTTTAATTCATCTATGTCGTAACTTGTAAGGCCAAGGTGCTCAAGAATATCCTTCTGATTGTTATCCCATTCGGGGTCTGAGTCTTGTAAACCAAGTACTTTGTAATTTCCGCAAATATGCTCTGATAACTTTAATACGGCCAAGAGTGTTTTCTGATTTTGGTTTTTCCCATCTTTTGCTTTAAATACTTGTTGCGTATTATGATGTTCTGCAATGACTTGGCAAATATGGCTTGGCAAGTTCCAGGATTTAGCGGTGTAATAGCCGACCACGCAGTGGTTTGTATTGAATTTTTCATTTTCCAGGTCAATGATGCGTTCGTGAACACCTGAATATGTTTTCTCCATCACGTCTAGGTAATCATCAAATTTTTTCATCATCAACGGAATGCCCGTATTGTGAAATAAGCCTAAAGTATAAGCCTCATC
>Ga0209825_1000414_pt1 | contig 33410 bp, 29 predicted proteins | sample EN8Hudsemesocosm_FD_184631 | JGI IMG/M metagenome (GOLD analysis project Ga0209825, IMG submission 184631) | Methane-oxidizing microbial communities from mesocosms in the Hudson Canyon - EN8B Hudson Canyon (SPAdes) (version 2) | ecosystem: Environmental > Aquatic > Marine > Cold seeps | place...
GGCGGTGTTTCTCTATCCTATTATTCATCCGTGCCATTTTCTTCTCGATATGCTCGGCTAATTCTTCTTTCTGCTCTGCGGTTAGAATTTTATATACGTCTTGCCTGACTTTAGCCATAAACAGAATCTGGTTTTTCACTTCTGTTGCTATGGCTTCAGCTTGTTCCTCGGCAGTGCTCATATATTGACTGTCATCCGGGTTATTTTCGACAATTTGTTTAAAAAACCGATGCCGGATCTCGCCTATATTTTTCGAGCCTGTGCGAGCATTTTCAAAAATAACGTTGGCCTGCTCTTCTTGAGTATCACTTAAGTCTACATGGTCAATCATCCGTTCAATTGGCTTCAACATATCACCACCACGATGATGCCCTCCACCAAAAAAACTACCAGCATAAACCGACGACGCTGCAAAAGCAGTTGCTATGACTGCCACTGGGATCAATTTACGTACAAATAGTCGACTTTTTTTCATATTTTTTACCTAATTAGTTGTGTCTATTGAACGACATTAAAATATAACCGCTATCAAACTCCAAGAGTGCTGATGTGGTATAAATCCAGTTTAATGATCTGCCTGTAAAGGTGGGTATCCGAGCAGTAAAGAGTCTGTAAAGAGAGCGTAAACCTTAACTTTTTGCGTTAAACCTTGTGCTAAACTTGAAGTCAATCAAGCCATTATTGAGTTCAACCAGTAGCCCATGAAAGCAAATATACTTTTGATTGAAGATGATCATGAAATCAGCGAACTGTTAAGCACTCTTCTGGCCAAAGAAGGCTTTAGTATGACGACAGCTCTTGAGGGTGAAACAGGGCTTAGTCTGGCGCTTTCACAGACCTTTGATATCGTTATTCTCGATATTATGCTACCCGGTAAAGATGGCCTTGACGTACTAAGAGAGCTAAGAGCACAAAGATCTACCCCTGTATTAATGCTAACCGCTCGCGGCGAAGATATTGACCGAATTATAGGTTTTGAAATGGGGGCCGATGATTACTTGCCCAAACCTTTTAACCCACGCGAACTGGTCGCCCGTATTAAAGCATTGATCCGGCGCGTTCATCTTGATAGCCAAGCGGTTAACGAAGCCTCAACCATTGAACTTGAAGGAATCACACTCGAACCCAAACGCCGCGAAGTCAGCATTAACAACCATCTATTAGATCTCACCGCGGCTGAATATAATATTTTGTATGAACTGATGGCCAACCCCGGCGAGGTGATCTCAAAATCGGTATTAACAGAAAAAGCACTGGGCAGAAAATTCAGTTTATATGATCGTGCAATCGATATGCATTTAAGCAACTTACGAAAAAAAATGAGTCACGAGAACACGCCTGATCCAATAAAAACTGTACGGGGTATCGGCTACTTGTTTCAGGTTGGTATTCATCAAAGTACTCGCTATGAATAAGTCAAAACTAAATATTTTCAAGCGAAAACTTTTCTGGAAAATTCTTGGAGCTTTCTGGCTTACCACCCTATTAACCATTGTGGCCAATATTTACATCACCAATCAAATCGCTGACATTGAGCAGCGTTACGAGCGTGTACAGGCAAAACTTCAAGATATCGCTCACGATGCGGTGATTGTTTATGAAAGCTCTGGGGAACACGCTCTTCAGCAATGGTACAAAAGCCAATATACCAGACATAAAATTCGCGTTATTTTATTTGACCAAACAGATCAAGCTATTGGAAAACCAGTAGGTAAAAGACACAACGCTACGACGGCATTTTCTCGACCTCACTGGCGAAAGAAATGGTCTTCTTTAATCAAGCAATCGGTATTAACATCCACGGGGGCGAAATATGTACTAAAGGTTCTCCCTTCACCTTTCGTTCACCGCACGATGTCATCTTTTCAAGACTATAAACTGTATCGTTTACTCACTTCTTTTATCATTATCGCGTTAGGTTCATTCTGGCTAAGCCGTTCTGTCGTGCGCCCGATTAAACGCCTGACAGAAGCCAGTGAACAAATGGCTGAAGGCGACCTTAGCGTGAGGGTTAAAGACAAAATCGGTAACCGTAGTGATGAACTTGGTGAACTCGCCAATGCCTTTAATCATATGGCAAAAAGAACCGAAGCACTGCTTTTAAACCAAAAACAATTACTGAGGGATATTTCTCATGAAATAAGAACCCCTCTAACAAGACAAAAAATAGCAATTGAACTCGCTAAAGCAGATACCGACGATAATTCTTTACTCGAAAAAATTGAACAACAAAATACTAAGCTTGATGAACTGATAGACAACCTACTTACTTTTTCACGTTTAAGTGATGGTTCCAAAACAGCACAGCTTGAAACCATTGGCTCCACTCCTCTGATACAAAGTATTTGCGAAGCAGCCGAACTCGAAGCCCACGACAAAAACATTCAGATTGACCAAGCTTTATTAGTAACAGACTGCTTTCAAGGTAACTTGATATTAGCCACACGGGCCATTGATAATATTCTGGGCAATGCTTTGAAATACAGCCCCGAGCACTCAACGATATCGATCACCAGCCATATAGAGAATGAACATCTTATTATCCAAATTAAAGACCAAGGACCCGGCATCAAAAAAGAGCACTTCTCTAATATTTTTGAACCCTTTTATCGCATCGATGAAGCAAGAAATTCAGGTACTGGAGGTTATGGTTTAGGCCTAGCGATTGTTGACCAGATTATGAAGCAACATCAGGGACAAGTGATATTAGAAAATAACTTGCCACAGGGTTTAGCTGTTTCTTTATATTTTCCCATTGGAGGGGGCTAAACAATAACGGCTGAGGTGGTACGTTTTAACGTATAGTCTTTGAATGTTTTGCCCAAATAAACACTCATATATGTTTACTAAATACACGTATGGAAAGTACCATAAACGAATGACTTATGCTTAATAGTGTTACTATTAAGTTGTGCCTGTCCTTATTAGATGTATTACTTTATGCTGATTACCTAGATATCCAGCAAGATGAAAGACAGGTGATTATCGAATTGATTAATCTACTTTCTCCCCGTAAATCCCCCCCACCCAACAAACCCAAAGGTAAATCAAATGAGAAAGCTTGGTCTTTATATTGTACTTATATGTACCTCAGTTTCTGTTCACGCAATGCGTTGCGGCAACGACCTTGTACTTGAGGATGATACGGATATCTCCGTCTTGGAAAGATGTGGCGAGCCCTTACACAAAACAGAGATAAAAGTTACTTGCGAAGGGATCGACAATGGGTGCTTTATATCTCGTTGGGCGTACCGAAAAGGGACGAAGCATTACAACATGGTTTTTATTTCTGAAGGCCGAGTAATTAAAGTGGAGCTTGAGGCAAAATAGCTGTTAGTTTTGACGGCCTTTATTAATACCTAATTATACGTAATTCAAATCATTAAGTAACAATACACGCAAGCATCGTAACTATATGATACTAAAAAGTTATATGTTGTCAAATACCTTCACCCTCGCTTTTCAAGGCAAATAATCTTTCCTACACTCCTTTTCATAAATTCAAATTAAAAAGGATTCTCAATGTTTCAAAAGCTTTCAATATTAGGATTAGGGTTGTTTAGTATACTTTCTTGGAGCTCTGCATACGCGGGTCTCATTGGCCCAACAGATAATATTAACGGCTTAGATTTGCGCTGGGGACATACTGAGTCAAACCAAATTCAAGCGTTTAATGAAGCACAAAACACTTATGTTAATGATGGTCAGATTAAAGTTGATTTCTTATTAAATGAAAATTTATTTATTGGTGACTCCATTCGAGGTTTAAACCACTCAAACAGTAATTTATCTTTAGCGGCGGGTAATTATAATTCTCACTTATTGCACTTTGACTCTTTGGGCACCTCAAGTGCTCGTATTTTCAATAGCCGCTTAACTTTTAAAGAAGATATTGTGGCGATTATTCTAGGTGGAAAATATCTAAACTTATCCGACGATGTCCTTGGCGGAATTGGTACTATTTATCAAAATAATAATTCTCGTCGCCTAGAGGCGCATGATTTCCTTACTTTCGAAAGCTCTAATACATTAGTTTTAAACCAATTAGCGATTGGAAAATACTGGATTGATAACGCTCGAGTGATTACCCAAGCAGTACCTGAGCCAGGATCTGTGATGCTCCTTTCTCTTGGTTTGTTAGGGTTAATTTTCTCCAGAGCTCACATCACAAAAAAAGAAAAATCATAATTATGAACTTGATCTTCCCCCAGTAACGCAGGGGGATGTTCTTCTCGCACGGGTTGAACTGGTTAGGCTATTCTTAGCTAACACCTAAACCAATACTCGTTAGAGATTCACCACGCAATGAACCTCAATTTTCTCGAGTCACCATGAATGCTTTCTAGCATTGCTTGTCCTTATGCATATCTCCTGAGCTTTTCATTGTTGAAGGAGACTGTAGTCACATTATCTTAGAAAAAATTGCCAATGCTTTTTAGCGTGTATTTATTATGGAACAGAGAAGGTATTATTGGGGTAAGAACACATATGTAGCAAGCAGGATAAGCTATTCACATTTTAGAAAGGAAGCAACAACGTGAACGATATATATCAGGCACCTCAAGCCGATTTGGCCAATGAAAGTACCGACAATGAGTTTGGCAGTGTAGAACGCGCAATCATCGGAGACTATAAATTCAGCATCGGTGATATTGTCAGTGAAGCATGGGAAAAGACTTCTGGTGTAAAATGGAAAGTACAGCTAGCCCTAGGTTTATATACACTCCTTTATATTGGATCAGCACTGGTACTCGGGGGCATCTTCAGCGCTCTGGGAATGCGGGAAGTACAACCAGAACTGGAAAATATGCCTGAAATTTTCATTATGATCTTTGGTGGCGGTTTTGCCGAATCCATTTTACTAATGATTCTACTGATACCTTTGGGCATGGGGCTTATGATGTTAGGCTTACGCCGTGCAGTTGATGTCCCTATTAAAGTAACGGGTATTTTTACGCCTTATCGAAGTATCATCCCCTTGGTCATCACTTTTGTTTTACTTTATGTTTTACTTATTATTGGCTTTGTATTGCTTATTATCCCAGGAATATATTTGTCTATCGCCTATTATATGGCCATGATATTAGTGGTCGATAAAGGATTGTCGCCCTGGCAAGCGCTTGAAACATCTCGCAAAGCGGTAACAAAAAACTGGTTCGGTTTCTTTGGCTTCACTATCCTGCTTTTCGTCATTAATTTACTAGGCCTGATACCTTTAGGAATTGGTCTAATCTGGACAATACCACTCTCGTTAATCGCTATCGGAATCGCATACCGTAATATGTTTGGCTGTGAAGCAGCGACCAAAGAAGGGTAATTATAGTCGTAATATGAATAACATATTATTGGATTCGCGCTACCAGGTCGAAACGCCGGAAGGGGTCGACCTGCAAGTGCAAATAGCAGGCCCAGTACCACGAATATTGGCCTATAGTATCGATTTGTCTGTACGCCTGGTTGCGATAATAATTGCATCGATAGTAATGCAATTATTAGGCAAAGCCGGAATGGGGTTTATTCTGGTCATTACCTTTCTTCTGGAATGGTTTTACCCGGTATTGTTCGAAGTTTATCGCTCGGGCCAGACACCAGGTAAGAAAATGCTGGGAATTATGGTCGTCAACGACGATTTAACGCCCGTTAATTGGAATACGTCATTAGTTCGAAACCTGTTACGTTCTGCCGATTTCCTACCTTTTTTTTATGTAGGCGGTTTATTCTGTATGGTAATGAATAAAAACTTCCAACGACTCGGAGATTTTGCTGCAGGAACAATAGTCGTTTATCGGGAGTCGGAGACTAACCAATTGCCATTGCCTGACGTCCCATCTCGAGCCCCTTCGACACCTTTAGACCTCGATGATCAAATAGCAATCATTAGCTTTACCCAGCGCTATCAACAATTAACCGAAAGCCGCCAAGAAGAGCTCGCAAATATCCTTGAGGGCATGACAGGAAGTACGGGTAGCAAAGGTGTTAAACAAGTACAAGGAATTGGTAATTGGCTTTTAGGAGACCACCGTTGAAGCAACAAAGTTTTGAGACGTTTCATCGTGATCGCTGGCAATACATTGAAAAAGTGATTGCCAACCCACACAAGTCAATTGAAAGTGATTTCCCTCAAAGATACAGAGAACTTTGTCATCACCTTGCGGTTGCAAAATCACGCCGTTACAGCCCAAATCTTGCAAAACGTCTGAATCAATTGGTACTGGAATCACACCATATTCTTTACCAATACAACAATCAGCATCAGCGTAGGTGGATTTGGTTTCTAATTCAGGGTTTTCCAAATGCGCTACGTAGCAACAGAGCTTATGTTGCATCAGCCTTCGCATTGTTTCTATTACCTTTGTTAACAATGGCGCTAGGGTGTTATCTAAATGAGGAGCTAATTTATAGTCTGATGGAGCCTGCTAATGTAAGGCAGTTTGAATCAATGTATGATCCTTCAGCCTCGGTACTTGGCCGAGAACGTGGTTCGGAAACAGACCTGGTTATGTTTGGTCACTATATCAATAACAATATTGGTATTGGTTTTCGAACTTTTGCTAGTGGCATATTATTTGGTTTAGGTTCAGTTTTTTTCTTAATTTTTAATGGCTTATCCATCGGCGGCGTAGCAGGGCATTTAACACAACTTGGTTATACTGATACGTTTTATCCATTTGTATCAGGCCATGGTGCACTTGAATTAGGTGCAATCGTTTTTTGTGGCGCTGCGGGCCTTAAACTAGGTTTTTCTTTGATTGACCCAGGCCCTTATCGAAGAGTCGACGCAATTAGACTCGCAGGCCGAGAGTCAGTGTTAATTGTTTACGGATCAGCTCTGATGCTTGTCGCGGCAGCATTTATTGAAGCTTTCTGGTCTTCAATGCCTGGAATGCAGCTTGTAAAATATGGCTTCGGGGTATTTGTTGCTCTCTTACTGCTAGCTTATTGCTGTTTCTCAGGAAAGCGCTATGAATCTTGACCGAATCAGCATCGAGCCGAGGCAACGCAACCACTGGGAGGCGGTAGACCTTGGGTTTATAATGGCACGAAACTGGTTTTTACCATTATTTCTGGGTTGGTTGATACCCATGGCCACCATCGCCCTTATTACGATTATTATTTTTTATGATCATCTCTGGGTTGCTGGATTAATAATCTGGTGGCTTAAACCGTTATTTGATCGAGTACCATTATTCATTGCCAGTCATGCTTTGTTTGGAGAAAAAATCACTATCGCTCACGCGATACAAAACATTCCCTCCCTATGGCGAATAGACCTCTTCCCCTGGCTCACTTGGCGTCGATTAAACTTCACCCGTTCCTTCGATATGCCCGTTACTTTGCTGGAACAGCTTACAGGAAAGGGGCGTCAGCAAAGACTTAAAATTCTTCACTATAGAAACACGGGTGCTGCCACTTGGTTGACACTGGTCTGTGTGCATATGGAAATACTCATTATTTTTGGCGCGTTAGCGCTTGCTGCATTGCTTTTACCTTCAGAAGCAAACATCGATGTCGCTGAATTAATAGTAGAGGAGTCAACCCTGAGCGAATGGGTTTCCTTCCTTCTTTCATTGTGCGCCATGGCCTTGATCGCACCATTCTATACAATGGCGGGCTTCGCTTTGTACATTAGCCGACGCATAGAACTGGAAGCCTGGGATGTAGAAATCAGATTTCGTCACCTCGCGAAAAAACACCATAAAGGAACAACAATACAGGCACCGGTTTTAATCACTATCATCGCACTATTGCTGCTCTTTCATCCTATCTCTGCTTTTGCTGATCTAGCTAATAGCGTTGAGCAACGCTCAACCCCACAACAAGAGAAAACAAAAATTTTAATCGAAAATGAGCGTCAGTCCAAGAGTTTGATCCAGGAGATATTAGCAGGTGATGACTTTCATTTGCGCAAGAATGTGACCCGCTGGCGCCTTAAAGGAGAGGATTCTCCCGATGAATCAGAGGATCGTTTACCCGAATGGCTGATACAACTAGTTGAAATGTTTGAACACCTGCTCAAAGGTGAGCCCGAGACTAAGAATCAGGACCCAGTTAAAATCGCCTGGATTTTAGAGGCGCTGTTATGGATAGTCGCCTTAAGCCTAATTATATATGTTGTGTATCGCTACCGAGCATCTCTTAGCCGGATGCTCAATATTAAAACTAAAGCTGTAAAACAGACACCTAAGGCTGAAACTTTATTTGGACTGGATGTGCGTCAAGATAGTTTACCACTTAATATTCCAGAGCAGGTTATGATGCTTAGCGCTAATAACGATTTTCGCCAGGCAATGAGCCTGCTATATAGGGCAACACTATCCAATTTAATGCATCAGCATGATTTAACATTCTATGACAGTCATACAGAAGGTGAATGTGTTGTGATTGTTCAAGGCATTGGCGATGTCACGCTAAGTCAATTTTCTCATGATCTTACCCTTAGATGGCAAAGCCTTGCATATGGACATATGAGACCAGACCAAGCCGATATTCAGCTACTCTGTGATCGTTGGAAACGGATATTCGACAATGAAAAATAAGTGGGTAATCGGCTTTCTTACATGTTGTCTAACGGGAGCTTTGTATGTGTTCTTTAACTATTTTGAGTCTTATGAAGAAACAGAAGATAAAGGATGGAATATCAATGCGCGGAGCAACCCTTACCTAGCCGCTGAACACTACCTTTCTCGTCAGGGCACTACAGCTAAAACTGTTAATAGCTTTAAACAAATCCAATTTTCAGAAGACTTCCCCACCTTGTTTATTGACGATAGCATGAATGTAGTGTCATCACGCCAGGTTTCGCAGATCACCCAATGGTTAGAACAAGGTGGACACCTGATAGTAGTCGCGCATCCAACAAAAAAGGGAAGTGAAAGAGACCCTTTACTGCAAGCTTTTGGCTTTGAAAGCGTCAATATAGACTGCAATTGTGACCAAGAAGAAAAAGATACCGAGACTTTAGCAAAAGATAAAACGCTTAACCCTAAAAAGCTCAGCGAAACAATGAGAGAACTGAATGCTAAATTTGAAAAAGGCGAGACCGTTGAACAAGATAAACTCAACGATGAAGCAAAAATGGCGAGTGTTAATACATCTGAAATAAGTAGCTTAAACTTCCAGGGTATTGACGAGAGTATTCAAGTCCACTTTGACCCACTCAGAGGTTTATATCACCCTATTTTTGACTTAGAAGAGGGTGAGCAATACGAAGAAATTCAACCATTTTATTGGGATGGAAACGAATACGGCATTCAATTTATCCAAATGAGTATTGGTAATGGCATGATGACCGTGATTGCTGACTCGGATATATGGAAATCAGACAATATTCAATTATTTAGCCATGCTTACCTTCTAAGTATTCTTGCTGCCAATAGCAATAATATACAACTATTTGTTGATAGCAGCATGCCTTCAGTCTTTGTACTGGCCTGGCAAAATGCCTCTGAAGTTATTTCTGCATTTTGCCTGTGGTTAATATGCTGGCTGGTATACAGAGGACGTCGATTCGGCCCTATCAAAAAACAAACCATTACCGTGCGTAGATCTATCGGCGCACACATTCAGGCTGCCGCTAATTTTTTATGGCGACAAAAAGAATCAAAAATATTACTGCAAACCCTTCAAGAAGGCATTCACCTTCGAGCGAAGCTCGTTTTACGGAATTATGCTGCGATGAACATAGAAGAGCAGCACTTATTATTAGCATCACACAGCAATGTAACGCCAAGTGAGGTGACGACAGCCATGAATAGTAAAACGATCACAAACGAAGACGATTTTACGGACAGTGTCCGTGTTTTACAGAAAATCAGGAAAACACTATGAGCATAACAGTTAACAACTCGATGGCAGAGACGATGGAATTTGATGAAGCCAATACCTTGTTGAATCAGATGCGCGACCGGCTTAATAGCAAGTTACTCGGACAATCTTATGTGGTTGACCAAGTACTCATCGCACTGGTATCGAATGGACACATCCTAATCGAAGGCGTGCCTGGCCTGGGTAAAACACTAATGGTAAGAGTTCTTGCTGACTGTATAAGCGCTGAATTTAAACGCATTCAATTTACGCCTGACCTTATGCCCTCTGATATTACTGGCCATGTGATGTATGACATGAAAGATAGTCGTTTTCGTCTTCGTAAAGGCCCTGTTTTTACTAATTTACTACTAGCAGATGAAGTCAATCGTGCTCCTGCGAAAACCCAGGCAGCTTTATTAGAGGTGATGCAAGAACGGCAGGTGACCCTCGAAGGCACGCCTCACCAAATGCCCTCACCTTTTATGGTGCTCGCCACACAAAACCCGATAGAGCAAGAAGGAACTTACCCTTTACCGGAAGCGGAACTAGACCGTTTTTTAATGAAGATATCGATAGATTACCCAAGCTATGAAGATGAGGTCGTATTAGCCAAAATAATCACCACCGGGATTACCGATGATCAGCAAGCCTTCGAACAAGAAGCAGCGATTCTTGACCCTACAACGGTATCGGGTTTACAACAGGTCGCCGCTAACATCACGATTGATGATCAAGTAATTGAGTACGCCGTTCGGCTCGTTCGTGCCAGCCGCCACTCTGTCGCCATACAACGTGGTGCGGGCCCCCGAGCCTGCATTGCTCTTTTACGTGCCGCCCGTGCTCATGCTTTGTTGCGTGGTTCTCAGTTTGTATTACCTGACGATATTAAAGCGATGGCACTGCCGGTAATGCGCCATCGTATTCAACTTGCAGCGGATATGGAAATCAATGGAATGAGCCACGATCAGGTGCTTGAGCAACTCTACGCGACTGTCGAAGCCCCTAGAAAATGAGACCTTCTCGCCTCTTACTGATACTGCTAGTAGCATTGATTGGTGCGGCAGTACTGCTAGTGACCATTCGTGTTTTTGGGTTTTCCTCAACAGAATTAATGGTATCAGTTACGGAAGTCTGGTGGCTAACGTTTACAGGACTGATACTACTCGCTTTATTAGACGCCTTGCGTCCAGGGCCATTACTAGCCATTAAGATTACACGTTCAATACCAGATAATCTCGCTCTTGGGGTTACCAATTCAGTCTCACTAGAACTTTATAACCCGTTAACCAGACTAATACATATTGAACTTAACGAGCAACAACCCCCCTCTCTTTCCATAATGGGTTTGCCAATTAAGCTCTCTGTGAAACCAGAAGCTAGAATAAAAGTAAGCTATCAGCTAGTAGCAATTGAACGAGGCGATTCGGTGCTCCCACCGCTTGTCGCGCGTATCCATTCGCCTTGGTGCTTATGGCAACATCGTACCCCATTAGGCGCTCAGAAGTCACTTAAAGTATATCCAAACTTTACGGCCATCGCCTCTATCGCCGAACTGGGGGTAGAAGACCATGTTCGTCAGTTGGGCATTCACCTTTCACAACGTCGTGGAGATGGTCTGGAATTCAAACAACTAAGAGAATTCCAAGAAGGCGATGCGCTACGTCAAGTAGACTGGAAAGCAACCGCACGTCACTTCAAACCGATTTCTAGAGAGTATCAAGATGAAAGAGATCAGGAGGTGTTTTTTTTACTCGACTGTGGACGTCGAATGCGCCATATGGAAGGAAAGCTTAGCCACTTTGATCATGCGTTGAATGCTTTATTACTCACTGCATCCATTGCAATTCGGCAAGGCGATGCTGTTGGTTTTATGAGTTTTTCAGGAAAAGAACGCTGGTTAAACCCTGTAAAGGGTCCTTCAGCTATTGGAATATTACTCAACCAACTCTATGACCTGCAAAGTACCTCTCAAAATAGTGACTTTTTACAGGTCGCAGAATCCTTCGCCCAACGTCATCAAAAACGATCTATGGTGGTTATCATCAGCAATATTCGCAAAGAAGATAATGATGATTTAATCAGGGCCACGCGAATGTTATCGAAACGTCATGTTGTGATGGTCGCGAGCCTGAGAGAAAATTTATTGGACAAAAATATTGCGACTCCCGTAAATAATTTCGATGAGGCGCTTAGGTATGCGGGCACTCAACAGTTTGCAGCTGAACGAAGTTTCACGCTACAACAACTTACAGCAGAAGGGGCAATGATGGTTGACTCTAGTCCTCAACATCTTCATGAAAAACTTGTGAGCAAATACTTTCACATGAAGCGAAGTCACCGTTTATAGGTCATACAAACTCTCAGATAAGAGATTTTTCTTTTTAGCAGTCCCTGTCCTTCTCTAGTATCTTCTCTAGTAGCTAGATGGCACTAAAACTCCACCTTTTTATATCTTTCAAACTTGTATTTTGACTATTTTGAACCAATATTAATAACGCGTTAATGCAGTTATCAATTCAGTTATCAATTCAGTTATTAAGATAAAGCGTGACCCTCACTAGAAGATGAAATAAGAGTGTATTAATGTGCTTAAGAATTCTGACAACAAACGACAATTATCATTTCCTTCTGTTTTTTCCCACATGTGTGTTTTATTCATTTTCAGTTTTTGCTTGCCCAGTTTTGCAGAAACTGCGCTATCTGAAAATTCAGCGGCCATTCAACATATACGTGACAACTTATCTCTGACGAAAGAAGAAAAAGAATGGTTAGCAAATCACTCAACCATAAAAATAGGCATTGATACGGGTTATGCGCCTTATAGTTTTTTAGATAAAAACAATAAGTTTATTGGTGTTGCGCCTGACTTTATTTCTATCTTGTCAAAAAGCCTTGGAATCAGCTTCGAACCTGCTTCTGGTTTAAGTTGGGCTCAAATTCTGGAGAATACAAAAAATAAAGAGCTGGATGTCATCGCTACGGCGGTAATTACACCTGACCGTTTAGAGTTTTTGGATTTTAGCCAAATATATATCCCGACACCTTTAGTGATCATGACACAACATGGTAATGAAAACGCAATAGCATCAGCAAAAGACCTCGCAGGCAAAACAGTTGCTTTGGTTGAAGGCTATTCATCAAGTAAGCGCGTTTTGAATGAACACCCTGACATCATCCAACGTCTCGTAACATCACCGTTAGAAGGCTTACAAGCGCTTGCGGCTGGCGAAGTTCAAGCTTATGTCGGCGTATTGGGCGTCAACTTCTATATGGCGCAACAGCATGGGCTGAGCAACCTTGTTATTGCCAGTCGTTACGACCTTAAAACAAACGGCCAAAGGTTTGGAGTACGTAAAGATTGGCCTGAATTGCGCTCAATACTAGATAAAGCGCTAAATATTCTTAGTACAGAAGACTCAAGCCGAGTAATGACAAAATGGATACCGGTATCACTTAGCGGGGCAACAATGAGCAGTACTGATGCTCCAGCGATTGAATGGACAAATGACGAAGCCAAGTGGTTAAGCACACACCCTGAAATCAAAATAGGGATCATGAATGCATGGCCGCCCATGGACTATGTTGACGATAAAGGCCAAATAAAAGGCATTGGCGCAGGCTTCATTAATGCCTTAAATAAACGTTTGAATGGGGCAATAAAAATATACCCGGGTGGCTGGGAAGATATTTATAATGATGTTAAAAATAATAAACTTGATGCACTAACTGGCATAACACCTCGTAAAAGCAGAGAGCTATCGTTCAATTTTACCGACCCCTACGTGAATGTTCCGCATGCTATATTCAAACGAAAAGGTGACAAATTCTCAAATGACTTAAATTCACTCTCGGGTCAAACGGTTGCCGCCGAACAAGGATTTTTTATTCACGAAGTCATCAAGAACAAATACCCACAAGTAAGTTCAATAGAATACGCCAATACCAGCGATGCGATTGATGCTGTAGTCAAAGGAGAGGCGGATGCCTATATCGGCAATAGAGCAGTTGCCATGTACATTATTAATAATGAATTAATCACTAATTTGGAAGAACACGGAAAGACCAAAGAAACCTCCTCTATCAATGCGCTAGGCGTACGAAAAGATGAACCCATTTTAAGAGACATCCTACAAAAAGCATTAAGCAACATTACCATCAAAGAACGATTTAATATTTTAAAAAATTGGGTAGAACCTGATCAAACTGACAATAACAGTGCGATAGAGTTAACCACCGCAGAATGGTCCTGGTTAGATCAGCACCCTGTCATCAAAGTTGCAGGAGATGCTAATTTTGCACCGATTGAATACTTAACAGAAGAAGGTGAATTCAAAGGAATTTCAGTTGAATATCTCGATATAATTTCCAGCATGCTGGGTATCCGCTTCGAGTATAAAAAGTCAACCAATTGGGTAGAAGCAACAGACAAACTCAAAAACCATGATTTGGATATTTTTTCTGCTGCGGCATCGACGACCGATCGAAGAACGTATGCAGAATTTACTCATCCCTTCCTTTCAGTCCCAGTAATGATTTTTACCCCCCAAAACGTCCCATATATTTCCAGTCTAACTGAACTAGAGGGCCGTAAAGTTGCGGTCGTTAGGGGGCATGCTTCCACAGAACTTATTCGTCGTGGTAATTGGAACATCGAGCTGGTTGAGGTCGACACGACAGCCGATGGTTTACAAGCAATACAAGACAGAAAAGCCTTCGCCTATATCGGCAATATTCTGGTGGCAAGTTATACGATACGTAAAGAAGGATACTCCAACATTCGCGTATCCGGTCAAACACCTTACCGAATAGATATTAGCATGGGAATAAGAAACGACTGGGCTATTTTAACGAGTATTCTAAATAAAACTTTGAAGAAGATCAGTGAAAAACAACGCAACCAAATTAATGCTAGCTGGATAGGGTTACAATTTAAAGAAGCACCAGATTACAGGTTTTTCTGGCAAGCCCTTTTTTGGGGCGGCATTATTCTATTTTTATTCTTCTTGTGGAACCGATATTTAAAACAGAAAAATAGTCAACAGAATCTTGAGATTCGCCTGCAAAATGAAGTATTAAACTTAAGTCGTGCAAGCTTTAGCAATGCACAAAGAATTGCGAAGCTAGGTAGCTGGGATTGGCCACTAGAAAATAAAACCTTCTATTGGTCAAAAGAGCTTTATCGTATTTTCGGTTTAGAAGAACACAAAGCTAAAGCACACTATGAGACCTTTATAGAAGCAATTCACCCGGAAGACCGTCAACTAGTAGATGAAACCCTACAACATGTTCAAATAGATAAAAAAACGTTTGTGATAGAAGCCCGAGTACAACAACCAAACCGAGTCATTCGACATGTAAAAATACGTGGCGAAGTCATGATCAACAAAGACAGTACTACGACAATGACAGGTACGGTCTTAGATATAACCGAACGAAAAGACGCTGAACGCGAACTCCAAAAACTATTTCAGGCTTTTGAGAACAGTCCAATTACCATCATGACCACTGATTTAAAAGGCACCATCGAATATGTTAACCCCTGTTTCACTCAAACAACGGGTTATCAACCAGAAGAAGTTATCGGCCTCAACCCTAGAATCCTTAAAACAGGCTATACCAGCGAAGCCGAATACAAAGAAATGTGGGAAAGTATCAATTCGGGCAAAGTCTGGCGTGGAGAGTTTCGAAACCAACGTAAAAATGGAGAGCTTTACTGGGCAAGAGCAACCATAGCCCCCGTAAGGGATGAACGAGGCAAGCTCGTTAATTTTTTAGGTTTGAATCAAGACATTTCATTTGAAAAGGAAATTGAGAAAAAACTCTTTGAAGAAGCAAACTATAGTGCGCTAACCAAACAGCCCAACCGTTATTACATGCTAAATCGTATCGAACAAAACATTCATAACCAAACGCCATTTGCCTTACTGATGGTTGATATGATAAATATCAAGCGTATTAACGACAGTTTAGGCTTTGAAGCTGGCGATAAGATTATTAAACAAGCCGCTGAAAAACTCGATGCTCTCGTCGATAAGTTTCGCTTTGTCGCTCATTTCGGCGGAGGGCAGTTCTTATTTTTAGCAGAACAAACTCATGAACTGGCCACTGAAATTTTGATCAGCAACATTCTTGCCTGCTTCAAACAGCCCTTTGATGTTAAAGATGAAAACATAAACCAAAGTGCGAGTGTCGGTGTCGCTTTATACCCTGATGACGGTAAAACCGGAGAAGAATTATTTACGAATGCTCACGTGGCTGTCAATCAGGCGAAGCGGTCTGGGCGATATACTTATACTTACTTCTCAGAAAAATATAACGAAGAAGCACATAATCATTTACACATGGAAAACCAGCTTGGTCAGGCAATAGAAAAGGGAGAGTTGTCCATAGTCTGCCAACCAAAAATTGATGTAAAAAGCGGGGAATTTCTGGGAGCCGAAGCCTTGTTGCGATGGTTCAATTCAGATCTGGGTTCAGTCCCCCCAGATCAATTTATTCCTCTAGCTGAAGAAACGGGCATGATCTTATCGATAGGTCGCTGGGTCATTAACGAAAGTTGTCGACAAGCTTGCCTATGGCGCAAGGCAGGGTACGAAAATTTCACTATTGCTATAAATATGTCACCCAAACAATTCTTAGACGAAGACATAGTACCTTTCATAAAAAATTGTCTTAAAACATATTCCCTTGAGGGAAATCAAGTTGAAATTGAAGTCACTGAAGGTTTATTTATTGAAGGTGGAGAAGCAATCGACTTACAAATCAGTGCTCTTAAAGAAGTAGGAATTAGTTTAGCATTAGATGATTTTGGTACAGGATATTCATCTTTGCAATATCTTAGAAACTACCCTTTTGATATTTTAAAGATAGATAGATCCTTTATTAAAGAGCTGCCTGAATCTAAAGGCGATGTCAGCCTCGTTCGTGCAATGACTGCAATGGGTCGAGCATTGGAAATGAAAGTTGTTGCAGAGGGTGTTGAAGAACAAAACCAAGCTGATTTTTTAAAGGCCGAAGGCTGCGATATATTCCAAGGCTACCTCTTTGGGAAGCCCATGAGTGAAAACGACTTTATGGCCTGGCTAATGCTTTTTAACAGCACCGGTTCTTCTTAGCATTCATAATGATATAAAGCCGTTCCAGTATCTACCGTATTTGACCATTGATCTAAGGCATAATCCAATAGATCCTCCTTTACATACTCTAGCTTTTCTCGTTGTGCTCGTAGCACTTTTTGTGCTGCGCTGGTCAGCAGGCCATGCAATAAATAAAAGGAAATAAAATTGAAAGCTGAAATTGTAGTTTGCCCTTATTGTTCTACCAATGCTGAATTTGTTTCGAGCAAGGCCGTATATAATGGCCGTGATTTCGGAATGATTTATTTGTGTCGCCCTTGTCAGGCTTATTGCGGTGTACATAAAGGCACGGCAAAGCCATTTGGTAGGCTTGCGAACGCTGAACTTAGAGAATGGAGGAAGAAAACACACGCTGTCTTTGATCCAATTTGGGAATTCAGAATAGGGTCAAAGAATCGCAAAGGAAAGGTTATGAAAAAAGCACAGGCAAAAAGTGTTGTATATAAAAAGCTAGCTGAACTGCTTGAAATTGAAAGTGTTGATTGTCACATTGGAATGTTTGATATTGCTACTTGCAAACAATTAGTTGAACTCTGTATGACAGGCAAGTTAGCATTTGAATTAACAAATAATAGGTGACATCAATGTTGGGCTCAACAGCATTAAAGAACGAGGTGCTATTTTGAACCTCTATCCCTATTCTGCAACGTTTAAATCTCAGTTCGAAAGCGTAATTTGAACAAGCCACTAAGTTTGAAGCGTGTTATCAAAAACAGTTTGCTAAACCAAGAGCAAAAAAGAAAATACACACCGCTTAGCGTTCTGGCGTAGGCGCTAAATAGATCCACTTTATCCAATCCACTTGGCGAGATAAGCTCACCTAAAAACGTGGAACTCACATGAAATCGACACATTTATGTTATCTGATAACGGTAACGCCTAAATCAAGCCTAATTAAAATTCACGACGCAAATGAGCCTTAATTTCCTCTGATCACTACAAATATTTTTAGCAGTGCCTGTCCTTAATCAGTACTGTTGTCTGACAAGCTAAGCCTGCCGGACAATTTCATGTGTTTCCTGAGCAAGCTTAGATAGCTGTGTCGCCAGATTGGAAAGGTCAAGCGCACCATCTGTCAATTCTTGGGCCGACGTAGAATTAGCATGACTAATACACTCAACCTCATTGCTGGATTCGACAATTCCCTCTATTGACTTACTTTGCTCAATCATCGTGCCCGTAATTTGCGTTATCTGTTCGGTAATAGACTTAACTCCCGTCACAACCTCAGTCAGTTCATGACCGGCATTATCAACAACGGAAGAACCCTCAACAACATCTGCAGTGGCTGTTTTTAACATCGTTTGAATTTGCAAAGCAGATTTGTTACTTTTAATAGAAAGCGATCTCACTTCATCTGCAACAATAGCAAAGCCTCTTCCCTGGTCTCCGGCCCTAGCCGCTTCTATCGCCGCGTTAAGCGCCAGCAAATTGGTTTGATTTGCAATATCTGAGATAACACCCAATGCTACGCCAATACCCTCGTTACTTGACCTAATTCGCCCCATATTAAGAATCACCTGATCCATCGCTTTAGCACTATTTTTAACTCTTACCTCTACTTGAGTTACGTCATCTCTAACCTTGGTCATAACCTGACTGGAATGGTCTACTGACTCAGACATGCCGCTTAATGTTTTGTTGATACTCACACACGCTCCAACTTGCTTTTCCAAGTTACTGCAAATTCCCCGACTACGCTCACTCATACCTTCGACCGTACCAGATAAGCGATCAGAAGCGCTCAACAAGGTTTGTGCACTATTCGAGGCCTGCCCAATCACGCCACTCAAGCTATTTGAAGCTATCTCAGACTTTAGCGTCAGGGCTTCCGCCTTATCCAAAGAAACCTGCACTGCACTCCATGCATCTTCCTTCTGGCGCAACGCATAAGCTTGCGCGCCCCACACCAACACCAAGGGCAACAAATAACCTGAGTACTGATTGATCATATCCTGCTTCGCATTCAATTCAACCACGGGAAAATTAAAGCCGGCTCGATCCGCAACAATCAAGACGGAGACATAAACTAAAGCCGCGATACTCCAAACCGCCCCTGATTTAGAGCCCGCTAATAAATAGGCAAAAACGATAATGGCAACAGGCCAATAGATATGAGAAGAATGAATAGCGCCTAGCTGATAAACAACTACTCCGGAAAATATAGCCATCATGAGTATCGCCATATTTGCCAGCACCACGGGCGGAAGCTTCCTATACTTTAATAAAGGTAACAAGACAGGCACACCCAAAATTAATAAAGTTGCCCCCCACGCTATCTCAGGCACATCATTTTTGGTCCATTTTATCCAGCTATATACCGCGCAAATCCAACCTAAAAGCGAGAAAAAAGCCAGCGTTCTCTCTCTTATTCCCTCATGTGGTATTGGGTGTAAATCAGTCGGTAAAACAACTTTCATATACAAACTTATTGGATTCAAAAAATTCACCTACTTGTCATTTACGTTAGTCTCAAGTTAGACCAACCTTTCTTCAAATTTTAGTTCAAATAAACAGCTAAACCATTATTATTTGAATATATATAATATTGTATTCCGATCAGCCAATTAAGACATGCCGAGATAAACGCATAATTAACACGCGTATTGATAACATTACTATTATTAATTTAGTGTAAGAAGAAAACAGAATCACTGTTAGCTACAGTCGGGCTGGAATTTGGATTTAATCATGAGTATGTCTGTAAGATTATTGATGGCGCAGAACAACTCTCACATCCTAATAAAAGAGGCCCGATTTCTGCTTCCCTATTCTGCAACGTTTAAATCACAGTTCGAAAACGTGATTTAAACAAGCCACTTAAATTGAAGCGTCTTATCAAAAAACAGTTTTTTCAGATCAATGTGAATACTTTTTAGCAGTGCCTGTCCTTATTTATAAGCCAGGCACTAACAGCTTACAGGGTCTTTCAGCATGTTAAATGCTGAAGTTTCTCTATCTTCCTCAGCACAAATACTTAGTAAGTCGTCGATAAAATGGTTTAACGCTCTGCGCTCAATTTGCTGTACTTTTTCTTTTTGTGCAGACGTTAGCATTTGATAGCTAGTCGCAGCGCCGAAGTCGCCAAAAATAATATTACCTTGGACATCAAATAAGGTGTTATGAGCGTATAAGTCACCGTGACACACTTGTTGTTTATGTAAGTGCGCAAACACGTTTTGCATCTGACTGACTATTTTCTTAATAAGCGTAATAGATAAGTTGAAGCCTTGTGGAAAAGTGTCTCGGGTACAACTTTTAAAGCAAGGAGGTAAACCAAGATTTTGATAATGTTCAGGGATTAAGTTCATGATTAATGCAAGGTTGTTTTCTTCATTTACTTGCGCCAATGATTGTACTAAATTCGGGTGATGTCCTACTTGTAAGCAAGCTTGCAATTCATCTTGCGGGTAACCATCACTGGTAACGTTCCCTTTAAATACTTTTACCGCGATATCATCAGGAAATTGTGATTGCGGTGTGTTCCAGTATGCTTTTGAAATTACGCCTGAAGCGCCTTGGCCTAAAACACTTTCTAATGTGTAGCTGGCCGATGATACTTGGGGTACCGAGTTCACTTCGGCGTGAGTTTGGCTGCCAGTTTCGCGGTTAGTAGTGTACTTAACTTTGGTAAAAGGGTTACCGGCAAAGGCAATCCAGGCTAACTTAGGTAGATTCAATAATTGTTCAGGGCATTCCGTTAGTTTATTCGCAGAAATACGCACCAGCTCAAGGTTGTGAGCTTGTGCTAATGTTTGCGGTAAATGTGTTAACTGGTTACCCGCCAATGCTAATTTTTGTAATCTTGGTCGCTCACCTAAACTATTTGGCAAGGTTTCAATTAAGTTATCGGTTAATATCAACCAACGCAATTTAGCAGGAAGTGACTCTTCAGCAACTTGTTTTATTTTATTTGATTTAAAGCCAATCATTTCTAAATGAGGCAGCTTTCCTAATACTTCGGGTAAATGCTCAAAGTTGTTTTGAAAAGCGAAAATGATTTTCAGTTTTGTCAGTTGTGCCAGTTCATCAGGTAATGATGATAAGGCATTATGAGATAAATCTAGGATTTCTAAACTGTCAGCTAGGGTTAAAATTTCTATGGGAAACGAGCTTAAGTTTTCAGGTAATTTTAAGTGGCTAATGCCGGCGAGTTCGCCAGAGCGAAGTTGTGAAAGGGTATGCAAATTAAAGCGTCCGTATTAATGATGAAAAACGGCGCTAGTTTACTAGAAAACGATGGTCTTGTAATAGTGCTTTTCCGACCATTTGACAACTCATCACGATGTTCATCGTAACTAAAATCCGGGGTTTTGTAGAACATGAGGGCCGATTCATTGCCACTAAATCGGGGGAAGTGCGAGTTCAGCAAGATTACCTTGTATACGTCTTTTGGAATTTTTTTGCCGTGCCAAACCCGAAGCATAAAAAATAGAGTCTTCACCCATTAGATATCTCACTATTCTTTAGCAGAGCCTGTCCTTCTTTACTCTTCTTTACTGCTGTATAAATTGCTTACTCTTTAGTGGTCGAAGGGTGTAGGGCTCGGATGATTGCCCCTTTAATAAATGAAGAAATAGCCCCAAATATTGGCCCTTTTTTAAGTATCCTAAAACTTTTTTTACTTAGCTCCAAATCAATTCGTTTACGCTCTTTTTTTACGACAGTGAAACCATATCGCTTAATAAAAGAATAGCTTGGGTCTTTTTGAGTTCCTGTTGATATTAAGCAATAGGTCTCATTTTTGCCCCGTTTGTCTAAGAATTCGACCCACATTCCTAATTCTAGTTGCGTAGCCAGGTCGCCTTGCTGATTAGAACCACCGTTTACTTGCCTTTGTATTGCTGACATTTTTTTATTTTCGTTACGATTAATTTCATGCCTTGGGTTTTGACGTGACGCATTGTCTTTTGCAGCATAGGCTGGGTTGTTATTGATTTTTTTAGATATATTTGCCTGAGAATCTTTAATAATCGCACCAGCACACATTGTTGCGTCGGGATCTGCTACATTTATACAAATAAATGTAGCATCAGGGTCAATATCCTTGTCAATGCGAAATTCATTTTCGTGAAACCGTAAGCAGTCACCCGAATTTACCTGGGTAGCTCGATCAATTTTTTGATCGTTAACATAGGTGCCATTAATAGAATTTAAGTCTTCTACAAAAGCGCCTAATTGAGTTACTGTAATTTTTGCGTGTTTTCGTGACACTCTATGATCAGGAATGCATACATCACACTCAGGGTCTCGACCCACAAAGAGCTGACCTTGTAATTCTTTATCTGGATAATTTTCTGAACGAAGAAATAATATTTCATTTTTTGCCGGTGATATAAATTCGGCAATAAACTCCATGTTATGAAATTTTATTTTGTCGCCTGACTGGAATAAAGTGGGCTTACTGATCTTTTGGTCATTTACTGATGTACCATTTGCTGAGCCTAGGTCTTCTACGACTAAGCCTAATTGCGTAACTGATATTTTGGCATGCTGTCTTGAAATTCTATGGTCAGGAATGCAAATGTCACATTCAGAGTCTCGACCAACAAAGAGCTGCCCTTGTAAAACAATATCGTCCTGATGATTTGAACGCAGAACCCATTTTTGAGTGCCTGTAGGTAGCTTAATTAAAGTTTCCATCTCTATAGCCTTGGCTCCGCCCTGTAAAAGTGATTAACCTTTATAGTAAATATACTGTGCTTGTTTGAGTATAGACACTCACAGTCCATTTCAAACATCTTAGCGTTTATAAGCCGTACGCAGCATGGCGTATAAACGTTTGTTGGACTGAACCACCTTGCATCATCTCTCTATTTATTGAAGATTGTATGAGTTAAGGCTGCTTAATGACAAGCTATGTTTCTGCCTTCTGCTATTTTTGAGGTCTAGTCAAAATTTCAACGACATTTATTGTCTTAAGCTCTATCTTCTTAGTTCTTTTATTCATTAAACTAGATTTAATGCCGTTCGACACACCAGAACGTTACTTTGTTGATATTTCAGATCAATATTACCGACTATAAATAAGCACCGTACTGGCTTCGGGCTTGCCACCAATGGGTTAATTCGAGGCTGCGCGCGACGTATCATAGTTAATGATGCACTGCGGACTAATACTTCATGATGCGCTTTAATTATTTCCCATGGCAATGCTTATATTTTTTTCCTGAACCGCAATGACAGGGCGAGTTTCTTCCTACTTTTTTCTTATTGGATGGTTCAGCCTCTATGCATTCACAAGTACCAAAACGGTGTCCACAAGGTAGCATTAAGAAATCAGATTGAGACCCAATAGTGCGTTTCAACACGTCCCAGTGTTGTATTTTATCTGTACCGAATGTAATACTCAAAAGAATTCTTTTGCGTTTTGCCTTACCATATGGCTCTGTCGAATGTAGAAAATGGTCGCCAAATATTATGGCTTCATTCATAGAATAATTGTATGAAGATATGGTTTTATCATCATTTTTATATAGTAAGTGATTATGGTCATCGTCGAGTTCAAATAGTGGCGTAATAAGTGTATATGCATTTGCATCTGGAAAATAATCCACATGCCACATAAAATCTTCTGCTTGATCTCCAATGACTAAGAAGCCGCAATACATGATAATCTTTTCATCATGGTCTACTAACTCTTTTACTTTCTGCTCGATGTCTAAAGCATCAAAGAAACGCTTGTAAATATCGTAGGTTTTCTGATTATTGCATGAAAACCAAAGAAGTGGATTTTTGCCGTAAGATGTTAAAAAATAGTTATTTGATGATTGTTTTAATGCTTGATTGAAAACAGTCCCACCTTCAAACATATGCTGATTATTCTTATCGGTTATAAGCTTCTCAATAGACTCTCTGTAAGAGCTTCTAACTTCATCAAGTATTTCGTCTTCGAACTGGAAATTAAAGGCATTGAGTCCATTTCCAAGGCGGTTAAAATTCTTCATTATTTCACCAATCTTTAAAATATATTGTACTTAAATAATATGGGTAGCGGATTCTGTCATCTTAGCCCATAGACATAATGACTCCCCACTAGGGTGCTGACCTCAAATTTCGTTGGTTAGCCGGACAGCTCAGCCAGAAACATAATATAGTTGTTCCGCTATAAATAGGAGGCCAGCAACATGAAAAACGATAACATATTATTTATTGGGTTAGATACTCACAAAGAACATACTCAGATCGCTCATACACTTGACCATCGCACCGCTGAAGTTAATGGCTTAGATCGCATCCAAACAACTAAAACGGGCTTTGTTAAACTAGCCAGACTGCTTCAATCTAAATATTAACAGAGCCTGTCCTTATGAGTATTATGAGGTGTTTAGTATAACGTTTTGTTATGAGCAGTTTCCTTAAAAGTTTGGTGCGCCACCAAACTGAGGTAAATCATCATTAATTTGGTACCAATCCATCTTTGAATCCGTATAAATATGCCACTGTAGTTTCAATGATGGAGACTCCTCAAGAGTGCCGAGCATCACGAAAATCATATTATGCTCAGGAACTTCGCCATAAACGATTGAGCTACAGTTCTTACAAAAATAGGCGGTAGAACTTTTTCCCTTTTTAAAAGAAGACAAACAAGTGCCTCCTTTGACAAGAGTAAATTCGGACGCCTTAATTCCTCCAGACGTGGAAAACGGAGAACCCGTCCATCGCCTACATTCAGAACAATGGCAGTATCCCGCATACAACAAATCATCTGGAATTACATATTTAACGGAACCACACAAGCAACCGCCATTTATTTGCTTCATTTACCGGTACCTCTTTAGCGCATAACGCACGGCTATATTTGTTGTGAAGTGCTGAAGCGCTTTATAGCAGTCCCTGTCCTTATTTAGTACTCTCTTTCTATTCAATATACTTATCAATAATATTCTGGATGGTTCCGTCTTGCTTCATTTTTGCCAGTGCGGCATTTATCTGCGCGATCAATTTAGGGCGAGAAATATGAACTCGTATTTTCAGCTCTGAACGATTTATCACCGGCCCTACCTCAATTTTAATGTTTCGCTCTTTGAGCACTTTACTGTTTTTAAGTGTGTAGGCAAGTTCAACACGATCAATAATGCCGGCATCAGTCCTTCCAAGCGCTACTTTTTGAATTTGCGAAATATTATCGCCACTATCACTTCGCTGAAAGTAATTATCACCCACATAACCATAGCCTCTGACAGTTGCGATAGTTTTACCCTTCAAGTCCTCAAGTTTATTAAATTCGAAACGTTGTCCTGCAGGGAAGATTAATACCTCTTCAACGCTCATTACGACATCCGACCACAATGAAACTTCAGCCTGTTCTGGCGAGGTTCTCCAGGCTTCATTCACGCAACACTCTATCTTAATTGCCCCCTCTTTAAACCTCATCTGAGCACGTTTATTAGGCAAAGGACTATTAGCTATAAGTGACGTATTTAAGTGTTGGTCGAGTTGGAGCATAAAATCATTCAGAATGCCGCTTGTTTGTTCTGACTTAACAATCCAATAAGGGTTCCAGCTTTCATCTGTTACCGAATACTTCGTCATGTCGGAATAGGACGAAAGAGAGAAAATAATCAGTAAAGAAAACACAAGAAACTGCCTACAAGCTATATAAAATGACATGCTTCGTTATCTCGCAATATGGGTTCTTATAATTATATACCAGCCCGATAATACTGCCCTATAAATGTCAGGATTAAAAAAACATCCAAACGGTTTTCGAATTAAACCGTAGAGCGTTTCAAAGCCGCTTTCCAGTTCTCTCTCTAGGTTAATGAAGTAGCGGCATTCATTTAGATATAAGAATAAGGCTTGTAGGGCACGCGCTTTAATTGACAAACTAGACGCTAAAAATCACGCTACGCGCGCAATCATTCGCAAAAAGATTTTGCTATGACACAACCCAGAAGAACGCTCGTTTCTATTGCTGATACACCCTACTACCACCTTATTTCTCGTTGTGTTCGACGTACTTTCTTGCGCAGGGTTACTTTTTAACAGTGCCTGCCTTATGAATGTTTATGAGCACTCACGACAAAAAAGACGGGTATAAACCAACTAAAGAGGAAATAAGTGAGATCACTAGCCTTTGAAGGGAATACTTGACGAGGATATGAAAAATTGTGTAAAAAAATAAAAAACTACATAAAGTATTATGCCGTCAGTTAAAAGAAATGATGCGTGAAAACCCTACTGAAGGATCCGGAAAACCAGAAGCTCTAAAGCATAACCTAAGTAGTCTGTGGTCTAGAAGACTTAGCCAAAAAGATAGAATTATTTACACGTTTGACGACGAGTACATCTATCTCTTCGTTATTGGCTGACACTACGACCAACATTAAACTTTAAGGCCGAGCTTACCAAGCGAAATAGTTTTGCTGGTTTTTTGCGTTTCTTTGCAAAAAAAGTGACCGTATTTTAAACAACGCCTGTCCTTACTTAACGGCATTATTATGTTTGGAGTGCTCGTTTTAACTACTGATTAGATATTATCAATGTTTAGACTCTCACCATGCTTCTGGGTTGTTTTACTCTTGGGCTATTTTGAAAAGCTCCCCAGCTCACAAGTGCATATTTATTTCCAGAAATGATCGGCATGGATTCATGAGAAAATAAGTGATTTGAAGGGAAAAATACAAGGTCACCTGCAACCGGACGGTACTGATAATTTAACCAAGGAAACTTTAGTTCACCACCCTCATAATCATCGTTTAGGTAAATCAACATGCTAAAGTCGCGGTCAATGAAACGATAAAAACGTTGTGCATCAAAGTCGTAATGTTCCGCATCTGAATGAATTGCATATTTTCCACCTGGACCATAACGAAGTAGTTGAGAAGGTTCGAACCAAAGCGGCTTTGCTAATGTACTTATATTTTCCAAACATGCAGTTTGCATCCACTCGTTTGCTAGGGGCTGTTTCTTTCCTAAACTCACATTCTGGGTTACGCGACTAGGGTCACGTTTATGGACCGTTTTTCTTTCTTGAGATTTATTAGGGTCAACGACTGAAAGCCATGAGCGTTTTTGTTTATCTGCAAACCGGATTAAACGCTTGCATTCCGTTTGAGAGATGAAGTTATTGATGACATGAATACCGCTAGGTCGTTCTCGTACAATGTTGGGGCTTCCACAGCAGTTACCAAATAATTTCCCTGAATGACAATAGCAAGATTTAGCCATATCAAAGTGGAAAGAAGGTACATAATGTTTAGATAAGTTCTCATGTCTTTGGCTTCTATTTACAGCGCTATGAGCATTCATAAAAGTGTCCTAATATATATCGGAACAAAATCAATATTTTTGCCCGTTTCAAAAGTTTTTATTGGAGCCTGTAATTATTCTGGTGCTATAAAACTCACTCAGATTCAGCTACATATATTGTTAAAATAACCCGCAAAACCCTTTATCTAAACTGCTAGTGATCTTAATTGCACTAGAGGTCAAGAAACCCTGTAGGATGCCCTTACATCAGATCGATGCACTTCCATAATTATTTATAAACACCTATTAATCATATGGTTAGATGTAGTGATTTAGTTTCTTAGCTGTTGCGTAATTGCTATATGCAAGCCTAAATTGTGAAACTAACTGTTCCATATTTGAGTTTATAGTATTCATTATTAATGTATTGTTCTCTTGCTGGGATAGTTGTTAGAATAAATTACACTCGTACCAGATAATATGTTTTGAGCTACAATTGTGTGTTTTGAAGTGACAAACTGACTGATGAAATACAATTTTTAGCGTATATATTGATCACACACAGGTGAGTAGGTCATCAATATTGTTTATTATTAAGCTGAGTTTGTAGTCTAGGTTTTGGGAAATTAATGTTAAAAATAGTCGTTTTGAAGTGTTTTAATTTGAAAGAGATAATTTAGTGTCAGGTAAAATAACTACCTCAGATTTACTGATACCCATACAATTTATTCATGGCTTTGTAAGAGCGGCTGCCTTGTGTGGTATTCCAGTTGATGACGTTTTAGCATCGCACAATATAGCTCTAGATCAACAACCTAGTTTGCCTTTAAGTACAACTGCATCAATTTCCAAATTTCTTATTAACCCTGCACCTGATAAGACCATTTTTTTAATTATTCAAGTGGTTAACGATGAGATGATCATTGGGCTATTTACTATTATTTCATTAATAGAACCAAATTTAAGGAATCAAAATTTAAATGAAACTAAATAAATCTGAGCCTATCTTTCATATGTGGTTTGCTGACGCCATTGTACGTGCTGCAGCAATGCTAGGTATTCCTGTTGATAATACACTTACGTCTTTAGGGGTAGATTTAGATAATGATGCTTACATTTCACTAAGTAAAATCGTTTCAATTACAAACGCACTGTTAGAAGACTCTCCTTACAGCACTATTCTCCCCATAATGCATGTGATGACTGACGGGCCAATTGTTGAGTTCATAAGTGTTGTGACCACTGCAAAATCAGTGAAAGAGGGGATCGATTCTATGATGGAATATGGCCCATATCATTTAATGGGACTGTATAACTACTATGAATTATTGCCCGATGCAGATTACTTTGTCATTGAAGTCAGCGTACAACCTAAGATAGACCGCCGTTTAATGATTGAAATGGCGGCGGGTTGTTGTTTTAGACTGGTACCTGCTCAGTTTATAGATAACATGGTTCTTCAGGTTGAGTTTGAGTTTGAGTCACAAGGAAATGATGCAGAGTATGAGCAATATTTCGGCTGCCCAGTACTATTTGGGCAGAGTAGAAATAGAGTGAAATTCAAAAAAGGAATAGCGGAAACACCGCTTAATTCGCATAGCCCTACGCGTTTTGCTAAAGCGATAGAAGTATTAAAATATAGAACGATAAAAGTGGCAGCAATTCAAGGTTTTACGTTTCAAGTCGCACAGTCAATTCGGAGCTTGTTAGAAACAAGTGGTAAAGGAAATTTACCCGACTTATCGATTGATCGTGTAGCCGATCACTTGTCAATGAGCGTGCGCTCTTTGCAGCGTAAGCTAAAGCAGGAAAACGCTTCATTTTCTGATGTCAAATATCAGACTTTGATTAATGAAAGCAAACAGTATTTAGATAATGGGGAAAGTAACCTAGATCTAATCGCCGAAGCTCTTGGGTTCGCCGACCGAGCGTCATTCTCTAAAGTGTTTAAAAAATATGAAAGTATCTGGCCTGCACAATATAAACGAAGAGCTTGATTTTTTAATCAAGCCAAAGAGTCCATTGCTTTTGCTGCAACCATAGTCTCCTTATACTTTTTAACAGTGCCTGTCCTTATTAGATATTATTAGGTAGATACGCAGGCTATCGCTAATTTTACGCCGCACCGTTATAGTTATAGTAATTGGGATCATTGCGATACTTAGCTCTCTGTTGTTCCCATAGTATTCATGGCAGGAATGACGAAGCCGTCTAAATAAGCAGTTATCACCAAAGGGCTCAAACTAGTTAAACCCAGACAATATACCCTTTGACGAAAAAAGGAGTGGTTTTGATGTCAACTGACACCAACAATTTTGACAGTCAATGCTCCCTATTCAATAAAAAAAGAGAGCTACTGGCCTCACTCATTCGAGTCACTCAAGATCTGGGTGGCCATACGCATAGCTTGCAAAATATATTGCTACTCGCCAGACCATCACAGATATACCCAAGCAAGGTGCAGCACTACAAAGAACAATTAGACTACCAAATTCGAACATTACAAGAGACACAATTACTTAAGCGCTCAGATAAATACGACTCACAAACAAGCCACTTATTAAATGCGCTGCTGGAGTTTATTTACCTAATTCAACAGCAAGTAGACGGCGATGAAGAACCAGACGAATTTTCAGATGAAGTGGGGGTTCAATTAGATGAATTTGACGCCATCACAAAAACGACTATTGGAATACGAATCGTTTTACAAAACATGGGAGTTTTTCTTCCGCCTGTTAAATTTGGATTACCTCAAGAATGGATCTCAGAACATATAGCGTCGCTCAACGAAACAAATCATAAATTACGTCTAACGGTAAAAGACCGAATTGCTGAGTTAGTCTATGATGCAGAACACTTACTTCTAAATGAAAACTTCCCCTCATCAATCCGTGAAAATTTATCTTATGTTCAAGAATCAATGAAGGTAAATTTGGAATACTTATTCCATGGAGGCAACATCTCACACCTCCCTTTTGATTTTGAAAGCTTAGATATAACTGCTATCCCTGCATCCAACATTCATGAACATTACGTCCAACAACATGCAGCTCAACAAGCCGAAGAGAATAGCCACCAAGTGATGCCTTCCGAAAAAAAACCTGGTTTTAACGATAAATTAAAACGATGGCTCAATACATCATGGAAAACTCGCTGGCGTGATCTGGATTAATATTTATACGAACCTGTCCTTATTAGTGTTACTAAGCTGCAGCGCTCGCTAGATTTCTACCTGAAGCAGGTATGTCCTCACTCAGCTTAAGATTGATCTCTGCAACATCGACTGGCTTAGAATAGTAATAACCTTGTATCACAGTACAACCACTGTTAAGGACAATGTTCAATTGTTCTTAAGTCTCTACGCCTTCTGCTAGCAAATGAAAACCTAATGCTGACGCTAAATCAACAATGCTTTTTAGGATCGCACTATCTTTGCTTCCGACCGTTAAATCACGAATAAACGATCGATTTTCAATTTATTAATATTTTTTAACAGTGCCTGTCCTTATTAGATACATTCATCTGAAGAGTGACTGTTCTTAATTAAAAAATTGGAACTCTGCTGGTAAGCAAGCTAACCTTTAATGTTATGTCTAATCCAACTTCTAACAGTTTGCACGAAAGAGCAGCAGAGTCAGCAAGAGAAACTCGCAGTTCTATTATCCGGTTGTCGGCAGTGTTTATCGGCGGCCTGTTTTTTGTCGCGACCAAGACCTTTGAACCTGAGCTGCTTTCTCAAGAAAAGCTGGTTATTATTTTTATTCTTATCGCAATGTTTTCATCATTTGGTTTGGGGATATTTCTGTCTTTTGCGGATGCACAATGGAGCTATTCCTGGGGACTAGAGTTAGACGAATCAAAGTCAGACGATAAGCGCAATAAAGCTAGCATCAAAAAACAAGCGTGGCATGATCGTAAGGCCCTAGCAGAAAAAATGATGCTCTTTTCCTTTGTGTTAGGGATAATGCTTTGCGGAACTTTCGTCATTATTCGTTTTTTTTGATACAGACCCTTAAGGACACACTCTTTATTGATATCTAAAACGATCTGCTTAAGAATTATTGGTTAGGAGTGTTTGCCCTTAATTTATCTAGGAATAGTTTAAAATTCACAACAAAAATGACCCTCAATTTCCTCGGATCACTGCGACTATCTTTTAACAGTGCCTGTCCTTATTTAATAAGTTCTACGCCTTCTGCTAGCAAATGAAAATCTAATGCTGATGCTAAATCAACAATGCTTTTTAGGATCGCACTATCTTTGCTTCCGACCGTTAAATCACGAATAAACGATTGATTTTCAATTTATTAAAATTTTTTACAGTGCCTGTCCTTATTAGATACATTTTTAAGCCAAGATAGAGCTTCATTCTTAACATCAAATTGAACAAGTTGATAACCCTCATTAAACGCCAATGTATCAATTACAATATTGGGATTATTATCTTTCTCATGAAGTACTGCTACCTTCGCATTTGCGAGACTTTTGTTTGTTGCTAAATGCCCAGCAAAATATTTTTGTTCTTTATGCGATAGATCCATCTCAAGGCCTATAACATCTATCAATAGGCGTAAGGGATCTAAATGTGAGTAAGATACACATACGTCACTGACTGCTTTCAGCCGATCTCCCAATGAAACTGAGCCTATATATTTAACCGTTACAATTTCCAAGCTCTGATCAAATTCAATTTCGTAGCTCATAAATCTCCTTGTGTGTTGGTGTTCCCCACAAAAAATAGACACTCTAATTATGCAGCCAATGCTGCCATTTCTTCAAACGCAACAGGACTGATATTGTCGTTTGCCGAATGTCTTCTCTTGCGGTTATAAAATATTTCGCTGTATTCAAATATACCAACGCCAACATTACGGAGTTGATCTTCCCCCGATAAAACGGACACGCTAATTTTTAAGCTGCTAATGCTTCATATTCAACAGGCGAATTGTATTCAATACCTGAGTGCAACCGTTTGTTATTGTAAAACTGATTAATATATCGGACTAAATCATACCTCAATTCAGTCTCTATCGAATAGCGTCTGCCGCGAATTAATTCCGCTTTCATAGAATGAAAGAACGATTCCATGTGTGCATTATCTGTGCAGTAACCCAAACGATTCAAGCTGTGCTTAATACCTCTTTTTTTAAGTACCTGTTGAAAAACCCTACCTCTGTATTCGATGCCTCTGTCGGTATGAAATATCAATCCTGATGGAGGCTGACGCGTTCTCAAGGCATACTGCAATGTGCGTTTCGTCACCTCGGCTGTTCGTTGTTTGTCTAACGTCCAAGCTATCATCTTTCGAGAGTACAAATCCATGATGACTGATAGATACATCCAACGGTTACCAACCTTTAAATAGGTGATGTCTGCTACCCAAACCTGGTCAATTCCTGTCGGCGCATCGACTCCTAAACGTAAGTTCTCACCTGAGGCCAAAAACCTTTTCAAGCCAGGCATTCTTCGCGTAACTTTCACTACACGTCCAGAGATTTTCATTTCTCGCATTAAGCGTTCTACACGTTTACGTCCGATGGCAACACCCTCTTTTTTCAGCGACTTATACACTCTGGGACTCCCGTAAACCTCTTTAGCATCAACATAAATTTTTTGAATGAGATCTTTAAGTTCAGCATCTGCCATTAACCGATTAGAAGGCGCTCGCTTACACCAGTCATAATATCCGCTTCGTGAGACACCGAGAAACGAACATAAAAATTTAATGCCCACAGTGAGGCTTAATTTTTTGATAAATCGATAGCGTTCTGATGTTCCTCCGCAAGAAACCGTTGCCACTTTTTTAGGAGGTCTACCTCCTTTTTAAGCTGAGCATTCTCTCGCTCAAGTTTTTGGAGCTTGGTGAGTTCTTTTTTATCTTTTTTGGCATTGGTTAATTTTTTTCGTTTATCGACCACAATACGTCCCTCCCGATATTCTTTACGCCAACGAGACAACATATAAGGGTGGATATCAAGTTTTTCAGCGACGTCATTACTTTTGATACCATCGAGATAAGACATCTCAACAGCCGAGGCTTTAAATTCTTCGGAGTATTTCCACGTTCGACGAGGATTGATATTTTTTGCCATGGGACACATTTTCCTTAGTTAGGATTTTGTGTCCGTTAAAGCGGGGGAAGTACAAAATCCGGCAAGATGCACTTGTTATACGATTTAACGCACGTAAGCATAATAACCAACAAACTTAGTGTAATCTCGACTTAGCAAAATTAGACTATTTTTGCCTGTTTTATCTGTAATTTCTTGAGAT
>Ga0209825_1000418_pt1 | contig 33105 bp, 27 predicted proteins | sample EN8Hudsemesocosm_FD_184631 | JGI IMG/M metagenome (GOLD analysis project Ga0209825, IMG submission 184631) | Methane-oxidizing microbial communities from mesocosms in the Hudson Canyon - EN8B Hudson Canyon (SPAdes) (version 2) | ecosystem: Environmental > Aquatic > Marine > Cold seeps | place...
GTTGATTTATTTCGGAAATGAACTCTAAAAACTCGGGGGCTTTCATGACAATCTCCTGTATTTATTGGACTAAATTAACTTATACGCCCTTGGTGTATATAATTCCACACTTAACGGTGACATAGCCAAGATAAAACATATCAAAAAAATATCAAACATAATGCGTGCTTATCAAATTATTTATGTGACCTATGATAAATGCTGTTTTACAACTTAGCACTTAATCCTTTAGTATAATTAACCATTAATTAACATTATGAGATGAATCAATGCTTATATGGAAGGGCTGGGGATTACTCGCACTTTTTATTCCCCTCGGGCTTTCTTTATTAATACAGTTTATTGTTGATTTTTATTTTGGTAGTGGTTTCTATAAATCAGCTAGCTGGCCTTTACCTCTGGCTTTTTTACTCTCCTCACTGCCTATTTTTTACCTTGGCCATACACTTAATAAAAAGCCAGGCAGGAAATTAATGGATCTTGAGACCCAAGAAATTATTGAGCTAAAAGAAGTTCATTCATTTTTTTGGATCCCTATGCAATACTGTAGCCTTATTGCTGTCGTAATCAGTATCTTGCTGTACCTCTCTAATATTGGCTTTATTTATCCAAAATAATTCTGAACTTACTTATACATACCACTCTATATAATGAAAGCTTATTTAGTCGGCGGGGCAGTCCGCGACACACTGCTTAATTTTCCTGTTCGTGAGCGCGATTGGGTCGTTATCGGCGAAACGCCGGAAGCGATGTTAAAGCGTGGCTTTTTTGAAGTCGGAAAAGACTTTCCTGTTTTTTTGCACCCAGAGACTAAAGAAGAATACGCTTTAGCACGCACTGAAAGAAAAACCTCACATGGCTACAAAGGATTTGCTGTCCATGCAACTCCCGACGTTACCTTGGAAGAGGATTTAATTCGCCGAGATTTAACCATCAACGCCATTGCAATGCTGGATGATGGCTCTTTAATAGACCCTTACAACGGCCAAGCAGATTTAAAAAACAAAATTTTTCGTCATATTTCTCCCAGCTTTTGTGAAGACCCGGTGCGCGTATTGCGTATTGCTCGCTTTTGCGCACGCTATAAACACCTTGGCTTTACTATCGCAGTAGAAACTCAAGCTCTGATGCAAGCCATGGTGGCGCAAGGCGAGATTGATTTTCTTGTGCCAGAACGCGTTTGGGCAGAAACTAAAAAAGCACTCGCCGAGCAAACACCTACCGCCTATTTTCAAGCACTGCGTGATTGCGGAGCGCTGGAGCGCATCTTCCCAGAAATTAACGCCTTATTCGGCGTACCACAAACAGCAGAATATCACCCTGAAATTGATACCGGCATTCATACCTTAATGGTACTTGAGCAGGCGTGCTTATTAACGGATGATCTAAGCGTACGCTTTGCGGCATTAACGCATGATTTAGGCAAAGCACTGACCGATAAAAAAAACTGGCCACACCATTATGGCCATGAAACTTTAGGCTTAAGTGCGCTAAAAAAGCTGTGTCGACGTTTACGCGTGCCAAATGAATACATTAAATTAGCACAGCAGGTAATGGAATATCACACACATTGCCATCGTGCAAAAGAATTAAAACCCAGCACGCTATGCAAACTATTTTGCAGCTTAAATGCTTTTAAAAGTACGCTACAATTTGAAGCGTTTTTAACCGCCTGTGAAGCCGATGCAAGAGGGCGTTTAGGTCATGAACATGATGGCTACCCTCAAGCCAATTATTTGCGCGCGTTACAAAAAGCCGCCGCATCCGTTGATACCCGTGATATTTTAAATAGCGATTTACAAGGAAAGGCCATTGGCGACGCTATTTTTAATTTACGTAGCGCAGCAATCAAAAAAACCAAACACCACCTTACAACCACAGCACAGGATTAAACATGCCTTCATTTGATATTGTTTCCGAATTTGATATGCACGAAGCACAAAACGCACTCTCTCAAGCCAATAAAGAAGTAGGCGCACGTTTTGATTTTAAAGGCTCTAATGCAGAGTTTGTCTTAACTGATAACTCTATTTTAATGAAAGCAGCTTCCCCGTTTCAATTACAACAAATGCTACCTATTCTGCTTGCTAAACTCGGAAAACGCGGCATTGATGTCACCTGCTTAGAAACCGGCGACGTTAAAGAGGCCGCTAAAACAGCAGAACAGCCCGTTGAAATGAAAGAAGGAATTGATAAAGTTTTTGCGAAAAAAATCGTTAAGCTGATTAAAGATAAAAAACTAAAAGTCCAAACCGCGATTGAGGGCGAAAAAATTCGTGTTACCGGTAAAAAACGTGATGACCTACAAGAAACCATGCAAATGTTACGTAGCGCAGAGCTAGAACAACCACTACAGTTTAATAATTTTAGAGATTAAAGCGCATTAATGCACAACGAAGCGCCATTGGCACTTCATTGTGCAGCTTTATCAACAATAAAGCCGACTAAAACCCACCCTTAATAGACCTCGCGAAAATAAATCTGCTTTTGATTGCCTTTATAAAGTCCGAAAGTAGCGCGAGAAGTAGGGGTGTTATCATGACTTCCATCACCATCCCAATCAAACTTTAACCATTCAAATAAGCTATTTACACTAATATCTATTGAGCCTGTATTGCCTGCAGCAGGCGCGCTAAAAGCTAAACCAGCTTGGCCAGAGGCAACCGGAATATTTGCAAGCGTTGCTGTCGAAGTTCCACCACCCACAGCTACCTCAGGGTTCACATCACCATTAAATCTTAATTCCGCTAAGTTAATTGCAGTACAGTTATCCGCTATGTTCAATACAAAAAATGAACCATTAAAATATTCAGTATAAAGCGGTGAACTCAATGCCGTTAGCTCTGAACCATACGCGTTATCCATTTTTAATCGCCCGAAACGAATATTCGTTGTGCCAATTTTTACCTCTAAGCAATCAGCCGCAGCACATGCGCTATTGATATTATCAGATGCCAACATATCTCTTGCGCCCAATACCACTGCATCACTATCAACCACTTTAATACCTAACTCTAAATCATCATAAGCACCATCAGCTGATGAAGCACGGTTAAATAACACATCACTATTCGTTAATTGATACTGACCATTAAGCCAAAGACTGGGCTCATAGAGTGTTGAGACACGACTACTTAAATCTTGGCTTGTTGTTCCACCCACAGGAATATATTCTGCCGCTAAGCTAATATCACTGGCTTTAGCGTAATTATTACTCACTGAATAATGGTAATTTGTAGTGACTTCATCTACGCCATTTTGGGCCTCTAGCGTATAACTTATGCCAAACGTCTCACCCATATAAGTAAAACTATTGCACGCGGGCGTAATACTCGAACTAACGAGGCTGAAATGATCAGGAACAAAACGTCCGATGATAAATTCAGCCTCATTACCAAATTGACAGCCGTATTTTCCATTCACTAAGACATTAGAATAATCATCACTACAATCACCCGTTTGATCAACAGCCGTAAAACTATCATCATAAATATCATTCACGGCAAATTTTACTAAGCCGACTTCTTTATAAATAAAACCTGCCCCTGTTGCATCGAGTGTTGGCTCATTTGCAGCTGAAAAATTACCGGATAATTTTCCATCTTGATCACTGTTATTATGATCCTTTAACAGCGATTTATACTTCGGCGTACCATCATAACCAGCGGTATTAGTACTGGCTGTTATTGTAAATTGATCAGTCCCTGCTTTTGCAGTTGTTCCTGCGCCTGATGTTGCATTATCCATAGATGAACTGAGGCTAGAAAAACTAAATGGGCGTACAGAAAAATTATCGGACCAGCCAATCACATGACTACTTTCATTCGCATTTTCATTCGGCATATAGGTGACTTTACAGATTAAATTTTTATAGGCCTTATTACCGAGTGAAACAGGAAAGACCTTACGGCTGTTATCACTCGCATCAAACTGGAATGCGGCATCTGTTAACAGAGCTGATCCTGTCGCTTGATCAATAATTTCAACTTTAACTAATTTTTTATACTGATTAACCAAAGCACCATTTTTTAAGGCGACAATATCTAAATTAAAGTTTACACCCGCTAATTTTGTATAAATTTGTGCTGTATTTGGTGTGAGCGATGAGGTTTCTATGCAGTTAAAATTTTCAGCCAGCTCGTCTACAGTTCCACCGCCATTTCCTCCATTAGTTGACCCTTTAGTAGAGTTACTTGCATTATCTATTAACGCCCCCTCACCATCAGGTAGCCTTGCAATATCTTGATTATTGGCCTTATGCCCCGGATAAAGCGACCCGCACTCAGCGGGAACATCCCACACAGCACTCGGCGTTAACTTTCCATAGCCTAGATAATCAATAACATTATCTGCGCCATCAACTAAAACCACCTCATCATTTGAGGGATTCATAGAAACATCACAGGCAAAAAAAGTTCCCCCTGAAAAGCTATTTCCAGATATAACAACGCTACTACTTGTACAACTATTTACATCAATAACTATTGCGGCTTGCCCATTTGAGGATGGATCTATTTTAATTTTCCAGTCAGAAATGTCCGTACCCTCTAATAAATAAATCTCAACAAAGTTATTATTGGTGTTTATTTCATTAATGACCCCAGCTCCGAGTTGATTATTAGAGCAACTTAAAGGTGTCGCTGCTGGTACTGGCGCTGGTTTTGCCGCATATAAACTTTGTCCATACAAAAATATAACTATGCTTAATACAAAAAAGATTAAATTAGAATTAGTAGCCGTAGATTTTTTTATTTGCATTTGATTCACACTAAAATTGTATTTTTACAATAATGACTCCTCTCCGATTTATCATATCCCAATAACTTATGCTTTACGTTTTTTCACGGAAAATCATACCTATCTTGCGATAGCGTAAGCTTGATAAAAAAGCCATTGTTTTGAGACTTTTAGCTTATTAATTAATCTCTTTTACCAAAATAACTCAATAAAAAAAGGTTACATGCCACACTTTAAAAAATTAGTTATGAATTATCTTTTTTAGCTTTTATAATCGGGGTTTATTAAAAGATTAATCGAACTCACACCCGAAACGTCATATTCTCATTAAAAGGAAAAAAAATGAACAAAAATACACAGCAAGGTTTTACATTAATTGAATTAATCATGGTGATCGTGATTTTAGGAATTTTAGCAGCAACGGCTTTACCTAAGTTTGTTGATTTGGGTGGGGATGCACGTAAAGCGACATTAAACTCAGCTCTTGGTGCAGTTAAATCTGCAATGTCAATTATCCACTCTAAATCTCTAATTGACGGTACACAAGCAGCGGCTAGCGGAAGCACAGCAGCAGTAGAAGGTGGGACGGTTGATTTAGTATACGGATACCCTGCTGCAGCTGACCTTGCTGACGCTGTTGACTTGGCTGACTTTACTGTTGCTGCCGCTTCAGGTGTTGCTACAATAAGCGTACAAACCGATTGTAAATTTACCTATACAAATGCCGCATCTGCTGGAGCGACTCCTACAATCTCAGCCGTCACCGATTCTGGTTGCTAAAAATATTACGCCTTCATTTACTCTGCTACTTGTGACAAGTTAGTTAAATGAAAGAAAAATACCAGCTCGGCTTCACCATAATCGAGTTGGTTATGGTCATTGTTCTACTCGGCACACTCTCTGCCACGGCAATGCCTAAATTCTTCAGTAGAGATAGCTATGCTGAACGCGCCTTATTTGATGATGTCTTGCATGCAGCGAGTTATGCACAAAAACTCGCTATTGCGACAGGTTGTCCCGTACAATTTTCTATAGCGTCTGATGTTTACACGCTAAACAGAAGCACTAGCTGTAATAATGCCAACTATACTTTAGATGTGCCTCACCCAAGTTCTGGCACAAATGACTTTAGCGGTAGTGAGTCCGGTGTTAGCTTAAGCGCCAGCACATCGCCTATCCTATTCTATGCGCTCGGCAATGCTTCCACTGATGCAACCATCAACGTCGCCAGCAAGTGCTTTAAAATTGTTGCTGATACCGGTTATGTTTACGAACTAGATTCATGCCCTTAAATATGAATAGCGACATAATCATGAAGCACTCTATGTTAAATACTCGCGTAGGATGGGTAGAGCGACCTTATGCGAAACCCATCAATACATGCATCGCTGATGGGTTTCATTACGCGCCTAAAAAACAAGGCGCTTCATTCTACCCATCCTACAAAAAATCAAATACTCCCAGAAGCTATGGAATAATTAAGCGATCACACCAAGCCGGCGTGACCCTAATTGAACTGATTATTTCCATCATAGTTATCAGTATCGCTCTCTCAGGTATTTTAGTGGTGATGAACTTAACAGTTAGCCGCAGCGCTGACCCTATGATTTATCATCAATCGCTAGCGATTGCTGAATCGTATTTAGAAGAAATTTTATTACAAGCTTATGCTGACCCTGACACAAGCGGTGAGACTGATCGCGCTTTATTTGATGATGTTGATGATTATCATGGCTTAAACGACATTGGCGTACGCAATCAACTAGGGACAGTAGTCAGCACGCTGACAAATTACACCGTTACTGTAACCGTCACTCCCAGAACATTGACTAATAGCATTAGTGCTAAACAAATCACCGTTAACGTCGCCAACTCTGGATTTAATTTAAACCTAGTTGGCTATAAAGCGAGTTATTAAATGCTGATACTACCGCCGTCTTCTAAGCTATCAATCACTAAAAAAACCAATGCTGGATTCACCTTAATTGAATTAATCATTGTGATTGTTTTAGTCGGATTTCTAGCCACCATGACAACGGATATCATTACTCTGCCGGTTAAAAGTTATTTAGATTTAGAACGTCGTACCCGTTTAGTCGATAACGCAGAAATGGCCTTACGTCGTATGCAGCGTGATATTCGCCGAGCATTACCTAACAGCTTACGCATTACGAATGCTGGCACAACGCTTGAACTATTGCACACTACCGATGGCGGGCGTTATCGTACAAAATTAGCAGCTGACGGTTCGGGTGATATTTTAAAATTTAATAGTGCCGACACCAGCTTTGATGTTTTAAGTACTTTACATGGGGTTCCGAGCGGCTACCTAGCCATCTACAACTTGGGCAGCACCGGTGCAAATGCTTATGCGCAAGATAACCTTGCTAGCATCCGCAATACCTCCACGTTAAATACCATTGCTCTGCAACCGGCTAAAAAATTCCCGTTACAATCACCGCAGCAACGCTTTTTTATTGTTGATATGCCTATTACTTATCAATGCATAGATGGAGAGTTAAGACGTTATTCAGCTTATGCTATCAACACCCTTACAGTATTACCAAGCACCTTTAAACTGCAAGCCAAAGCAAGCGTTTTAAGTTGCGCATTTACTTATACCGCCGGCTCAGCAACAAGAGCTGGCTTAGTCACCTTAAAAATAGAATTAACCGATAAAGCAGGGGAATCTGCCAAGCTCATTCACCAAGTCCATGTAGATAATATGCCATGAAAAAACAGCAAGGATTTTCCATCGTGATGGCTATTTTTATTTTAGTGGTTTTAAGCCTATTGGGCGCTTACATGGTGAAGCTAAGCGGTGTGCAGAATGCTACCTCGACTTATGCCATTCAAGGTGCCCGAGCATATCAAGCGGCAAGGGCAGGGGCAGAATGGTCAGTAGCACGCATTGTTGCCGGCGGTAACTGTGCTAATGTCATTGCTGCATCGCCTTTAAGCTTTACCGGCCTTGAAGGCTTCAGCGTTTCTTTAACCTGTAGTAACACTATTTATTCAGAAGGGCTGGACAATATTAACGTTTATAAAATAAATAGTATCAGCACTTTTGCTACTTATAGTAGCCCTGATTATATTTCACGAAGTGTTGAAATTTCGATTGCTAATTAACTTAATGCAATCGCTTCAGGCATATTATATAACGCATTGTCTTTCAATCCATTTACTATAAAATAACAAGTTCCCTATATAGGAATATAAACAGTGCAGCGATTTAGATCATTATTTACTAAGAAAAAATCTAAGCTTGGAGTAGTTGCCTTAAGTTTCACAGCAGATGGCATTGCAATTGCTATTTCCAAAGACACTGCGGAGCACTCCGTCCGCTACTGTGAATTTATTCCTAGTAATAAAAAGTATGAAACCCTCAAAGACCTCACTGAAAAGCATAAGCTTGATCAATACGAATGCCATTTAGTGCTTGCGACCGAAGATTACCGGCTAATTTCATTAGAAGCCCCACCGGTAGCTGATGATGAAATGCTCGAAGCGATACGCTGGAAAATTAATGAACTAATCGATTTTGCTGAGGATGCATTAATTGATTACTACAACATGCCAAAATCTGAACGGGCAAATAGTAAGGTAATGATTGAAGTCGTTGCAGCGCCTAAAGCAACAGTACAGCCGCTTGTGGACTTATGCCTTAATTGCGGATTAACCCCCACTACTATTGACACCCAAGAAATGGCACTAAGGAATTTAGCGTCATTATTACCTGAAAATGACCGTGGGATTGCCGTGTTACATTTAGAAAAGGTAACGGGGCATATCATTATAGACAAACAAAATACCATTTATCTTAATCGTAAAGTAGCATCAGGTTATAACCGCTTAGGTTTAAATGAGGTGATGTTAAGTGATGAACAAGTTAATTTAGAGCAAAGTGGTTTAGCATTAGAAATTCAACGCTCTATAGATCACGTAGAGCATATTTATAATTTACCTCCCAGCTCCGAACTGGCCGTACTGCCATTACCTGAAAACACACAGGGCTTATTAAATTTCTTAAATAATAATTATGGCATTACTGCACGCGTTTTAGATTTGGCTACCATTATCGATTGTGATATTGCTTTAGACGATAACACCCAGTCTCACTGCGCTACAGTGATTGGTGCTACTTTACGCCACTACACTGAAGAGTCTCTATGAAACAACAGGTTAATTTATTTCATGCTGATTTAATAGCAGGGCGACAACAACCGGCTATTCTCAACTATCTGTATGGCTTGATCGCATTAGTCATTATACTTGCTATCTTCAGCGCTACATTGCTATTCGGTATTAATAGCACCCAAGCAGAAATCACCGAGACCCGCCAAAAACTACTACAAGCACAAACCAAAGTACAACTATTACAAGTTCAGTACCCTAGAAAACAAATCAATACTTTATTAGCCAAAAAAATCACGCAATCACAAGACATGCAAACCAGTCTGGAGCGTATTATCCGCTTATTAACCGATAAAACCTCCGACCAAACTCAAGGCTTTTCACGCTACTTATCTGCCTTTGCTAGACAAACACTACCCAACTTATGGCTAAGCAATATAGTGATTGATGTCCAAACTAAAAACCTACGCTTTAGTGGCAGTACTTATACTCCCCAAAACCTCCCCATTTTATTACAAAAATTACAAAGTGAAGCCATTTTCCAAGGCAAAGTTTTTGTTAAATTACAAATGAAACAAGCGGAAGAGCCTAGCAATAGAACAGATTTTATTATCAGTACCAGCGATGAAGCAGAAGGAGATAAATCGTGAACCAATCTCTTTTAACTCGTTTTAACGCAACGAGCTCTCGCGAAAAGCTGATCCTATTGCTAACTGCTATTTGTATTATTTGGGGCGCTTGGGATGCGCTTGTTTATCAACCCCTTGCTCAACAAAAAAACAAGCTATCCGCTGAACTATCTAGCTTAAAAATAGAGCTTTCTGCACAAGAAATGGCCGCTGTTCAGATTGAGGCCAATGGAAAAATAGACCCTAATACGGTAAATAAGCATAAGTTAGCCGAAATTAATCAACAATTAACAACACTGAAACAGCAATTAGATATTGGTAGTAAACGCTTTGTTTCTGCCCAATCGATGGCGCAAGCATTGCAACAAATGCTGCAAAAAAATAAACGCTTAACCTTAGTTAATTTAGAAACCTTACCCGTGACTGATTTATCCACATTAGGGCAGCAAAAATCGTGGATTTTCCGTCACGGTTTAAGCATTACTATCCAAGGCAATTTCTTTGATACACTCAACTATTTGCAATCACTTGAATCGCTTACATGGCGCTTTAACTGGGATAATATAAACTACCAAGTAAAAGACTTTCCTACGGCTGAAACAACATTTCAGATATACACCTTAAGCTTTGAGGAGAACTGGCTTGGCTTATAATCGCTCTCTGGCCTTAGTTTTATGCTTTTTATTTAGCGGCAATAGCATTGCCGTATTAAAGGACCCCACAAAACCACCCAGCCTAAATACATCGAGTATTAACTTCACGCCAGAAGTCGGCTTGCAACTCTCGGCTATTTATTTTGGCGCTAATAAGCGCGCTACGATTAACGGCATAACCGCAAAAGAAGGGCAGGTCATTTTGTCTTCTGTTAGAATTTTAAAGATTCTGGAAGATTCCGTAAAAGTTCAGTCTAAGGGCATTAAGCAAACGCTTTATCTCTTCACACCGTTTAAGAAGAAACAAGTCTATTTACCGAAGAACTCACATAATGAATAAAGCCAGTTTACTCGCATTTTTACCGCTTCTTATTTCCTGCTCTACTATTCCAACAGGACAAGATGAAACGATTGATAAAGCATTTAGCAGTACACCTAAAGCTAAAGTAACCGCTAAGCCACATACGCCACCGCCGGAAATCACCTCGGCTTTACTTCCTGACCTCAATCAAACACTGCTTAATAACAAGCAGCCGGCAGGCGAAGCTAAGTTTGATATTTCCTTGCATGAGATTAATGCCCGCGAGTTTTTTATGGGCTTAGTCAGTGGCACGGATGAAAACATGATTGTTCATCCAGAAGTTGCAGGTACGATTTCATTAAACTTAAAGAATGTTTCCATTGCGCAAGTGATGTCTGCTGTACAAAAAGTGTATGGTTATGATTTCAAAAAGTCTGAGATTGGTTATATTGTTTATCCCTCTACCATTCAAACCCGTGTTTTTAAAATTAATCGCTTAGATTTAACTAGGGGAGGGCAGTCTGATACGCGTGTGACTTCAGGACAAATTTCTGATGCCGAAAACAGCGGAGACGATTCAAGTTCAGAAAGTAATAACGATTCTTCCAAGCAATCCTCAGGAAGCTGGATTACCACCAAATCACAATCTGATTTTTGGCATGAAACCGAAGCGGCTGTTAAATCAATTATTTCTATCGACCCACAAGCTACTGTTGTTATCAATCGCCAGACAGGTACGGTTGTAGTGCGCGCCAAACCCATGCAGCTTAGAGAAGTAGAGCAGTTTATAGATATTACTCAAAAACAATTAAGCCGCGAAGTTATCATTGAAGCAAAAATCATTGAAGTGATACTCAATGAAAGCCACCAGGCGGGTGTGCATTGGGAAGATGTAGCTAAAGAAGCCGTTAAAATATATGGGCCTAATCTAATGAGGGGTGTACCTACCGCTATTCCTCTCGCTTCTGATACTGATTTTTCTACCTTCCTTGATTTAATGCAATCTCAAGGAAAAACCAACATCTTATCTAGCCCTAGAATATCGACACTCAATAATCAAAAAGCGATTATTAAGGTAGGTAATGATGAATATTTTATTACCAACGTTTCATCAAATACCGTTTCTACCGGCTCTAGTACCATTAGCAATCCAGACATCACATGGACACAGTTTTTTTCTGGCATATCGTTAGATGTCACGCCACAAATCAATGACCAAGATGAAATTTCCTTACATATCCACCCCTCAGTAACACGCGTAGAAAGCCAGACGAAAGAATTCACCATTAATGGTGAAGATGGCTCATTACCGATGGCACTGAATGCTGTTCGTGAGTCTGATAGTGTTGTTAAAGCTGAAAATGGTCAAATTGTTGTTATTGGCGGCTTAATGCAAGAAACCACGGTAGATTACAAGGAAGGGCTGCCACTTCTATCTGAGATTCCTTATTTTGGTTATTTATTTAGAGTTGATGCAAGAAAGGCTAGAAAGTCTGAATTAATTATTTTACTAAAAACAACTATTATTAAATCAGATTTAGACTGGGCTCCTTACCGAAATAATAGCCAAAAAGAGCTTAAACAATTACAAAACTTTCCTTTGTGGCAGTAATGCAAAAAGTTTGGGTATAAGCTTCTATAGGCACTTTATGTTAATCTTTTTCGTAGGATGGGTAGAGCTTCTTTTTGCGAAACCCATCATTAAATATAAGCCTAGCGATGGGTTTCATTACCTGCCTAAAAAGCGAGGCACTGCATTCTACCCATCCTACTTTGGACTAACGACAGTCACTGCTAATTCAATTCATCTATGTATTTAGCACATTTCGGCTTAACTGAACTGCCCTTTAATTTAACGCCAGATACCCAATTTTATTGTGAGCTTCCCAGCCACACCGAAGCATTTAATGTGCTGTTAATTGCGCTACATAATGGCGAAGGTTTTATAAAGATAACAGGCGATGTAGGCACAGGAAAAACATTGTTATGCAGAAAGCTACTCAATGAATTAAGCACTCCATTTATCACCGCTTATATCCCCAATCCGCATTTAACACCTGCGGGATTACGCATGGCTATTGCCGATGAATTTGGTATTAGCTATGCAAGAAATGCAGGGCAAAGCAAAATGTTGCAACAGATTAACCAGTTTCTGTTGAATGCTGCAGCGAATCAACAACAACCGGTATTAATTATTGATGAAGCTCAAGCCATGTCATTAGAAACCTTAGAAGCCCTTAGGTTACTCAGTAATCTAGAGACGGAAAAACAAAAATTATTACAAATTGTATTATTTGGCCAAGCTGAGCTCGATGAAATTTTACAGAAAAAAGCGATACGGCAATTACGGCAACGCATTAGCTTTAGCTATACTTTAAAAAGACTTTCTCGCTTAGATGTTAGCACTTACGTTAGCCACCGATTAAGCATCGCACAGCTTAAAATAAAGCACTTATTCTCGCCTCTTTCCTATTATGCACTGCACTTTTACAGCCGTGGTACGCCTCGCTTAATCAATATACTCAGCCATAAAGCCTTACTCTCTGCTTACGGCTCTGGAGTTTATAAAATTGGCATCAAACAAGTCCGTTTAGCCGCGCGCGATACCGAAGATACCGCACGACGATTTCACCCTTTAGAGTGCAGAAAAGGTTTGCTGTTTTTATTTGCATTCAGCTTTAGCTTATTCGTTATTAAGATTGGTTTTTTATCATGAGTTTACTTAACCAAGTATTACAAGATTTAGAAAAGCGTAACGCTGACCAGCCAGATAATTTACAAAATACTGACTTACTCGATCAGCTTAAACCAGCTAAGCCCGCCCCTAAAAAAAATGCTTCCCTCATTATTCTAATCAGTATTTTAGTGCTTGCTTCTATTTATGCATCCTATCGCTTTATAAGCAAACAACCTGTACCACTCGTATCGCAAACTAATACTCAGGTAAAACCAATAGTCGTGGCAACGCCTTCAACGCAAAAGCACGTAGTAACAAAAACAACAACGGCTAAGTCAGAAGAAAAACTACAAAAAATACCCGTTGTAGCGATCAAGCCAACACCAGCCATAACACCCACAAAAATAGCTGCACCTAAACCTAAAATTCACAAAGCAAAAAAAATAACCACTGTTATTAAAAGTAAATCTAGCACTGCTGCAATTTACTTTGCACGAGCCAAGAAAAGCCAAGACTTATCCACACAACAGAGCTTGCTAGAAAAAACCCTGCAATTAGACTCCAAACATTTTCCAGCACATTTATTACTGGCGAATAATTGGTTACAGCAGGGGGCAACTGATCGCGCTATCCTTTCTTTACAAAAAAGCTTAACCCAGCTACCTAGAAATATTGCCTTAACTAATATACTGGCACAGCTTTATTTACAAACCCAGCAAACAACAAATGCATTAAATACCTTATTAAGCATCAATCCCGCAACTACCCAGGATGAAACATTTTTAAGCTTGTTAGCGGCAAGTTACCAGCAAGCTAATGATGCGCAAAACTCATCTACTATCTATCAAAAGCTATTAATCATTAATCCGCAAAAAGCTGAATATTGGCTGGGTTTAGCAATGGCCTATGAGAAACTTAATCAAGCAACACATGCCGTCACAGCTTACCAACAAGCACTGAATAAAAAATCACTCAAACCCAGTATAGTGAGCTATATTAATCAAAGAATAAGCCAACTTAATTAAGAAAAAATTATGGAACCTAAAAAGAAAATTCGTATTGGTGATTTACTCGTACAAAACAAACTGATCACTTTTGATCAGCTAATGAGCGCCTTGGCAGCACAAAAGAAAACCGGGCGAAAATTAGGCCACACCCTAATTGACCTCAATTTAATTACCGAAACGGAATTACTTAATTTTCTCTCTAGACAGTTACAAATCCCTTTATTAGACATTAAGCAATATAAGCGCGACGATAAAGTCACCACGTCTTTACCTGAAAATTTAGCGCGCCGTTTTCGTGTTTTATTATTAGAAAAAAATGAGCACGATGTACTCATTGCAATGGCTGACCCAACCGATTTACTTGCCTTAGATGAACTCACGCGCATCCTCAATAAACGTATCCGCCAAGCCGTCGTCAAAGAAGCAGATTTATTAGCTATTATTGATAAATGCTATCGTAAAACTGGGGAAATTAGTGCGCTTGCAGAAAAGCTCGATGATGAGTTAGCCGATAATGATTTTGACTTTAACTCGCTGATTACATCAAACGAAGTCGCTGAAGCACCGGTTGTTAAACTATTACAATCCATTTTTGACGATGCCGCATTGATGAATGCATCAGATATTCACATTGAACCCGATGAAAAAGTATTACGCATCCGACAACGTATTGATGGCATTTTAAGCGAACAAGTTTTAAACGAAGTAAAAATTGCATCTGCTTTAGTCGTACGTTTAAAGCTGATGGCCAGCCTCAATATTTCCGAAAAACGCTTACCACAAGATGGACGATTTACCATTCGTGTAAAAGGTAAAACCCTTGATATTCGTTTATCAACTTTACCGGTTTCGCATGGCGAATCGATTGTTATGCGTTTACTTGACCATTCTCAAGGCTTATTAAATCTCGACAAACTTGGTATTCCTGAAGAGATGCTCAACCGCTTTAGAAAGCACATTCGTAATCCGCATGGGCTTATATTAGTCACTGGCCCAACAGGAAGTGGTAAAACCACAACGCTGTATTCAGCACTCAGCGAAGTGAATAAACCGGATACGAAAATCATTACTGCGGAAGATCCGGTGGAATATAACCTACCACGCATTAATCAATCTCAAGTAAATGAAAAAATCGGTTTTACCTTTGCTAGCGTTTTACGCTCCGCATTAAGACAAGATCCTGATGTTATTTTAGTGGGGGAGATGCGTGATACGGAAACCGCAGAAATTGCGATTCGTGCTGCAATCACCGGTCATTTAGTCTTCTCTACCTTGCATACCAATGGTGCAGTAGAAACCGCAACTCGCTTAATCGATATGGGTGTACAAGGTTATATTCTAGCCAGTGCCTTACAAGTTATTGTGGCGCAAAGGTTGGTGAGGCGTGTTTGTGCAAATTGCGCAGCTGAAACCGATATTGATGAGCATCAAAAACTCTGGCTAGAAAGTGCATTCCCGACAATGAGCGCATCAGATTTCAATTTCAAAGCGGGCTCAGGCTGTCAGCAATGTAATAGCACAGGCTATAAAGGCCGAATCGGTGTTTATGAGTTATTAGAAATGTCGCCTGACTCTTTGGATGCATTACGCCGTAGTGATTCAGCAGCCTTTATCACTGCAGCTAAAAACACGGCTAGCTTTAGACCTTTTACCGAAAGTGCATTAGATTTCGTAAAAGAGGGGGTTACCACCTTAGATGAAGTCATTCGAATTACAGGCTCTGGGGTCTAAAATTGGCCAACTATAAATACAAAGCACGCGATAAGAACGGTCACTTAATTGAAGCCAGCCTCGAAGCAAACTCGCCCAGAGATATTGCGCGCATGTTAATTGCTCAAGAAATGAATCCTGTCAGTATTAGCGAATTTACGCCTGACACCGACCTGCTGGAACAATTTAATAAATGGCAGGACTTAAGAAGCCTTAAACTTGATGATTTAATTCTCTTCAGTCGCCAAATGTATAGTTTGACTAAGGCGGGCGTCCCCATTATTAGAGCCATTCATAGCTTGATTGAATCGACGCGTAACAAAGCTTTATCTGCCGCACTTTCAGATATCTCCGTCTCACTAGAAAGTGGTTTAACGATGGGGCAAGCGATGGAACAGCATCCAAAAATATTTTCCTCTTTATTTCTTAATGTGATCAAAGTAGGGGAGAGTACCGGTTCATTAGACCAAGGTTTTTTACAAATTTCTGATTACCTAACGCGTGAAAAAGAAACACAAAGTCGTATAAAATCCGCATTGCAATATCCTACTATGGTTCTTATTGCGATCAGCATCGCCATGATGATCGTCAATATTTATGTCATCCCAGCCTTTAAAGGTGTGTTTGATAAAATGGGCGCAGAGTTACCTTGGCAAACAAAAGCACTCATTAATATCTCTGATTTTACGGTTGAGTTTTGGCCTTATATTGCCGGCGTCTTAGTCATTGGCTTTTATGGCTTAAGACAATACTTTCAAACAGCAGATGGATTAATGACTAAGGACCGGCTTATATTAAGAATTCCCGGCGTGGGCAGTATTATCCAGCGCGCAAGCATGGAGCGATTTTCACGTTCATTTGCGATGATTTTAAGCGCAGGCGTTCCTATCATTCAAGGAATCAGCGTAGTCTCCGGTGCTATCGGCAATCAATATATCGGTTCAAAACTCAACAAGATGCGTATCGGTATAGAAAAGGGCGATAGCATTAGCCGCATGGCAATGAGTGTTGGTTTATTTACGCCGCTGGTTGTACAAATGATTATGGTCGGCGAAGAAACCGGTGATATTAGTACTATGTTATTAGAAGCTGCCGATTTTTATGAAACAGAAGTCGATGCAGAACTAAAAAACCTCGCTAGTGTTATCGAACCTTTTTTATTAGTTATTGTTGGCATCATGGTTTTGGTTTTAGCCTTAGGCATCTTTTTACCTATGTGGAATTTATCGGCAGCAATGCACTAAAATCACTTTTATTTTCCACGCTACTCAAACAATACGCTAAAATTAAACATACTACTTTTATTATCTAACAGACGTCAAAAAGGAAGTTAGGATGAGCGATTTACCCCATATTTTAATTGTTGATGATGATCCGTCTAATATAGAAATCATTGTTAAACTACTAAAAAATGAAGACCGCTATGAATTAAGTACCGCATCAAGTGGTCAAATCGCACTCGACATGCTGGAAGCAAATCCTTACAGCTTTGACATTATTATCCTTGATAGAATAATGCCCCTCATGAATGGCATGGAAGTGCTATTAAAAATAAAACAGCATGATGTATTAAGCCATTGCCCAGTTATTTTTCAAACAGAAAATACCAGCCAAGCGGATATTGCCGAAATTTTAGAAGCCGGCGCTCATTACTATTTAACAAAACCTTTTGATAAAGACAGCTTACTTTCCATTATAAATACAGCAGTAGAGGAACGACTGTTTTATCGAGAAGTCATGTCCAACTTAAGTAAGAGTGAGCAAGCAGCTCCTCTATTCCGTCATGCCGACTTTGAATTCACCACTATTGATCATGCGCGTAATTTAGCCTCATTACTCAGCAAGGCATTTCCTGACCCCTCTATTGTTATTGTAGGCTTAACAGAACTCATGCTTAATGCGGTTGAGCATGGTAACTTAGGCATTACTTATGCTGAAAAATCTGCCTTAAACGAAAGCGGTACCTGGAGTGAAGAAGTCAGTCGCCGCCTTGCTTTAGCAGAAAATGCTGATAAAACTGTTACCGTTAGTTTTGTAGCAACTAATACGCAAATTGAAATTACCATTATTGACCAAGGTCCGGGGTTTGATTGGAAAACTTATATGGATTTTGACCCATCCCGCATTATGGATACTCACGGCCGGGGCATTGCCGTCGCTAATAAATTAAGTTTTTCTGACGTTACTTATAGCGGATCTGGCAACACCGTTTGCGCACGATTATTATTAAATTAAGCTAATCATCCCTAGCAACAAAGCCCAATTAGAATGTTTCACGTGGAACATTCTAATTGGGCTTTGTTATTTCTACCCTAGGTGTTACAGTTTCAAACAACTAAGTTCATTGTTTATTTTTATACTCATGAGCACCCATTTAAATGAATGTTTCACGTGAAACATTCATAAGCAAATACAATAAGGATCACTCTCTTGAGTACTACTGATTTTTCATCACTAAACCTACACGCTGATTTACTAAAAAATTTAGCAACACTAAATTACACACAAATGACCCCCATCCAAGCACAAAGCTTACCTCCAATACTGGAAGGTAAAGATGTCATTGGGCAAGGTCAAACAGGCTCAGGAAAAACTGCAGCCTTCGGCTTAGGATTATTAAATAAGCTTGATGTAAAGCGTTTTCGCATTCAAACACTGGTGTTATGCCCAACGCGAGAATTAGCCGAACAAGTGTCTAAAGAAATTCGTCGATTAGCGCGTGGCATACATAACATTAAAATATTAACGCTCTGCGGCGGTGCTTCTTTTGGCCCACAAATAGGCTCATTAGAACATGGCGCACATATTATCGTCGGTACACCCGGAAGAATTGAAGACCATTTGCGCAAAGGTACTTTACGCTTAGAAAATGTAGACACCCTCATTTTAGATGAAGCAGATCGTATGTTAGACATGGGATTTCAGGAATCGATAGAAAACATTATTGAGCAAGCGCCTAAAGAGCAGCGTCAAACACTATTATTTAGCGCGACATTTCCAGCGCAAATTAAATCGATCGCTAAACGTATCATGCAAAACCCAGTCATGGTAAAAGTCGAATCGACACACGACAACTCCAGTATTGAACAACATTTTTATAATGTAAAAGATGATCAAAGACTCAATGCTGTGCAATTATTACTATTGCATCACCGCCCTGAATCAACGGTTATTTTCTGTAATACAAAAATAGAAACCAAAGAAGTTGCCGAAGGCTTAATCGCTGATGGCTTTGATGCCTTAGCGATACACGGCGATTTAGAGCAAGTTGATCGTGATCAAGCCTTATTGCGATTTGCCAACAAAAGCGCCTCTATTTTAGTTGCCACCGATGTTGCCGCACGCGGTTTAGACATTGATTCCTTAGATGCAGTTTTCAACTATCATATCGCTCACGATCCTGAACAACATTTACATCGCATTGGTCGTACTGGCCGCGCAGGCAATAAAGGAATCGCCTGCTCATTAATCAGCCCTCAAGAAAGTTTCAAAGTCGAGGTATTAGAAGGCTACTTAGGAATGACAATTAGCTCAGAAAATCTACCCGATCGTAGCGAATTAAATTTTGAACCGATGCAAGCCCCAATGGCAACATTGCGTATTGACGGCGGAAAAAAACAAAAAGTACGCGCAGGCGATATCTTGGGCGCACTCACAGGTGAGCATGGACTAGAAGGTAAAGACGTGGGAAAAATCCAACTCATGGATAACTGGGCGTATATTGCAATCAAACGCGAGCTAATTAAAACAGCCCTCAACCGCATTGCCAATGGAAAAATAAAAGGTCGTACTTTTCGAGTAAGGCAAGTATAAACGGCAGCCCACTTAAGCCGCGACAAGTAAGTAGAAAATTTTGTAGGATGGAAAAAGAGGGGACGACGTGCCCATCTTTACTCCCCATAATCATGATGGGCACGGGGTAAATCCCCTTTGCCCATTCTACTTATTTTTGCACCCGCTTAAAAGTAAAGCCATATAAACTAAATAACTCCCACTTAATTAACGCTATCATCGGCACTCATATGCTAAGAATTATTCATACAGCTGACTGGCATTTAGGCCATTATTTACATGGTATTTCTCGTCATTATGAACACCAACAATTCTTAGCATTTTTGCTGCAACAATTAAAAGAAACTCAAGCGGATGTACTAATTGTGGCTGGCGATATTTTTGATACCGCTAACCCACCCGCAAGTGCACAGACACAGCTTTATGATTTTTTAGTCCAAGCACGCAGTGAAAACCCACAAATAGATATTATTTTAATTGGCGGAAATCATGATTCCGCAGCTCGCTTAGATGCGCCTGCCAGCTTATTAAAATCACTCGGTGTTTCTGTTGTCGGTGGCATTCAAAAAAATAGTGATGGCAGTATCGATTGGCAACGACTCATTATTCCATTACATAATAAACAAAATGAAATAAGCGCATGGTGTGGTGCCATGCCTTTTTTGCGTCATTCAGATTTGCCGCTACAAACAAGCGAAAATGATGGCTTAATTAACAGCGTAAAATTACGTTACACAGAACTAATAGAGGCATTAAAAAGCAAAGCCTCTAACAATGAAGCCTTATTATTAACCGGGCATTGTTATATGGTCGGCGGTAACTTATCGGAGCTGAGTGAGAGAAAAATACTCGGTGGTAATCAACACGCTCTCCCCGTTGATTTATTTCCTGGTGAGATTAGCTACACTGCATTAGGTCATTTACACTGCGCACAAAGTGTAGGCGATCACGATAACATCCGTTACAGCGGCTCTCCCATTCCTTTATCATTTGATGAAAAGCACTATCAACATCAACTCTTACAAGTTGATTGCCAAGCTGACAAAAGTGTCATTATTAAATCCATCAATATTCCACGCAGTGTTGATATTTTGCGCATCCCCAATTCTAGTAATTTTTGTGATTTAGACAGCGCGATTACGCAATTACAACAACTCGAATTAAACGCAGACTTACCCAAACAACAACAGCCACTTTTAGAGCTACGCATATCACTTGAGAAACACGAACCAAGTTTGCGCCCAAAAATAGAAGAAGCGATTGCCGAACTGCCTTTGCGTTTATTAAAAATCAGCACCGCTTACGCAGGAAAAAATCGTGGTCTAGCGGATGGCATACAAGAACAGCGCTTAGAAGATTTACAACCCGAACATGTTTTTCAACGCTGTTACCAAGATAAATATAACACCGATACGCCTGCTAAATTATTAGCACACTTTCATGAATTACAAGAAAACCTACAAGGTGATGACTCATGAAAATACTAGCAATCCGTGGTAAAAATTTAGCCAGCTTAGCCAATGAATTTGAAATACTCCTCGAAGAAGGCCCACTAAAACATGCCGGATTATTTGCCATAACAGGGCAAACTGGCGCAGGAAAAAGCACTTTATTAGATGCACTTTGTCTCGCTTTATATGACAAAATGCCACGCCTTCCAAAAGGAACGGGCGTTAGCATTGGCCATAAAGATGAAGATGAAAACACCCGAATTAGTAGCCATGATGTTAGCTCAATTTTAAGACGCGGTACGGCATCCGCTTATGCCGAAGTTGATTTCATTGGCTGTGATAAACAACAATATCGTTCGCGTTGGGAAATCAGCCGCGCGCGCAATAAAATAAACGGCCGCCTGCAAGCGCAAAAAATAACGCTAACTCAACTACCATCACAAGAAGTCATTGGTCATAAAAAAACCGAAACCTTAGAAGCCATTGTTGAAAAAATTGGCTTAAGTTTTGACCAGTTTAGACGTTCTGTTTTATTAGCCCAAGGCGACTTTGCCGCTTTTCTAAAAGCTAAAAAAGATGAGCGCTCTAGTCTATTAGAAAAAATGACGGGCACGAGTATATACAGTCAATTATCGATTGCTGCCTTTGAACGTGCCAGCAAAGAAAAACAAGTCTGCGACAAATTAAAAGAAAAACTCAGCGACAAAATCCCTTTACCGGAAGAAGAGAGAAGGGCACTAGAAGAACAAAATGTCACGCTCAATGCTGAACAACAACAACTGAACTCTGCCATTAAACAAACAGAGCAGCATCTTACTTGGCACAAAACTCAAGCTGAATTACAACAAGAACTAACGCAATTACAGCAGCAAAATACACAAGCAATCGCGACATGGAATGACCAATCTGAGCATCGCCTGTTATTAAAACAGATTGATGACGTTCAAATATTACGCCCGTTATTGCAGCAACAAGAACAGCTCACTGAGGATTGCACAAAAGCGAATGATGAACTCTCTCAGCACAAGCAATTATTGCACGATGCAAATGAAGCTTTACCTGAGTTAGAAGCACGCACAAAATCGGCGGATGATTTTTTTAGTCTCAAACAAAAATCTCAACAAGAAGCACAGCCACTTTTAACGCAAGCGCAAATTTTAGATAGCCAGCTTCATGAAAGTGCGCAGCGTAATAGCCAACTTAAAAGTGAGTCTGCACAGCAAAAATCACAATGGAAAACCAGCCAAGTAACAGTTGCTACATTACAAAAACAAACCCATACCCTTACTAAAAAATGCCATACGTATACAGCATGGCAAGAACAGCATGCACAAATATCACCACTGATTAATGAATGGGGCCGCTGGAAAAATGACCTTAAAAATTTAGCCACCAACCAACAAGCGTTAAAAAGATATAAGGCCCAACAAGATCAGCTTGCAGCGGATAGTCAAAATAACAAAATAGAACTTAAGCAGCTTAATATCCATATTGCTGAATCTACTGAAAAACATAATGTACTACAAGAATCAGCTCATCAATTAGAGTTAAATTACAAAGAAAATTCTTTAGAGAGTTGCCATCAACAACGCATTGCAATAGAGCAAGAAAAGCAGGCAACCGATACAGCCTTACTCTCTGCCGAACATTTCTTTGCTTTATCAAACCACCTAAAACAAGAACAAGATAATTTAGCTGCATTGCAACACAACCGACAACAGCACCAAGAAACTATCAGCGATCTTGAAGCTCAACAAACTATTATCAACAGCCAATATAATGAAGCACAACAAGCCTTTCACTTATTACAGAGCACAAACACTCAATCAGTAAAACAATTACGCGGTGCATTGCAGCAAAATGAACCGTGCTCTGTTTGTGGATCTGAAGATCACCCTTGGGCAGAAATAAATAATCCACTGCAAAAACCACTCGCTGAACAAGAAAAGCGCGTGCAGCAACTAGGCGCACAAAAAGATAATCATATAAAAATGTTAGCAAAAGAGGGCAGTTTTCTCACGCAATGCAATAGTGATTTGGCTGCCTGCCTCTCACGACAAGATGTATTAACCTCACAACAACATGCATTACATCTTCCATCAATTCCCTCCCAATCAATTGAGTACTTAAAACAGCAGCAGTCTGAATTAAACTTACGCCACCTAAGTGCGCAAGAAAATGAAACACATGCACTGGCCTTACAAAAACAATGGAATGATTTACGTGATAAGTTGGAGCATAGCCAGCAACAAAATCAGCAGAAAAATGAGAAAATCACTCAGCTTAAACAACAGATTACTTTAGACTCGCAGCTGCTAAAATCACTTAAAAAGGATGTTTCACGTGAAACATTTAACAAAGCAGAGTTAATTACCGCGCTCTCAGAACCACTAACATTAATTACCGACTGGCAAACCGCATTAACTGAAGACTCGCAATTCATTCACAATTTACAGAGCGCCGTTTCAGAGTGGCAGCAAAGCGAACAAAGCAAAAAAGAAACTGACGCCTCGCTGGTTTTAATTCATCAAAAATTAGAACTAGCAGAAGCAGAAGGGCAGCAACATTTTAATAGCTGGGAAAAAATAGATGCCGAGCTGCAAGCTCACCTATCCGCACATGAAAAATTAGCGCAAGACAGGCAGAGTTATTTCTCAGGAAAACCCGCTATCGAAATTGCCCAACAACTAGAAGCCGAACTTAAGGCTGCCGAGCTAGAAAAACAAAATACTATTGCTCAGTTAAATGCACATCACCTAGACATTAAAACGCAACAGCATTCGATAAAACACTGGAAAACTGAAAGTAGCCGTCGCGTAAAGAAACAGCAACAAATAAGCGATGAACTGGATGCGGCACTACACAAAAAAAATATCAGCCGAATAATCCTTAACGAACTATTAAGTAAATCACAATCATGGCTAGCAGCAGAAAAAGACCAACAAGAAAGTCTGAAGACTAACAAGCAAGAAACACAAACGGTTTTAGCTGTAAAACAACAAGCCATTAACACGCACCAAATCAATCAGCCCGAACAACAAAAATCCGATTTACAAGCCAATTTGCAGCAGCAACAAATTGAGCAAACAACACTCAAAAATACAAAGGACAGCATTAGCTTTTCTTTACGTTCTGATGATGAAAAAATTAAAGCGGGAAAAGAGCTAACTAAAGATCTGAATAAGCAAATGCATATTTGGGAAGAGTGGGAAAGCCTCAATGATTTGATAGGCTCAAAAAGCGGACAGAAATTTCGTGTCTTTGCCCAAGGTCTAACCCTAGAAACCTTATTGGCTTACACCAACCAACACTTACAGGAATTTGCCAAACGCTATTCCTTAGAGCGCGTCAACAACACTGACTTGGAGCTACAAGTAATCGATAGAGATATGGCTGATGAAATTCGTAGTGTGCATAGCCTTTCTGGTGGCGAAAGCTTTTTAGTCTCACTTGCACTCGCTTTAGGTCTCGCCTCACTCTCATCTAATAAAATGCAGGTAGAATCATTATTTATCGACGAAGGCTTTGGTAGCCTAGACCCTGAAACACTGGATATAGCGATTGCTAGTTTAGACACTTTACAGTCACTCGGGCGCAAAGTCGCCGTCATTTCTCATGTTCCTGCTTTAGTAGAGCGCATAGGCACGCAAATTAGAGTCGATAAAGTCGGCGGTGGGCACAGCACAGTTCGAGTTTTAGCCAATAATTAAGACTCGCCTCCGTTAAACGTAGAAAAATAACCGCTCTTAAAATCCTCCCTTGCGGGAGGAGGGTTAGGTGGGGAGAAGTTAAAATAAGTTGTTATAAGCAATACCTTCGCCAAAAATCATTCAGCCTTCGCATGAGTTTCACCAATCTCTACGGCGTGAAAAACCTTATCCGTTATTAAAAAATTCTCTGCACTTAAGCTGAGTGAATTAATAAACTAATTAGCCTGCCCACCTATAATTCGATCAACACTTAATACAGTATCAATACGCACATTTTCTTGCTGCTTTATTGTTACTATTTGTTCAATCTTACCTAGGCGCCAATACCAAAAGATTAATGGGTAGTCTCCCGGGGTAAGATTCTCAAATTGGTACTGATCTCCGCTTGATACTTTTTGAGTCCACATATTTTTCTTAGAAAACAAAATAACACTTTCCTTAGTATTCGATTCAGCAAGTAACTCTAAATCTCCTTCCAATTTAATCGTAAAAATAGCACTCTGTCCTGCTTGTATCACAGACAAACTCTGAAAACCCTCACCATTTATTTCACTAATAAAAAAATCCTGAGCCTGAGAACTCTGATTCTTAATAAGCAGCTCATCCCCTGGTGACAGGGCTAAAGAACTCGGTCGTATTTTATCTGGATAAATAGTTAGAAGATGTTGCTGCTTTGTATAGGCAGGCAGAACCAACCCCACATAAAGCTCATCAAGCTGAGAATAATCAACTCTGCTATGTTGAGAACTATCCCGTTTGCTTCCAGTACTGTAGTCTGATGTTGAACCTTGCTCATCAAACATTTTCTGCTTTATAGCCGTATGAGAATCTGCAGACAAAACGCCATAAACAGCTCCCTTATCAATAATAATATCAGGCGTTTTAACACAAGCAGACAAGAGTAAAAGACTAATGAGAGATAAATAATTCATCGTTTTATGACCTCCAGATTTATCCCTTGAATGAGCTCTTTACCTATTGTTAACTTAATCGGTTTTACTTTATATCGTCGGTGGAAAACAAGCACATTCAATGTCCACTCCCCCTCGGGTAAATTATCTATTTTAAAATCAGCCGATTTCTCTAACAGCTGATAATGCTGGCTCGGAAGAATAACCAGTTTGCCCTCCATTTCTTTATGAACAGAACAATAATAATTTAAAATTCCACTCTTATTAAAACTTTGGGAAAGTTTAGAGCCTTTTTCACCCAAGCCTAAATCGAAACGCTTTAAAGAACTGAGTGAAAATATATTATGGTCGATTTCTTTAGTTTCATCATTAGCCCATTCAATTGAATCACCTACACTAATAATCCATAATGCAGGGCTGAAATGTGTATCTTTTTGAGAGACTACATGCTTTTGTACTGGCCGTTGCTCCTTTGCTAGCGTTTCTCTGCTAAGATAAACGATCATTTTTTTTACACGCTTTGGTGCGTTAACCTCACCAGATATAGAGCCCGCTAATAACTGAGTAGAAAAGAAAAAACCAACTAAAGCAGTCCATAATAGGGAAAACGTATATTTTTTCATCTTTTATTACCGTTGAGTCAAGTATATGAGCCTTAGCCTGAAGATATTCCTTACCTTCTTTATTTCCGTTGCAGCCTTATTATTTACCACCTTGTACCTTATTGGAACGCAATCCGAACAACATGAAATTGAGCGAATCGTTGATGATTTAAATAAAACCCAAAACAAATTTCAATATGACCTAGAGGCCCAGCAGCAACACATTCAATCTTTAGGCCATATTATTACCACAGATCAAAAGTTTCGCTCATTTTTATCTCAAATAAAAGATAATTTTTATCCATTTACGGCCGAAATTGGCAAAGGTACTCACGCTGATTTTGTCTATATGCTTGATGATGAGCCTGCCATAAGGGCCACTTATACAAAAAATGAACTCTTGCAGTCACCCTTAAATAATAACTTATCAATATTTGAAATAGAACACCACTTAGATTCAGGCTTGGAAGATTCTAAGATGATAAGTACTTCTGGCGGGTTATACAGTACCCATTTCATTCCACTAAAAGAAAGCCTAATCGATGATTATGCCGTCGGTTTAATTATCGTCAGTAATAAAGTCAATGATACTTGGGTAGCTAAGCTATTGAATAATAGCTCTGGATTTCAAACTGTATTCTTTACTTCTAGCCAGATAGTAGCAAAAAATACCTCTTTAGACTTAGCTCAATCAATTTATGAAAACCGCCAGATTATTAAAAATCAAGGTATGTTTTATTTTGACCATCAACGCTATATAGGTAAACTGATTCTTTTTGATCCAGAAAATCAGCAATCTGGATATATTCTTAGCTCAAACTTGGACTCCGCCTTAGCCAAATTTGAGCAGTTACAATTACAGATTTTAATGATTGGTAGTGGGATTTTATTTATTGGCGCCTTATTATTTTTGTGGATTTCACGTCATATAACTCACCCTTTACGCCTTATCACCAAAGGAACTTTGGCGATTGAGCGAGGTAATTACCAACACCGCATTAATTATCAAAGTAAAGATGAAATAGGCAAGCTTTCCCGCTCGTTTAATATCATGGCCGATGGCCTGCAAGAAAAGGAACGCATCCATAAAACATTCAACTCTTATGTGGATCCAGCCATTGTTTCTGAATTACTGAGCCAACCAGATAACCTTAAATTAGGCGGGGAACGAAAAGAACAAAGCATCTTATTTTCTGACATTGCCGATTTCACAAAATTTAGTGAAAAATTACCCGCAGAAACACTTGTTAAAATTTTGAATGAATACCTAACCGCCATGACTCATGAAATTAGTCAGCAAAAAGGTATCTTGGATAAATTTATCGGTGATGCCATTATGGCTTTCTGGAGCCCACAAGTTTGTAAAAACGACCATGCTCAGTTGGCTTGTGAAAGTGCATTAAATATGCAAGAAATATTAACTAATTTAAGACCTGCATGGAAAAAGAACGAGGGTATCGACATACATATTCGTATTGGTATTGCTACGGGGGAAATGATTGTCGGTAGTATTGGCTCCGAAACAGCACGAAGTTATACTTGTATAGGTGATAAAGTAAACTATAGCTCTAGGCTTGAGGGTTTAAATAAACACTATGGAACACAGATAATTATAGATAAAAAAACCGCTGACACCATATCTGGCTTTGTTATAAGGGAGCTAGATACGGTAATAGTAAAAGGCCGAGAGCAAGGTGAAAATATCTATGAGCTAGTAGGGAGACAGTCAGACACTTCCGAGCTAATGTTCAAAATATTGGATACTTATCAAAAAGGCTTAAACTTATACCGAGCGGGAGACTTTAGTCTAGCGTTAGAAAACCTTGCAACAATACATCACGACAACCCAAGTCATCTACTGATAAATCGCTGCAAATTATTACTACAAAAACCACCAAAGCACTGGAATGGCATTCATTCTATGGTAGACAAATAACTGATACAGCTTTGGTCAAGTTAGATTATTTCAAATAAAGCCCTCATATGCTGAAAATCGGGGAAACGGAGCTTGCGAAATGATGATTTTCAGCGATTGATGACATACTTTCTATTTCCCCTCACCCAACCCAATCATGTTGAGCTATCCCTGCTCAACACCCTACGGGTAAATGCAAATACGATCCTGTCGTATTTGTCTCTTTGGAGAGGGCTTTTAAGATAATAAGTAATTAAAAAATCCACATGTAGCGGTGACATAGCTAATAATTAACGCCTTTAGCTAAGAAATATTAAAAAAACAAAAACCCCTATATAGTGTGTTTATGTTTTTTAAAACACTAGATGTTGTGTTAAAATAGATTTCAAATAACCACAGCATTTCACTTTATCTAGTGTACCGCCATCGCACAAACAGGACCCCATATGACAGATAAGCCACAAATAGAAATTCCGCTACAAGATGCCTCCGTTGATATCTGGGATACTAAATACCGTTTAAAAACAAAAACAGGCGAAGCCGTTGATAGCAATATTGACGACACCTTTCAGCGTGTAGCAAAAGCCTTATCTGCCGTAGAAAAAGGAAAAACCAAACAAGACAAATACTACCAAGAATTTCTATGGGCTTTGCGTCAAGGTGTCATTCCTGCCGGGCGTATTATTTCTAATGCCGGCGCACAAGCACATAAACCAGCAACCTCTACTATTAACTGTACCGTTTCTGGTTCTATCGCAGATTCAATGGATGATATTTTAGGCAAAGTTCACGAAGCAGGGCTTACCTTAAAAGCCGGTTGTGGAATTGGTTATGAATTTTCAACCCTACGTCCAAAAGATGCCTACGTCTCTGGCGCTGGTGCTTATACATCAGGCCCATTATCCTTCATGGATATCTACGATAAAATGTGTTTCACCGTTTCTTCTGCAGGCGGAAGACGTGGCGCACAAATGGCGACCTTTGATATTGGCCACCCTGATGTGATCGACTTTATTCGCGTAAAACGTGAAGATGGACGTTTACGCCAATTTAACCTTTCTTTATTAATTACCGCTGAATTTGTCGAAGCTGTAAAAGCCGACAAACCGTGGCCACTTTCTTTCCCAGTTATGCAACGGGAACTTGAAGAAGATAAATTAGACCTGACTGATAGTTCGGTTATTTTATGGCGTGATTTACCGCATGCTGAAGGTTATGTAGAAAATGAAGATGGCTTAGTCGCTTGCCGTATTTCTAAAACCATTCCTGCACAGCGTTTATGGGACATCATTATGTCCTCCACTTACGACTATGCAGAGCCGGGCTTTATTCTTATCGATAAAGTAAACGAAATGAATAATAACTGGTTTTGTGAAGATATACGTGCAACTAACCCGTGCGGTGAACAACCATTACCCCCTTATGGCTCCTGCCTTCTAGGCTCTATTAACCTAACGCGATTCATAGACAAACCGTTTACCGCACAAGCGGCCTTTAACTGGGAGGCTTACCGTAAAACCATTCGCATTTTTACGCGCATGTTAGATAACGTGGTTGAAATTAATGGCCTCCCTTTAGAAAAACAACGTGAAGAAATTACTTCTAAACGTCGTCATGGGATGGGCTATTTGGGATTAGGTTCCACCTTAACCATGCTCGGTATGCCGTATGGTGAAGACAAATCATTGGCTTTCACCGATGAAGTCACTAAAGTATTAGCGATTGAAGGCTGGAAAGAAGCCTTAGACTTAGCCAAAGAAAAAGGGGTTGCACCCGCACTGAGCCAAAACTACACCATCACAGGATCGATGCTACATAAGCGTCCTGAAATGGTAAAAGATGGTTATAAAGTGGGCGATAAAATTGCAGGTAAAGTATTACATGCAAAATACAGCCGCTATATGCAAAAAATCGCGGAAGTTGAGCCTGAGTTAGTCGATGCTTTAATTGAACACGGCGCACGTTTTACACACCATAGTTCAATCGCGCCAACAGGGACTATTTCACTTTCCTTAGCCAACAATGCTAGTAACGGTATTGAGCCGAGTTTTGCTCATCATTACTCACGCAATATTATTCGTGAAGGTAAAAAGACCAAAGAAAAAGTGAATGTGTTTTCTTTTGAGTTGCTTGCTTACCGTGCTTTAGTGAATGCTGATGCCATGCCATATAGTGAAAAGGCCGATGAGCAACTGCCAGATTATTTTATTACTGCAGATGCCATCACACCAAAACAACATGTCGATATACAAGCCGCTGCACAAGTTTGGATAGATTCATCCATCTCTAAAACGGCTAATGTACCGACTGATTACCCTTATGAAGATTTTAAAAATATTTACCAATACGCTTACGAAAAAGGCTTAAAAGGATGTACTACCTTCCGCTTTAACCCTGAAGTTTTCCAAGGTGTCTTAGTTAAAGAATCTGATTTAGAAAACACCAGCTATCAATTTACTTTAGAAGATGGGCATGTGGTCGAACTAAAAGGTAATGAAGAAGTTGAATACGATGGCGAAACGCATACTGCTGCTAATTTATTTGATGCCTTAAAAGAAGGCTATTACGGAAAATTCTAATTTAAGATTATGACTATAAAAATAGACAAAAAAATTGTTAGCTATAAAGTTATCAAACCAGAAGAAGAAAAAGCAACGGTCGAAGAAGCGGCAGAGTTAAATATTGAGCGCATGAACGAAAGTGTTTCGCGCCCTGAACTTTTATTAGGCTCAACCTATAAAATTAAAACACCGCAATCAGAACATGCCTTGTACATTACCATCAATGACATGATTCTAAACCAAGATACAGAGCATGAAGAACGCCGCCCTTACGAAGTGTTCATTAACTCTAAAAACATGGAACACTTCCAATGGGTACTCGCGCTAACACGCGTTATCTCAGCGGTATTCCGTAAAGGCGGCGATATCACCTTTATGGTAGAAGAGTTAAAAGCCGTGTTTGATCCTAAAGGTGGCTACTTCAAAAAAGGCGGTGTTTACATGCCGTCATTAGTCGCAGAAATAGGCCATGCGATTGAGCAACACATGAAGCAAATCGGCATGTTAAAAAGCCTAGAATTCGACGCGCACCAAAAGCAATTCCTAGCGGATAAGCGCGCAGAATTTGAAGCCGCACATTCAGCTGATACGGCTGAAAATAGCGACTTTCCAGAACAAGCGCAACTGTGTACTAAATGCCAAACTAAGGCCTTAGTGTTATTAGATGGTTGTATGACTTGCTTGAATTGTGGCGATAGTAAGTGTGGGTAGTGATGAGGTTTAATTAAAGCTGTCACATTTTCGTATATTGATGCAACTGACCCTATGAGCATTTGCTAGGGTCAGTTGCTTGGTTTACAGGGTAAATGTACCTGGTAAGTAATAGTTATACCAAATAAAAAATGGAAGAAGAGACTGTGAGTACGAATGACGATTTAAATCCAGCGATGACGATGGATCTAATTATAAATGAATTTGGCAGGCTACTTGGTAGTACTGGCGTACCTTCAACAGGTCGATTAATAAAATCAGTTGAATCTGGTAATTATGATTCTTTTATTTCTGGAATTAATGAAATATTGCTTTCAATATCTGTAACAAAAGCATCATTGCATTATACGAAGCTCATTGAGCTTGCCGCTGAAATAGCGGCAAATTTATATGATGAAACATATTTCATTAATCTTGAAATTCCAGATATTCCAGAACTCGGGCATGATAATGATTCAAATATAAAGGAACTCATAAAATACATATCGATCGTTAAAGTCACGATACAACCTTTGATAGATGATGAAATTGGATCTAATAAAAAGAACGAATTTTTATCTGCAATTGAAAATAAGAAAAAGATATTAAACAAAGGTTTTTTCTATGAATTTACGGATGGAGATTTAAGTAGGGTTCAAGAATTAATAAATGAGCTAAGGCAAGAAATTATAACCTCTGATCTTTTTGATGAAAGCCACAGGTCTAGATTATTACGCCGATTAGAAGCTACGCAGTCTGAGTTGCATAAGAAAATGAGTGATGTTGATAGAATTTGGGGTCTTGTTGGTGATGCTGGCATAGTAATTGGAAAATTTGGAAAAGATGCTAAGCCTTTTGTGGATAGAATAAAAGAATTGTCACAAATAGCTTGGAAAACTCAAGCAAGAGCAGAGGAGTTACCATCAAGTAGCCAAAATCCATTATTAGGTAATGAAAATCAATGAATTAAAATATCAAGAGGTCGGCCAGAAGAAAATCAAGGGGTTAGCCAGTAATGCCGCTACCAGTGAGATTAAATCTATCCGTATCAATTAGTTGCATATTCGCTTCTTGGCTTTGTCATTAATGGGTAACCCTTCGGTCTGCGCTTTATAACTCTTGGCTGATTAGGTCGGTTTCGTTGCCCAACTTCCGTTTGAGCCATGGCTATTAAGAGAGGGTGTACTAATTTTCCTAAGGTTATTCCCGTTAATGTGAGACACAAACTTGCCGTGTTACGCATTAGCTGAACCGCTGACATAAAGCTAAGGTGCCGTGGCTCTTTATCATTAAGGCAGGCAGCTCTGGCAATATTTGCTCGTATAAGATTGTAGGCCAAAAGATGTACTGCAATTTCTTTTTTAATCATCTCAGCTGATTGACAACGCAACATTTCCATTCCCAACTGTGTTTTTATTGTTCTAAAATCGACCTCAATTTTCCAGCGTTGCAAATAGAGTTCGGCTAAGGATTGTCTAGAATACATCGTGGCATTCAAAAGCGTTGAGACATAAACGGTACCTTTGACAGAAAACTCACGAATCGAAAGCTCATCGGGAAGCTCCGCCCATGCTTCATCTGACATCCAGACCGTTTTCTTCTTCGGTTTTTTTAGGTGAATAATA
>Ga0209825_1000419_pt1 | contig 32963 bp, 30 predicted proteins | sample EN8Hudsemesocosm_FD_184631 | JGI IMG/M metagenome (GOLD analysis project Ga0209825, IMG submission 184631) | Methane-oxidizing microbial communities from mesocosms in the Hudson Canyon - EN8B Hudson Canyon (SPAdes) (version 2) | ecosystem: Environmental > Aquatic > Marine > Cold seeps | place...
TGTTGCATATTCCAATAATATAAACCACCAACGCCAGCACTTGCTGCTAATGCTATTATCAAAGAAAGCACGGCAGTTTTAGACAGCTTTTGTTGTCTTGCACTACTTTTATTGGTTGTATCAGTATTTTTTAATGGAGTAGGCACTTTTTCAGAGGATTTCATTGTTGATGTTTTCTCGTTGGCTGACGCTTTAGATTTGTTAGTTACGGGCTGTTTTTTTTCATCACTTGGAGATTTCTCAGGAGCAGGTGTGAGTGAAATTGATGTGGAAAAACCTTGCTCTGACTTTGCTTCAGTTGTTCTATCTTCAGATTCTGAATTTTGTGGGTCGTCTTGCTTTTTATCAGTCATTATCTTTTCCATGGTTATTAATTGCACTCATAATGGCTCGGTCATTAGCACCATTAGCATTAACGATATTGAGTAAGCCTAGTTGTTTTGCTCGTCTTGCAATTCGCTCACTCGCCACAATCCATAAACAAGTATTTTTCCAGTCACTGTCAGCAGTGTTTATTAAGCGTATTATGCTTTCTAACAACGCATTACTGGTTACCACAATACAATTTATCTGCTTATTTTTCCATTCCTGAACAGGATTTTGTGTTAAAGGTAGCCAAACTTTTTGATAACTTTCTAAATAGTGAACATTTGCACCACGTTTACTGAGTTGTTCGGCAAGGTGTTCTCTCCCGCCATCACCACGCACGATAATGATATCTTGGTCAATTATCTTACGTTCGTCTAGCGCATTAAGTGTTAACAAACCTTCACTCGTATGAACTTCAGGATAGATAGCATTAACCCCTGAACGGTTTAAAGCGGCTTTCGTTGCACTGCCAACAGCGATAATAGTTTTTTGCTGCCAACAAGATAAATCAAGCGTATGATGAGAAAATTCTACAGCGGCGACGCTAACAAAAATGACGACCGCTAACGGATATTTTTCAATGAGTTTTCGAGTGAATTTTTCATCAGACAAAGGTTGATAATCAAATAAAGGCTGGCACCAAGCGCTAATGCCGATACTTTTTAACTGTTGTGCTAAAACACGCCCTGTTTTATCAGGACGTGTAATTAAAACATGTGTCTTACTGGTCAGCATATACCTGACGCAATATTTTATCAGCGCCTTTTTCAAGTAATTGATCAGCAAGTACATTACCTAACTGTTCAGCTTCTTCAATAGAGCCAGTAATTTCACTGGTTAATATTTCACTACCGTCGGTTGCACCAACCAAACCGCGTAAAAACATTTCGCCATTTTCTTGAATAACAGCGTAACTACCAATAGGTACCTGACATCCGCCTTCTAAAGCGCGATTCATTGCGCGTTCTGCTAATACACGAACACGTGTTTTTTCACAGCCTAATGGTGCGAGTAATGCTTTAAGGGTTTCGTCTGTTGTTCTGCATTCAATACCAACTGCGCCCTGTCCGTTTGCTGGAAGCATAACTTCTGGTTCAATAAATTCTTGAATTCGTTCGGGCATTTCTAAACGTAGTAAACCTGCCGCGGCTAAGATAATCGCATCATATTCGCCATTATCTAATTTTTTCAACCGAGTATTGACGTTACCGCGCAGATCGCGAATGTCTAAATCTGGACGAAGAGCCTTAATTTGACATTGTCGGCGTAAACTTGAAGTACCTACAACTGCACCTTGAGGGAGTTCGGCTAAGCTTTTTATCGTATTCGATACAAATGCATCACGTGGATCTTCACGAGGGCAAATAACCTCTAAGCCTAAGCCTTCCGGAAACGCTACTGGAACATCTTTCATTGAATGAACAGCGATGTCAGCGCGATCTTCTAACATAGCGACTTCAAGTTCTTTAACAAAGAGTCCTTTGCCACCGACTTTAGCTAATGGCGTATCTAAAATAATGTCGCCTTTAGTTGTCATCGGTACAAGTACAACATTAATCCCTGGGTGAAAATGCTCTAATTGTGCTTTTACATATTCGGCTTGCCATAAAGCGAGAGCGCTTTTACGTGTGGCAATGCGTACAGTTGCTGTGGTCATTCAAATTATCCTGCTGTGATGGTTATTTCGGTGTCGGCTTGAATACTGATAGCTTTTGATAAAAATTGCCAAAGTTCACCACCGCCACGTTTGTCTGTCCATTGGTTATTCTCACATTGAAAATGATGGCCATTAAATTTAGTTGCTACCCATATTTCATGTAAAGGGGCTTGCTTATTAATGATGACTTTACTGCCATTTTTAAAGGTAAGTGTAAGCATGCCGCCAACACCTTCATAATCAATGTCGGTACCACAATCTTCAACGGCTTCTTCTATTTGAAGAATAATTTCTTCGGCGAGTAAATTGTATTGGCTATCGTTCATTAATGCTTCCTTTTCTAGTGCAATGAAATTTATTCATCTTTGCTAGCTATTTGTTGGTCATGAGATTATAAAACGTCTATCATGAGAAAAAAATCGAATAAATCAAGTATGCGTAAACAAAATTCAATTATTTTAGCGTGTTTTATTATATCAGTGCTTTTAAGTGGATGTGGAATTAAAGGTCCACTAATGCAAAAACCTGCCCAAGTAAAAAAACAAGCGCCAACTGATAAAGCTAAAACTGAGCAAAAACAAAACTCATCAGCAGAACCATCGCAGGAAAATTAATCGTGGATTTTTTCAATTACAAAAACACTTCACTTTATGCCGAAGACATAGCCGTTACAGAGCTTGTTAAACAGCACGGTACGCCTTTATATGTTTATTCTCGTGCAACTATTGAACGTCATTGGCACGCCTTTGACCAAGCTGCCGGCGATAAACCACACTTAGTGTGTTATGCGGTAAAAGCCAATAGTAACCTTGCTGTTTTAAATGTAATGGCAAGATTAGGTAGTGGCTTTGATATTGTTTCAAAAGGCGAGCTTGCACGTGTACTTGAAGCTGGAGGAGATGCCAGTAAAGTGGTGTTTTCTGGTGTAGGTAAAAAGTCAGACGAAATCACCTTTGCATTAGAGAAAGGTATTTACTGCTTTAACGTTGAGTCGGCTGCTGAATTAACGCGTATTCAGCAGGTCGCTAAACGTATGAATATGATCGCGCCAATTTCTTTAAGGGTAAACCCAGACGTTGATGCGGGAACACACCCTTATATTTCTACGGGTTTAAAAGAAAATAAATTCGGTATTAGCATTGATGATGCTTTTGAGTTGTATCAGCACGCAAGTGGTTTATCACATATTGCAGTGCAGGGAATTGATTGTCATATCGGTTCGCAGCTAACAGAAGTAAAACCTTTTTTAGATGCGCTAGACCGGGTATTGGCACTTGTAGACCGTTTAGCTGAAATAAATATTACGTTATCTCATATCGATGTAGGAGGAGGTTTAGGCGTTTGTTATGACGACGAAAAGCCACCACACCCGAAAGAATATGCAAAAGCGATTGCTGATAAATTGGCAGATCGAGATATAACCCTGATTTACGAGCCGGGCCGTGCCATTATGGCCAATGCTGGCATTTTAGTAACAGAAGTTGAATTACTAAAAACAAATCAAGATAGACATTTTGCTATTGTTGATGCTGCAATGAATGATTTAATTCGTCCTTCATTATATCAAGCGTGGCAAGCGATTATTGAAGTAGAAAAAACCGAAACAGCTGAAAAGAAAACGTACGATATTGTCGGCCCTATATGCGAAACCGGTGATTTTCTTGGCAAAGCACGTGAACTGAGTATTATGGAAGGCGACTTATTAGCTATTCGCTCATCAGGTGCGTATGGTTTCACAATGAGTTCGAATTACAATAGTCGTCCAAAAGCAGCCGAAGTAATGGTAGATGGCGAAGAACATCATTTGATCCGTGCTCGCGAAACGATAGAGCAATTGTGGCAAGGCGAGTCTTTGTTACCACAGTAAGTATAAAATTGAATATGGGTAGTAAATGTTAGTTAATTTTTCAAAAATGCACGGTTTAGGTAACGATTTTCTCGTACTCGACAATGTTACACAAAATGTTTATTTGTCGAATGAGCAAATAAAGCATTTAGCCCATCGAAATTTCGGTGTCGGTTTTGATCAAGTTTTAGTGGTTGAGCCACCGTACGATCCAGATTTAGATTTTCATTATCGTATTTTTAATGCTGACGGTAGTGAAGTCGGTCAGTGTGGTAATGGTGCGCGTTGTTTTGCTAAGTTTGTGCGCTTAAAAGGTTTAACTAACAAGAATAAAATTAAGGTATCAACGCAATCAGGTAAAATGACACTATTTGTTGAACGTGATGGTAATGTTTCAGTGAATATGCCAACACCTAAGTTTGAACCCAGCCAAATTCCTTTTACTGCTCAGAAAGTAGAAGGTACTTATATTCTGCGTAGTGAAGACGAAACGGTATTGTGTGGCGTTGTATCATTAGGTAACCCACATTGTGTTTTGACGGTTGATTCTATTATTGACGCGCCAGTTGAAACCTTAGGTAAATCGTTGTCGCATCATGAACGATTTCCTCAGCAAGTTAACGTTGGTTTTATGGAGATTGTGTCTCCAGACTATATTAAATTACGTGTTTATGAACGCGGAGCGGCTGAAACCTTAGCGTGTGGCAGTGGCGCTTGTGCTGCCGTCGTTATTGGTCAAACACAGAATAAATTAGGCCGAGATGTTACCGTAGAATTACCCGGCGGTAAGTTAAAAGTATTTTGGAAAGGACCTGGTAATTCAGTAAAGATGACTGGTCCAGCAGTACATGTATTTGATGGGCAATTGAATTTGTAAGCACGCTTTGCAAAATAAATCCTGACAAACAAATGTATAAGACAAAAATTTAGAAGTAGAGAAATAAATTGAACGACTCAAATACAATACAGTTAGATGAATTAAATTTAACGGATGATCTCATTGTCGATTATTTGCATGATAATCCTGAATTTTTTAATCGTAACCCTGAACTGATCAATAGCTTGCGTTTATCAGATCAGAACCGTGGTACGGTATCGTTAGTAGAAAGGCAACAAAGTCAACAACGTCATAAAATTCACAGCTTAGAAGAAGAAATCACCCAATTAATGGCGATTGCTAATCAAAATGAGCAACTTTTTGCTTTATATAGTGATTTATATTTGCGTTTATTAGATTGCAGCTCAGCGGATGAATTACTCGATTGTTTGTATCAGGCCACAACTGAATTATTGTCATTATCGGGTTTAAAAGTATGGCTAAAAGAAAATACAATAGTTGAGCATTCAAGCATTGTTATAAACGATTGTGCTGGTGTAATGAACAATCGCTTATCCAAAGATGATTATTACTTTGGCCGTCTACAAAAAAGTGAGCAAGAACTGATTTTTTCACAACATCAAGAAGGTTCTGTTGTATTAATTAAGTTAAACCATATAAATGATGACATTGGTTTTATAGCAATAAGCAGTGCTGACGCAGATCATTTTGATCCACGTATGGATACTTTATTGCTTAGTCAATTCAGAAAGCTTGTTGCTAAATTACTTTTTCAACAACTTTATAAATAACTGATTGATGAAATTTTACCGCCGTTTAGAGCCTTTTCAAGCAATTAGCTTTGATCTTGACGATACATTGTACAGCAATTATCCTGTAATGATGGCAACTGATGCGAAAATGGTTGCCTACTTTTCTAAACTACTTTCAGGGAAAATCACATTTATTGATGGTGCGAAGAACACGGTATTTGATTACTTGTTTTGGAAGCCATTTCATCAACAAGTGCTCAAAGAAAACCCTCAATTAATTCACCATGTGGGTGATGTGCGTTTAGCGACTTATACGTTAGGTCTGAAAACAGTGGGATTAACTGCTAGCGTAGCTGAATGTGAAGCACAAAAAGCGTTGGATTATTTCGTACTACAACGTAGCGACTTTGTAGTACCAGCACCCGTTCATCAATTATTGAAAAGTTTACAAAAAAAATATCCACTGGTCGCTATTAGTAATGGAAATGTAGATACCGACAAGATAGATATTTCACAATATTTTCAGTATCGTTTTCATGCAGGTGATTTATTTACAACGCCTAAAAATAATAATATACAACTTCGACAGAAACCTCATACTGATATGTTTGATGCGGCTTGCGAGAAGTTATTGATAAAACCTTCACAATTATTACATGTAGGTGACTGTGGTCGCTCTGATATTCAAGGCGCTATAAACGCAGGTTGTCAAACAGCATGGATTTCTTGTTACGATGTTGGAAAACCCCTGACAGTTTTACCTAATATTGAACTATCTGATATTAGTGAACTACACCACTTGTTATAATTTTTATCTATACTTTACTTTCAACAAAAAATTTTCAACTTTTCTAAGGTTATTTTTCCGTTATGGACGTTTCTAAACTACTTGAATCACTCAATGAAAAACAACGTGATGTTGTTGCCGCCCCCTTACAAAATATGTTGGTTTTGGCTGGCGCTGGTAGCGGAAAAACGCGAGTTCTAGTACAGCGTATTGCTTGGTTAATGCAAGTTGAAAATGCTTCGCCTCATAGTATATTAGCGGTTACTTTTACCAATAAAGCGGCAGCAGAAATGCGTGTTCGTGTTGAAAAAACGGTTGAAGGTAATGTACATGGTATGTGGATAGGAACTTTCCATGGTTTAGCCCATCGCTTACTTCGTATGCATTTTCAAGAAGCTAAATTGCCACAAAATTTCCAAGTACTCGATTCTGATGATCAGCTTCGTTTAGTAAAACGTATTGTTCGTTCGTTAGGTATTGACGAAAAACGTTGGCCGCCTAAACAGATGCAGTGGTATATCAATGGTAAAAAAGATGAAGGTATTCGTCCTCAACATATAGAAGTGTATGACGACCCAACAGAGCAAACCTTCGTTAAAGTCTACAGTGGCTATCAAGAAGCGTGTGATCGAGCTGGCTTGGTTGATTTTGCTGAGTTATTACTACGCGCTCATGAACTTTGGCTAAATAATCCTGTGCTGCTTGAGCATTACCAACAAAGGTTTAAGCATATATTGGTCGATGAATTTCAAGATACCAATGCTATTCAATATGCCTGGTTAACTATGTTAGGTAAGACATCAAGCAAGGTGATGATTGTTGGTGATGACGACCAATCAATTTATGGCTGGCGTGGCGCAAAAATTGAAAATATACAACGTTTCTTAAATGAGTTCGATGATCCTCAAACCGTACGTTTAGAACAAAATTACCGTTCTACTGCTAATATTCTTAATGCGGCGAATAAGCTGATCGCCAATAATAATAACCGTTTAGGTAAAAAACTTTGGACAGAAGATGAAGCAGGCGAAAAAATATCAATTTATACCGCTTTCAATGAAATAGACGAAGCGCGCTTTATAGCAGGTCGAATTACCGATTGGCGTAAAACTGGCAGCTTAGATGATGTGGCTATTTTATATCGCAGTAATGCTCAATCTCGTTTACTGGAAGAAGCATTGTTACAAAGCCGGTTGCCTTATCGAATTTATGGTGGTCAGCGCTTCTTCGAACGATTAGAAATTAAAGATGCGCTGGCGTATTTACGTTTATTAAATAACCGTGATGATGACGCCGCCTTTGAACGTATTATTAATACACCAACCCGTGGTATTGGTAATACGAGTCTGTCATTAATTCGTGATGCAGCACGTAGTTTAGAAATGACCTTGTGGGAAGCTTGTCAATACATGCTAAAAAATGATGAATTGAAAGGACGGAGTGCAAAAGTTATTCAGAACTTTGTCAATGTTATTGATCAGCTTGAAGACGACTCTAGTCATTTAGATCTCGATCAACAAGCTAACTATGTTATTCAACACAGTGGATTAAAAGCCATGTACCAAGCTGAAAAAGGTGAACGTGCGGAAGCAAGAATAGAAAATTTAAACGAGCTTGTAACGGCTTGCCAAACCTTTGAAGCCGACCCTGAATTAATTGAAGAACAAACCAAATTGACTTCGTTTTTAACGCATGCAGCCCTTGAAGCTGGTGAGTCTCAAGCCGATGATTATGAACCCGCCGTACAATTAATGACGATGCACTCAGCAAAAGGTTTAGAGTTTCCATTAGTGTTTATTGCGGGTTTAGAAGAAGGGATGTTTCCTTCACAAAAATCGGTAGAAGAAATAGGCCGGTTAGAAGAAGAAAGACGTTTATGTTATGTCGGCATGACACGTGCTATGAATAAGCTATACTTATGTCATGCAGAAAGCCGCAGACTTTATGGACAAGAAAAATTCCATAAAGCTAGCCGTTTTTTACGCGAGTTACCCGCAGAATGTACAGAAGAGATAAGATTGCAAAATCAAGTTAAACGCCCATCAACAAAAGGAAAGTTTTCTTCTACTTTTACGCTGGAGACTTTTGAGGATAGTGGGTTCAAATTAGGACAATCAGTTGTACATGCAAAGTTTGGTGAAGGTGTGGTCTTAAACTATGAAGGATCAGGAGCTCAAAGCCGTATTCAAGTGAATTTCGCTGATGTAGGTAGCAAATGGCTGGTTGTCGCCTATGCTAATTTACAAGCTATCGTTTAATATCACGTGAAAATGATGAATATTTTCATTTGATGTCATTATATTTATAAGGTTAAAAATTATATGTCAAAGCAATTGCTCGTAGTAGAAGACAGTAAACCAATCGCTCGTGTTATTAGACAAATTGGCGAAGCATTAAATTATGAGGTAACCATTGCCACTACACTCGCTGAAGTGGAAAGTATTTTACAAACGAAGGATGATTTTTTTGCTGCAACGATCGACTACGCTTTACCTGATGCGCCTAATGGTGAAGCGATAGGTTGTGTTCTGTCACATGGTATTCCAAGTGTTGTTATGACAGGGAAGATGGATGAAACTACTCGACAGCAAATTCTTGCTCAGCCAGTTGTTGATTATATTCCGAAAGAAAATAGCCAAGCTTTCCTTTATCTAAAGCGAATTTTGCATTGGCAAATCACAAATAGTAGCACGGGAATTCTTGTTGTAGATGACTCATCAGCAGCTCGAAACTATGTTTCTCAGCTGCTAAAACGTCGTAATTTTAGTGTTTACCGAGCAAATGATGGAGTGCAAGCGCTTGAGCGTTTGAAGCAACACAGCGATATTAAGTTGGTGATCACCGATCTTGAAATGCCTGTTATGGACGGCATCGAATTAACCAATGAAATTCGTAAAATTTATAATCGTGATCAATTATCTATTATCGGTATTTCTGGCGCAGATAACGGTATGCATTCAGCCCGCTTTATTAAGAATGGCGCTGATGATTTTCTTCGTAAACCCTTTTGTCCAGAAGAATTTTATTGTCGTATAACTCAAAATATTGAAAACTTAAATAATATTGAGCAAATACAGAAAGCTGCTAACACAGACTATTTAACGGACTTACCGAATAGACGTGCGTTTTTCTCTAAAGCAGAGCAGCTTGTTCCGCAATACATTAAAAGAAATATGCCATATTGTGTTGCTATGCTTGATATTGATTATTTCAAGAAAGTGAATGATACCTATGGTCATGATGCAGGGGATCATGTTTTAAAGGTTCTTGCCTTGTATATGCGTAAACATCTAGGTTCTGGTTTACTTGCCCGTTTAGGAGGGGAAGAATTTGCTGTAATTATGCATGGTACAGACGAAGATCAGCTTTACACCAAATTAGATGATTTACGTCGTGATATTTCGGTATCTCAGGTATCTCATGATGATCACCATATTGTGTTTACCGTAAGTATGGGGATGGTGTGCAATAGCAGAGAAGAATTAGCCAAACAAATGAATCAAGCCGATACAGCTCTTTACAGTGCCAAAGAAAATGGGCGTAATCAAATAAGTATATTTGGTGTTGATGAATAGCTAACGATATTTACGCTACATTCATACTTAACTTTTAGGTGTATTTTTTATACAGAAAAAAGTAAAGTGGTTAAACAGTCATAAATTTAGGGTGCATTAAATGAATAACACAAAAATACTCATTCGCAAATTATTGCTAATGTTTTTTTGTTTTGTTTTTTGTACCTCAACCCCTCTTTTCGCCCAGCAACTTGATAGTGAACAAGTTAAAGCGGCTTTCATTTATAATTTCATTAAACACGTAAGTTGGAACAATGAAAAGAAAGATGGAAATAAGCAATTTATTATCGGTGTGTATGGTGATGATAAATTTGCTGAATTACTCAAAAACACACTGTCAAAACGTGTAATCAAAAACAAAATCATCGAAGTCATAACAATACCTAATATTCAAGAAGGTAGAAAAACTGACTTGTTTTTCTCTGCTTCAAATCGAAATACAGAAATTGCTGATATCGCTTCAACGCTAAGAAATAGCAATACACTTTTGATCACAGACAACAGTTTAGATAAGCATAGTGTCATGATTAACTTGGTTGATAATGCTGAAAAGTCAGCTATTAGCTTTGAAGTGAATAAATCTAATCTTGTTTTTGAAGGTTTGGCAATTTCAACCGAACTTTTATTGTTAGGTGGAACTGAACTTGATGTTGCAACCTTGTATCGAGAAACAGAATTAGCATTACAAGTCATTAGAACGCGTGAAATAAGTTTAAATCAAAAACTGATAGAACAACAAAATCAAATATCCTCAACGATAAAAAAAATAGATGTGTTAAATAAAGACTTAATATTGCGAGAAGAAGTTGCACTCAAGCGTAAAAAAGAACTCAACGTGTTAAAAAAAGATATTGAGAAACAACAATACTCTATTAAAAATAAAGAGTTACAGCTTGAAGAAGTTGCAACACAATTAAAAATAGCAAAAAACAATTTAGAGAGCCAACAAAGTTCTGTTTATAAAAAGGAACAAGAGAATGTTGCTATGGCTGAAAAAATATCAACCAATAGAAATATATTACAACAGCAACAGAATCAAATAAGTGATCAAGGAATACAATTAAGTCAGAAAAATGAAGAGTTAGAAGAACGTAAAGAGCGAATTGATAAGCAACGATTTTATCTAATGTTGATGGCTATTTTTATTACGTTGTTGGTGCTCATTTCTGGATTAGTCGTTTTACTTTTTGTTAAAAATAGAAAGACAACCAGAAAATTAAGTCATACCCTCGAAAACTTACAGAATATGCAAAAGCAATTAGTCCAATCTGAAAAAATGGCATCATTGGGAACGTTAACTGCTGGGGTTGCACATGAAATCAATACTCCATTAGGTATCGCTGTTACATCAACAAGTTCGGCCTTGGAAAGTACGCAAAAAATTCGTGAGCATTTCGAACAAAATAAATTAACACGCAGTGAAATGGAACATTATTTTGATGGTATGGAAAAAGCCTCAAACCTAAATACTAATGCATTAGGGCGCGTTATTGAATTGTTGAATAATTTTAAGCAGGTTGCAGCTGATCAAATGGTTGGTGAAGAGAGGGAAGTTGATCTTGTTCATTATATTGAAGAGGTTATGTCTACGTTATCAGCAGAAATGAAACGTTTTAGAGTAAATTATCAATATAGTGGTGAAAGTGAATTTATCATCACTACTATTCCTGGTGCTTTAGCACAGGTGTTAACCAACTTAGTTACTAATACATTAAAGCATGCTTTCGAAGATAAAATTGTGGGTAACATTACTATTGAGTTATCGAAAACAGAAGATAACAAAGCCATGATAGTCTTTAAAGATGATGGGCAAGGAATGACTCAGCATGTTTTGGATAATATATTCGAACCATTTTTTACCACCAAAAGAAATTCTGGTGGTACGGGGTTAGGAATGAATATTGTTTATAATATTATTTGTCAGAAACTTGAAGGTACAATAAAAATAGAAAGTGAGTTAGAACATGGTTCACAATTCTATATTACCCTTCCCTTAGAATTAACTTCTTAGTTATTCATCGAAACCAGTTTTCGTTTTTCTTTTCTTGATTTTAATGAATCGACACTATAAATAACTAATGCTAACCAAATAGCAGCAAAAGTAAATAACTTAGCGGGTTCTAATGTTTCTTGATAATAAAAGGTCGCTAAGACAAACATAATACTGGGTCCAATATATTGGAAAAAACCAAGTGTTGATAATGTTAACCTTTTTGCTGCAGCGGTAAAACACAGTAAAGGTGCAGTGGTAACAACTCCAGCGGCGATTAATAACATATTTAAATCAAGGTTGTTTTTCAGCATATTAGCCGTACTACTATCTATAAAGAGTAACCAATACATAATAGCTAACGGTAACATCATGCTTGATTCAATTAATAATCCTACAAAAGAATCAATATGTAATTTTTTACGTAGCAAGCCATAAATACCAAAGGATCCAGCAAGTGCTAATGAAACAACGGGCAATGAGCCTAGTGCAACAAGTTGAATTAATACGCCACATAAAGCTAGTATAACGGCAAGTTTCTGCATCTTACGTAAACGCTCACCTAAAAAAATAACACCTAGGGCTACACTGAATAATGGATTAATAAAATATCCCAAACTGGCATCAAGTAAATGATCATTATTTATGGCCCAAATAAATAGAAACCAATTTACTAACAAAAAAGAAGCCGTTATCGCAAGTTTAGCTAATAATTTAGGCTGTTTGAGTGTGTTAATAAGAACGCGATATCGTTTGCTAATCACAACAATTAAAAATAAAAGCAGGCTAGACCAAATAATACGATGTACCATAATTTCATCAGAACTTACGGTGGCGATTAATTTAAAATATATGGGAGCTAAACCCCAAAGTACATAAGCACTAATAGCGTTAATTACACCATTACGATCTTTGTTATTGGTTACAGTCATTATTGTCAAAAAGCTTTAGCATCAAAAATAAAGAGGAAAATTATAGCACAATGAATTAATTTCCACTTGTTACTTCATTTAAACTTAAAAAACGTCAATAAATCCGTTGGCTTTAATCTTTTGGTTACAGATTAACCTACCAAATAAGTACCGGTGCCAAAAGCAATGTGATCACCTTTTTCATTATGTAATTCCATACGGGCTACTGCGACTTTATTGCCACTACGAATAATATGCGCTGTGGCAATAAATTCTTCACCTCTGCCAGGTCTCAAGTAGTCGGTTCGAAGATCTATTGTACCTAAGCAACTTAAACTGTTCTGAATCGCTTCAGTTGTTTTGTGCTCAAGTTGTTCAATCATATTTGCTGCAACGACAACACCACCTGCAAAATCTAGTGCTGATGCTGTAACACCGCCATGTAATGTTTTTTGTAATGGATTACCCATTAATTTATCTTGCCACAAAAATCGTATTTCAGAGGTTTTAGCGTCAAACTTACTCACCTCAAGCCCAAGGAGATTATTAAAGGGGAGATTATTTGCCCAAAAATTAGCGAGTTGATTTATTACTTTTTCTTCATGTAAATTAGTTGGCATATATAAAATTCACTTAACTGGTCTGATGTCTAGAATATAGATTAGCACTTATTTCTCCCGAGCATTCAATAAATACTAAAATAGTACTCTCGACTTTTTTATTGCTGAGGTAAAATAGAAATTATTGTAATATTAATAAAGTTTATTCAGTTGCAAACAGCTTTCACTACAGTTTCACAACCTCAACTTGAAGATGCGTTAAAGCATCATTTTGGCTATCAAACTTTTCGCAGTGGTCAACTAGAGATTATTCAGCAACTCTTTCTTGGAAAAGATAGTTTAGTACTGATGCCTACTGGCGGCGGAAAATCGATGTGCTATCAGTTACCTGCCGTTTTATTACCCGGTGTAACTATTGTTGTTTCACCATTAATAGCGTTAATGAAAGACCAAGTTGATGGCTTAACTCGTCAAGGAATTTCAGCAGCTTTTATAAATTCAAGTTTAGAACAAGAAACAATAAACGATATTTTTCAGCGTTTGTCTCGTGGTGAAATTAAATTACTTTATATTGCCCCCGAACGTTTGAAGAATTATTATTTTATGCAAGGTTTGTTGAGTATGCAGATCAGTTTATTTGCAATTGATGAAGCTCACTGTATTTCGCAGTGGGGACATGATTTCCGCCCAGCATACACTCAACTCCACAGCATTAAGCAACAGTTTCCTTCAGTCCCTGTCATGGCGTTAACAGCGACCGCTGATGTGACTACACGTAAAGATATTTTGCTTCAGTTAGGCTTGAATGATCCTTATATCCATCTAGACAGTTTTGATCGTCCTAATATTCGTTTTACATTGGCAGATAAATATAAAGGCGAGCATCAAGTCTTACGTTACATTCAAAAGCGTGGTGATGATTGTGGCATTGTTTATTGTAATAGCCGTTGGCAAGTCGAAAAACTATCAAAAATGTTAGCAGGCTCAGGCATTAATTGTTCGGCATATCATGCAGGTATGGAAACTGAAATGCGAAATATTGTGCAAGATGGTTTTGCTAAAGACAATATTCAGGTTGTTGTTGCAACCGTCGCTTTTGGTTTAGGTATAAACAAATCTAATATTCGCTTTGTGATTCATTTTGAGCCACCAAGAACGTTAGAGTCTTACTATCAAGAAATTGGGCGTGGAGGGCGAGATGGTTTACCAGCAGAAGCGTTATTTTTATATGATGAGAAAGATGTCGATCGCATTTCAAAGCGTATAGCAGACGGTGATAATGAAGAAAGGGTAAATGTAGAACAACAAAGATTTCAGGCAATGAAGGGCTTTATTGAAGCCCAGACTTGTCGTCGACAAGTTGTCCTTAATTATTTTGCAGAGTTTACCACTAAAAAGTGTGGTAATTGTGATATTTGCTTAGATCCCCCTAGCCAATTTGATGCAACGGAAGCAGCACAAAAAGTTTTATCATGTGTTTTTCGTATTCAACAGAAAGGTGATATTGAACATGTAGTGCAAGTATTACGTGGCGAATTAACTGAAAACGTGAAAAGACTGGAACATGATAAAGTATCAACGTTTTCGATTGGTAAAAGTAAAACCCCCGGGTATTGGTTTGCCATTATTAGGCAATTAATCCATTTAGGTTTTTTACAACAAGACATTTCTTTGCAGTCGGCATTATGTTTAACACAAGCATCACGAACAGTCCTAAAGGGTGAAGAACCCTTGATGTTAGCTTCGCCTAGATTGCAGAAAGCCAGTTATTGGAAACAAGAGAAGACTGATAATCGCTATGATAGAGGGTTATTTATGAAATTGCGTAGTTTGCGTAAAACGATTGCAGATGCTGAGGATATAGCACCTTTTATTGTATTTAATGATGCAACATTATCTGAGCTAGCTCGAGTTAAACCTCAAACATCACAGCAAATGCTAAATATAAGCGGTATTGGTGATACTAAACTTGCTCGTTATGGGCATGAATTTCTTGAAACGATTCAACAGCATAATTCTTGAATAAAAAAAACGCTCAATTGAGCGTTTTTTTATGTCACTTATTGATGCAGAGTAGTTCTACATTAACGATTGAACTTATTTTATACTAGCGTAATAAGCAGCAATATTAGCGATATCTTCATCATTTAACATCATAGCCATCGGTGCCATTACTGGGTCTTTACGTTTGCCCGATTTAAAGTCTTTCAATTGCTTAGCAATGTAAGCTTCTTTTTGACCAGCAAGGTTTGGGTACATTGGTACAGCAGAAATACCAGCAACACCATGACACGCAGCACACATACCAGTTTTAGCTTTACCGGCAGCAGCATCACCAGCAAAAACAGGGGATGCGAACATAAGCGAAGCAGCAACAGCTAAAGTAATTTTTTTCATAACTTAATTCTCTCTTAGTCGTTAGGATTTTTTACACTACCTTCAGTATATGAGAAAAGGCTATGGCTGTCGTTGATTTTTTTATGCTAACTAACAGCAATCAGCAGTTCTTTGATTTTATACAGTTAAGGCTAATATTTTTAACGGTGATATTCAGTTCATTAAATCTAAAATATCATAAATAATAGAGCAAACTTAAATGTTAATAATAGGTGCGTGGCATAAGTATAAATTTTTTAAGTAAACTTTTTGGTGGTATATTTTAACCACTTAAATCGTGTAATTTAATACGTTATTGTTTTAAGTCTAAGTTAGGCAGTAAACTACGGGATTTTTTTAGAATACTATTTGCGTTTTCTGCAACGTTAAAGCTATCCACCCCAATAGACAATGTCATTTGAGGTAATCTGATGCCAGATTTACTGCTAACAAAACGAAGCTTTTCAACGCCCTGCATTATTTTTCCGGCTATTTCTCTAGCACTCCCGTTATCCACTCCGGGTAATAAAAGCAAAAATTCATCGCCACCAGAACGAATAGGCAAGCCGCTATCATCAACATAACTACTCACTTTACTGGCTATTTTAGATAATAGAACATCGCTGATTAAGTGACCAAACTTTTTATTTATTTCAGACAGTTGGTCAATGCACACAACTATCGCAGCAACTTGTTGGTTTGGATCTTCTGTTAACCATAAGTCCAAATGCTTAGAAAGCGCTTTTCTGTTATACAGGCCTGTTAAAGGGTCCATATAGATTTCTTTATGTGCTTCTTTTAATTCAACTTGTAGTGCGAGTGTTTTTTTACGAGTTAACATAATATGCTCAGCGAGCTTTTGCTGATGTTGCTTAAACGTCTTCGATGCATTATGTATGCTATTTGCTGCAGAAATGACTTTTTGTTTATCGTTAGATTGTAGTTGAGAAATATTACTATCGAGATTGGAGATCAGTTTATTAATACTTGATGAAGATCTTTTACTGTTTTTTTCTACATTAGTAACAACTTCATCAAGATCATCAATAATTTCATCTCTGAACTTACTTTGTCCTAAAATAAATTGTCGATAGTTTTCTTCAATAAAAAAAGTATCGAGCTTTTTTCCTAGGGCAAGTTGATTCTCAATGGCTGTATTTAGCGGGGTATTCTTATTATTAACGTACTCATAGCTAACGGCATAATTAATTGGACTGACAGGTAGATGCCATAACAGTAATTTCTTTACCGCCATGTTCATTTTTTGCTCAGCTTTTTCTATGGAATCATGATATTTCATTGTTCCATCCCAATATATACACCCATTAAAACTCGATAGACCATTTTCTAGCAAAAATAAGTAAAGTGCTACATATATTTATTTTTAAAGGAGAAAAAAAATATTATAAACTAACAAAATTTATGAAAGAGTAGATATGAAATTAATACTTAAAAGAAGGGAACGCGCGCAAAGTATACCGAAAGCAAACTGTTCAAAATAAAGACAAGCCCCCACTATATCTAAATTTGGCAGTTCCGCTATCTTAGGTTTCCCCTTAGACCGGTAACTTTGCGTCTCCAGCTTTCACTAGATTTGCCCTTTTCGAGTTTTAGAAACTCTAAAAACATTATAAGCGTTGAACTCTGCTTGTAAACCTTTATTATGAATCTTTATTGGACTTTAAGTTAAGCCTATAAATAACCTGTAAATTTATACCTTATGAATGCTAATCAAATAAAGGACTTTAGTTAACAATGCCCTATAAATTGCTGTTGATCCTTTGTTTTATAATGGTTTCTACATTTTCTTTTGCCAAAGTAGCTTTAAATATTGAGCAAAACCTTGAAAAAGTTGAACACTATTTTTTACAAGAACCTGAAAACCTTCCTTACGAGGATATAATTGCCTTATCGAGAAAAGTGCTTGGATCTCGTGAAAACTATACTGTCCAAACTCTTGGAAAAACATTTGTTCTTCTTGCTGATAATGCCAGTAATAGGGGAGAAGATAACGAAGCTTTTCAGTTTGCTCAAGATGGCCTTTCTCTAGGAGGACTTAACCTTTCAATAAAATTGAATTTATTAATTAAGTCTGCCAAAGGCTATTATTTGAAAGAAAATTACGAGAAAACTCAAATTCTAACAACTCGTGTTATTTTAATGGCAGATTCCCCAGAGGTTTTAAAATATCGATTAATTGCCTTGAGTTATCGAGCAATGACTTATGCTTTGCAGAGTGCAAATGATTTGGCGATGAAAGATATTAAACAAGTCGATATCTTAATCAAAACAAACCCCCAATATAGTGACCACCTGTGTATTTTAGAGATATTAGCTACTGCTTATTATTACTTAGGAGATTCTCAAACTTCACTAACAATGCAGAATAAGTTATTAACATTAAGATTTGATTTAGATAAATTAGCAAATATCGATCAAACTTATCTGAGCTTAGGTCGTGCTTATTTTCAACTAAATTTACTTGATGACGCTTACAACTCATATTGGGAAGCGCAAATGCACAGTAAAAATAAAAATGCTTCTATTCGTGTTGCATATGCTGAATTAGGATTAGCTGAGGTGTTACTAAAACAGCAGAAGTATCGTTCTTCACATGATTGGCTATTATCAGCAAGTGCGACCTTTAATGAAAAAAATTTACATAACCCCTATTTAACATCACTAATTTTATTGGCTGAAACAGCAAGCCTGTTAAATAATCAAGCGCTATACAAACATTATCTTGAGCTTGCAGAATTAAGTGCAAAAGATGTAAAACTTTCAGAGAAGCAAAGCAAATTACTACCTCTGTTAAGCGATATGTATCAATTAAACGGTGATTATAAAAACGCTCTGGTTATTCATAAAAATTATCTTGATCTCCTTCTGCAGTTTCAAATGGAGTCTAAGTCATCGTTAGTTGTGAACTCCAACCAAGTTAAGAGTGAAAATAATATAAGTCGAAATTTTCTCCTTGATTTGCCCGAAAAAAGTCAGTTACAAAGTCAATACAAAGCAAAATATATAGCTCAAAAAGAATTAATATACCTGTTGATTTTTATTGTTATTCTGATGCTTATTACTTTTGTTATCTTTGGTTTAAGGCAAAGAACACTGCGGTTGAATAAAGTTTACGATGAAGTAGAGCAGCCATTATCATATTTAGTTACACCCGCTCAAACGAAAAGAAATTATCAGCTCAATTATAAAATGGCGAGAAAATATGATTATCCATTAGCTGTTGGTTATTTATCAGTGATCAATTGGCAAGAGTTATCCTTTCATTTTACTCCCAAAATAATGGGAGAAGTTTCTAAAACATTAGCCATATTACTTAATGAATCAAAAGGCGAATTTGATGAAGCGGGTACAATAAATGATGGTGAGTATTTACTTTTAGGCCCTCATCAAAATGAGGATGAAATAGCCGAAAAATTAAATAGTTTAGCCGCTTCTATTAAGGTAAGATTCTTTGCTAATTTAGGGAGTTATTCGGTTCAAATTGGTTATGCCTATGGTTTACCTACTGCTCAGGATATCGACCCATATATATTTTTATCGCGTTTAAGTGAAACCACTAAAGCGTAATAGAACATTGTTATTATATTGATAGGTTTATATGATTTTTGTATTGTCCATCTCGGTTATTTTTATTGGTTTAAGTATTTATTTTTATTTTCGTGCAGAAGGGTTACAACGAGCATTATTTAATGCAAAAAAAGAATCAAGTAGTGCTAAAAAAGAAAACAAATATTATATAGATTCAATGGCTCTAATTGCCAAGCGAAATGAAGATTTTGTGAAGCATCGATTACAGATAATCAAGGATAGTGAGATAATTGAACTTGAAACAATTGAAATTATTACCCCACTCATTAACAACTATGCGGCTATTTTTATTGAATGCTCTAAAGGTAAAGGAAAGCTGCAACCGATTGCGAAAAAATATTATGAAAGCTATGACAATGAAGGTTATAAAAAGCTTGTAGCCCATGTGAATAAGCAAGAAGCAAGCGTAAAACGCATGTGGTCAAGTAATAATTTAAGCGGTTATATTTCTTTAATTGAAGCGTTGTTATTGGGAAACACTAAGAAAAATGCTTAGGGTGCATTTTTCTTATAGAGATAATGTTTATAAATAAATTATAATTTAAGGACGAATAATAATATCTGGAGTTGAGTTTACTTCACCTTCATCATTAATAGTTGCTGCTTTGCCATTACATTGCAAAATAGCCAAGCTGCCACTGTTACTGTTTCTAATAAAAGATAGATCGTAACCAAATTGTGTCATGCTACTTGCGGCAAATTTTTGTGCGAGAGAAAGCCTATCCCATAGAGTTACTTCCTCTTGAGTAGGTTGTCTTCTTTCTAATAGCACTTCTCTTTCTAATAAAGCTTCCATCTACATCTCTACTTTTTTAGTGTTGAATAACACATCTAAATTCATACTAACTCGCGCGGTATGAATTTTCAACAATTTTAAAGTGTCGCTAAAGATATAAATTATAAATATACTAGTAACTAGAATTTTTTATAAGTGAGTGTGAAATATTATGAGTCAAGTGTTGGATGATTTATCTTCGCTTTTGCAATTAGAAGTGATCGAACAAGGGATCTATCGTGGTCAAAGTCAAGATTTAGGTTTTCGAGCCCTTTTTGGCGGACAGGTTATGGGGCAAGCAGTTTCAGCCGCACAAGAAACAGTAGACCCTGGGCGTAATGTGCATTCCCTTCATTCTTATTTTTTACGTCCCGGCGATGCGAGTAAGCCCGTCGTTTATGAAGTCGAAAATATTCGTGATGGCAAAAGTTTTAGCACTCGGCGCGTTAAAGCTATTCAGAACGGCAAAGATATTTTCTATATGACAGCCTCTTTTCAACATTATGAAAAAGGTATTGAGCATCAAGATATAATGCCTGATGTACCTCAACCAGAAGGGTTAGCTTCTTATACTGATTATATTTTTGATAACCAAGACAAAATACCTGATGAAATTAGGGGGAAGTTTTTAGCGGAAAAGCCGATAGAAATGCGTCCTGTTAAGCCTTATAACTGGTTAAATCCAGAAAAGACTGAAGCTAAATCACATATGTGGATCAAAGCAAACGGTACATTACCAGATGATTTGCGTATTCACACATATATGTTGGCTTATACGTCTGATTTCCATTTTCTACCAACCGCCTTATATCCACATGGCTTGAGTCACTGGAAGTCTAATTTGCAAATAGCGACGATTGATCATGCTATGTGGTTTCATCGCCCTTTTCGTTTTGATGATTGGTTACTTTATGTGATGGACAGCCCTTCAGCAAGCGGTGGTCGAGGCTTAGTTAAAGGACAAATATTTAATCGTCAAGGAGAACTGGTAGCGTCAACTATGCAAGAGGGCGTACTTCGTCAACATTAGGGTCGCGGTGTTCTTAGTTATTTGTTATGCCAATCGTGACCGGTAGGATGTTGAAAAACACGTAAGTTGAAAATAGGTACCATAGCAAACAAATGGTCAAAAATATCGGCTTGGATCCCTTCATAATTCTGCCAATTTTGATCATTACTGAAACAATATATTTCTAGCGGTAAGCCGGCTTCTGTTGCTGCTAATTGCCTAACCATGCAGGTCATATTGTGGTGTATTTTTTCATGGTTGTGTAAATAAGCTTCCATATAAGCGCGGAAGGTGCCGACATTTGTTAATTGTCGGCTATTTATATTATCACCAGGTAAATTATTTGCTTGTAAACTAGACGTGATTTCATCGGATTTTTTTTGTAAATAACCTTTTAACAAACTGATTTCTTTTAGTTTTTCAATCTGTGCGTTTTGGTAAAATGAAATACTATTGATATCAAGAATAATCGTACGCTTAATTCGTCTGCCGCCAGAGTTAAGCATGCCTCGCCAGTTTCTAAACGAGCCATTTATTAAAGCGTAAGTCGGAACGGTTGTAACGGTATTATCAAAGTTTTTTACTTTTACGGTATTTAAACCAATATCAATGACGTCTCCATCCGCACCATAATTGGGTATTTCAATCCAATCACCAGGGGCAACCATTTTGTTAGCTGAAATTTGTATACTTGCGACTAAACCTTTAATCGTATCTTGAAAGACTAATAATAATACGGCAGTTAATGCACCCAAACCACTGAGCAAATAAATAGGGGATTTATCTAAAATAAATGAAATAGCTAAAATCGTAGCGACAAGATAAATCACCAGCTTTATCACTTGGATAGTAGAACTTAAAGGAAGATAACGTTCACTGGCTTTGCGTTGATATAAACTCCTAATAACATTTAAAATAGCACTAACTGATCGCGCAACCTGAAAACTAAGCGCAATTTTAGCTAACACAATTAAAAATGTGCTGAGTATGGTTTCTGCGGGTAGAAAAATAGGTGTTAAAAAGAGTAAAAGTAATAGAGGAATTAAAAAAGCGAAGCGAGAAAAAACATTATGTTCAAGTAAAAGGTCATCCCAAGTGTTCTTAGTTTTCATAACAAGTTTATGAACAAAAACTAAAACCTGATGCTTCGCAAGGTAATAGCCTATTGAAGATAAGACTAAAATAATTAAACAGCCTACAGCAAGTGTACTCATTGCTAAATAGCCTTGAGGAATACCTTGATTACTAATCCATGTACTAATTAGCTCACTCATTTAAATACCTTTTTTACTGTTCAATATTATTTCGGATGATTGTCTTTATTAAACTCTATCAGTTTTTGATCTTTATCAAGCCAAAGTTGGTTTACCCATTTTTGAAATTTAATTTTAAAGGTGCGATCGCTTACATAATTACCAATAAGTTCGTCTTCAATATTAGAAACTTCAACATTAACATTTACCTGTTTAATTTGACCGCCTAAGAAATCACTAAAAGTAGGGATCCCTTCAGGATAATGGATAGTAATATTTACTATTTTATGCAAATTTCCTCCCATTGCTTCTAACACAAAGCCAATACCCCCCGCTTTAGGTTTAAGTAAATGCTGGAAATGAGAATTTTGCTTATCGTGCTTTTCATTCGTAAAGCGCGTTCCTTCAATAAAATTCATAATACTGACAGGTTTATGTTTAAACTTATCACAAGCCTTACGAGTCGTTTCAACGTCTTTGCCTTTTAAATGTGGATTTTTTTTGATAAATGACTGGCTATAGCGTTTCATAAATGGAAAGTCGAGTGCCCACCAAGCTATACCTAAAAAAGGGACAAAAATTAACTCTTTTTTTAGGAAAAATTTTAAGAAAGGAATTTTTCCATGCATTATGCGTTGTAATATTACAATATCTACCCAGCTTTGATGGTTACAAATCACTAAGTACCATTCTTTCATAGTAAGTTGTTCTAAACCGGTAACATTTATTTGTGTTTTATTAAATAATTTTTGAATTAATGTATTTACACCAATCCAATTACTTGCCATTTGATCTAACAGATAGCTGAATATTTTTTGAGAAAATCCTAGAGGAATAATAGCTTTGCAGAACGAAAAAACAATAATTGGTATTAACCAGAACATTGTATTAATGGTATAAATACTTAACGAAATAATGTGGATAAGCAGACGGGGTAAAAAATTCAACATAGAATATTTGCTCAAAGAAACTAAAATAAATATATACCTGATCATAATCTGATTTGAAGTTATTTTCAGCAAAAACAGTGAAATAAATTAAGCGGGATTAAACGCAGTTTGAAAACAATTAGCTCTCAAGTTGTTAAAAATAGTATTCACTATGCAATTTGTATGTTGATAATCATTTAATAATCACATTTTAAAAGCTTCTATTGATATTTATAAATGGGGTAAAAAGCATCATCTTTTTATTTCAAGCATAGTAACTCGCTATATTTAAAAGTTTAATTGAGGTAAATAACGAATTAAGCAGATTTATGAGATCAACGGGCTAAAAAGAACAAACTCTTATATGTTACGGAAAAAATAGATTGTCAATTAGATGGGATTCGAGGCATGCTAGAGTTCGGATCTTAGAGGATAAATCATGAATTTTAATCGTGCGGTAATTAAAGTAGGCAGTGCTTTAATTTCACCGGATAATAAAGGGTGTAGCGGTAAATACTTACTCGCTATTGCGCGTTTTGTTACCGAATGCCAACAGGCAGGTAAAGAAATAATTTTAGTCTCATCAGGCAGTGTTGCCGCGGGTCGTCAGCTTATTAAGCACGGCTCTCCTATTCCATCAATTCCAACCAAACAAGCAATGGCTTCTGTAGGTCAAATGAAAATGATGGCCAATTGGCAACGTTTATTTGATGCGCCTTGCAGTCAGCTCTTAATTACTCATGCTGATTTAAAAGATCGTCAACGCTACATTAATATTAAAAATACACTGCGTATATTATTAGAGAATGACGTTATCCCCATTGTTAATGAAAATGACACTGTAGCTACAGATGAACTAAAAGTTGGTGATAATGACAACTTAGCCGCATTAGTAGCGTTAGTCAGTGAAGCTGACTGTTTATTTATTCTTAGTGATATAGCGGGAGTTTATGACCAAGATCCTCGCGATAATCCAGACGCAATATTGATACCTGAAATTAACGAAATAACACCAGAAATATATGCAATGGCAGGTTCAACAAATAATGTTATTGCTACAGGAGGGATGAAAACAAAAATTCAAGCCGCTGAAAAAGCCGTTGAAAATGGCATTGAAACATACATTTTAAACGGCAGCGATAGCACAGTTTTCGAGAAGTTATTAAAGGGTGAAAATCCAGGTACACGTTTTAGTCCTAAACAAACAGCAATAAAAGCACGTAAACATTGGCTAAAACATACATTAAAAAGTAGCGGGAAAGTACAGCTTGACGCAGGCGCTGTAAATGCTGTTATTAATGAAGGGGCTTCTTTATTACCTTCTGGGATCACTCAAGTGGCAGGTGATTTTATTGCAGGTGAATCCGTTGATATTATAGATGGAGTTGCTAAAAATATTATTGCTAAAGGTATTTGCCAATATAATCATCAAGATTTGTTAAAAATTATCGGCTGTAATAGCAATGACATCTTGAATATTTTAGGTTTCTGCCCAAGTAAAGTTATTATTCATCGTGATGACATGGTTGTTTTATGAATATAGGGGATGATCCATATACACTTCAAATCAACGACATAATGCGAAGTGAGTAAAGTTTAATCAATATATTATCGGCGGAAATTACTACTTTTTGTCGGTTTTTGTTTGTCAACTCTTAACTTAAGCCTTTCAGGCCATTGCCCCTTGTGTTCACGTAAGCAAGATTCCTCGCTATCTAAATGTACATTATGGCGAACGTTTTTCAAGACAATACCAACTTTAAGTAACTGCTTTTGGATCACGTCACGTAAAGTATCATCTAATTTATTCTCTTTGGCAGCAACGACTTCAGCATCAATATCAAAAATGCAGGTCACCACTAAACTTGATGGAAAATTGGTATAATTCGCTCTATGTGTTAACCATTTAAAACCATCAATTTCATGTAAGAAATCTTCACAAGCAATAGTGAGTGCTTTACATACGTTGTTATCGATTTTTTGAGTGGTCTTATTCAGTTTCATTATTTATTTTTCAGCAGTTTTCAATAATGACAATTTTTTCATCAAACGCGGATCATTGATAGTAAATCAGCAATATTTTGACGGAATAAATAATTTCTCTGCGCATCAACAAAAGTTAATCGTATTTTTAATCGCGTTTTTTCGAAGTTTAGGCGTTAATATCTGTGGGTAACCAGCAAGACATTTCTGGAGGGGACGTATTTTACTTCCATCCATGGAGGTAATTTGACTTACATATAGTAGAGTGACGTTTTACGTTTAGCTACTTATATAAGAGCAGCAATAATCAGTGATACTTTTAACTTTAATATCAAATTTAGCATTAGCATCTACGTAAAACTGTTCGCCACCTGAAATGCTTTGCCAATTTGTTTCATTGGGTAACAATATTTCTACATCGCCCGCCATAATTTCCATGAGCTCTTTTTCTGCGGTAGCAAATGTATATTCGCCAGGCATCATGATACCTAAGGTTTTCGTTGAACCGTCTGCTAACGTTACTTTTCTACTCGTAACGTTACCGTCAAAGTAAATATTAGCGGCCTTAGTTAACGTAACATTCATTAATTCTGTCATAGTAATCTCTCTCTTAAGTTATCTGATTTAACTAAAATTTTGGGTTATCTTTAAGCATAAAAAAAGCGATATTGGCTCCAGAAACCAATACCGCCACTTTGCAGCAAGCAAAAAACTATTTATATAAATAATTTGTCTGCAGTTTGTTACTTATCCATCAGGAAAATTCAATTGAACTTATTACCTGACTTAAAGTGTTCTCCCCCGAGATGACGCTGCAAAGCTGTTTATATGTCATTTATTTCAATTGAATTATTGGTTTGATTCCACAATTTTCTTCATATCAGTCATATAACCACGTAGTTTTTTACCAACACTTTCTACGCCATGACTGCGAATTGCTTCGTTAACTTCAATTAAACGTACGTTATCAACGCCATTTGAATTCTCTTTTAACCCTTCACCCAATTCTTCAAGTGACAACTTGCTTGCGTAATCAGCAAGTAATGGTTGTGCAGCATGAGTGAATAGATAGTTACCGTATTCAGCCGTATCAGAAATTACTACGTTCATTTCGTATAATTTATTACGGGCAATACAGTTAGCAATTAATGGCGTTTCGTGAAGTGACTCGTAGTACGCAGACTCTTCAATGATGCCAGCAGCAACCATAGCTTCAAAGGCTAATTCAACACCAGCTTTCACCATAGCAACAATAAAAATTCCTTTGTCGTAATATTCTTGTTCTGTAATCTCAATGTCGCAATCAGTTGCTTTTTCAAAAGAAGATTCAGCTGTTTCTTCGCGCCATTTTAATAAGTTAACATCATCGTTCGCCCAATCTTCCATCATAGTGGCAGAGAAGCGGCCTTCAATAATGTCATCCATATGCTTTTCAAATAATGGACGTAAAATAACTTTTAATTCTTCAGACATATCAAACGCTTTTACTTTTGCAGGGTTTGATAAGCGGTCCATCATGTTTGTGATGCCGCCATGTTTTAAACCTTCAGTCGTTGTTTCAATACCGTACTGTAATAACTTACGTGCATATGCTGCATCCATACCTTGGGCAACTAATTGCTGATGTCCAAGCACTGCAGCTGTTTGTAACATGCCACATAAAATTGTTTGCTCGCCCATTAAATCAGATTTAACTTCAGCAATGAATGATGATTCAAGTACACCTGCACGATCTCCACCAGTAGCTGATGCATAAGCTTTAGCAATAGCTAAACCGTTTCCTTGAGGATCATTTTCTGGATGAACAGCGATAAGTGTTGGTACACCAAAACCGCGTTTGTATTCTTCACGAACTTCAGTACCTGGGCATTTAGGTGCAACCATTACAACCGTGATGTCTGAACGAATTTGCATACCTTCTTCAACAATGTTGAAACCATGAGAGTAGGCTAACGTAGAACCTTGCTTCATAAATGGCATTACCGCAGTCACTGCAGAAGTATGTTGTTTGTCAGGTGTTAAGTTTAAAACTAAATCGGCTTGTGGAACTAACTCTTCGTAAGTACCTACGGTAAAACCATTCTCTGTAGCCCACTGCCAAGATTGACGTTTTGAAGAAATTGCGGCTTCACGTAAGGCATAAGAAATATTTAAACCTGAATCACGCATGTTTAAACCTTGGTTCAAACCTTGAGCACCACAACCGACAATAACAATGTTCCAATCTTTGATGAAGTCACAGCCATCGCTGAATTCATCACGTTGCATAAAACGACACTTGCCTAATTGGCCCAATTTTTCACGTAAACTTAAAGTATTAAAATAGTTGCTCATGTTCTTTCCTCGTTATCCCACATCTTGGTCAAGTAGTATTCTGACTAGGCGATAAATTAAATATGCTTGTCGGTAATTCCGACGATGGAAGCATCATAGCGCAAGACTAACGTTGCTCAAAATGATATATTTGCAAGGTGGTGTTGCAAAAAGTGCAACGTAGGTTTTTAAAGCAAACAAAAAATGAGTGAGTGATGGATTTTAAATCGATGAAAATGTTTGTGCATCTTACACAGACTCTCCACTTCGGGAAAACAGCTGAAGCTAATCATGTCAGTACTTCTACGTTAAGTCGTGTTGTTCAAAGGCTTGAAGACGAGGTGGGATGCTCACTCCTACATCGCGATAATCGATCGGTTGTACTCACTGAGGCTGGATTTCTCTTACAAAAATATGCGGAACAGCAAATTGAACAGTGGCAGTTATTACAGTTATCATTGAATCAAAAGCAGGCAGAACTGCAAGGAAAACTGCATATATACTGTTCTGTAACAGCGGCTTACAGTCACTTACCCGCATTGCTTGAAAGTTTTCGACACCAACATCCTCTGGTTGAAATAGTATTAACCACTGGAGATGCAGCTGATGCTTTTGATCAAGTTCAGCAGCAAGCTGTAGATTTTGCTATTGGTGTAAAACCAGAAAGTTTGTCACGTATGTTTTATTTTCAGCACATTGCCAATGTACCTTTGGCTGTGATCGCCCCAACAATGGCCTGTAGAGTTCATCAACAACTACAAGAAAATATCGTTCCTTGGTCAAAAATACCGATTATATTGCCCGAGCATGGTGCAGCTCGTAAGCGTTTTGAATATTGGTATCGAAAAAAACAACAAGGAAAACCAAGTATTTACGCCACCGTTTCAGGGCATGAAGCATTGGTGAGTATGGTAGCTTTAGGTTGTGGTGTTGGCATTGCGCCTAAAGTGGTTGTTCAAAATAGCCCAGTAAAAGACCGAGTTCAATACTTGAAAGATATTGGCGATATAGAGCCTTTTGATTTGGGGATTTGTTGCTTAAATCAAAGTCGAGAAAAGACGTTAGTCAAAGCATTTTTTGAAGCAATTAAATAGCGACTGCAACGGTATTAGAGAGTTGTCGGAGTAATCGGTTCATGGCTCGGTGCTTGGGCGAAAGTTTTTGATAATATGTTTTTTAAATAGCTACTGCATCGGTTAAATGTCTGAGTAGTCTGTCCATCGCTCTATATGATAATGCTTCGATGATGTGTTCATGTTGAATGTTTTCCATATTACCCATGTCCGCTAAAGTACGGGCAATTTTTAAAATTTTATGATGAGCGCGGGTAGATAATCCTAACTTTTCAACTGCGAGCTCTAGAAATTCATGCTCGTCGGTATTCAGTTGACAAAACTCACGGGTTTCAGCACTCCCCAAATGAGCATTCGCCTTACCTTGACGTTTCAATTGTAACGTCCGACATAGCGCAACTCTTTCTTGTATTTGAGCTGAACTCTCGTTGTGTTGTTCAGTATTTGCCCACATACCTTTGGGTAGTCGGGTAACTTCAATTTGAATATCGATACGGTCAAGAAAAGGCCCAGATAATCGATTCAAATAACGTAAAACTTGTTCTGGCGTGCTGCGATTATCGTTATAAAAACCTGTAGGACTTGGATTCATTGCGGCGACAAGTTGAAACTTAGCAGGAAAGGTTTGTTTGTACATTGCACGCGAAATGGTGACTTCTGCAGATTCCATCGGTTCACGTAATACATCAAGCACTTTTCGTTCAAATTCAGGTAATTCATCAAGAAATAGAACGCCATTGTGTGCTAAAGAAATTTCACCGGCTTGTGGTTTGCTACCGCCACCAACCAGTGCTGCTGATGATGCAGTATGGTGTGGAGCACGAAAAGGACGGGTTAACCAAGATTGTTGATTGATTTTTTGATGACTAATCGAAGCAATAGCCGCAGCTTCTAGTGCTTCACTTTCACTCATGGGAGGTAATATTCCCGGCAAACGACTAGCCAGCATGGTTTTTCCTGTTCCTGGTGGGCCAATGAATAGTAAATTATGAGCGCCGCTGGCAGCAATTTCTAAAGCACGCTTTGCCATAGGTTGCCCTATAACATCAGCAATATCTTTACTAGTAGGTGTATGATAATGCTCTACTTCTTTTGTCGACACTAAGGTTAGAGGCACCTGCTTAAGAAAATGTGGGTATAACTGGCTTAGATGGTTAATTGCTAGAATATTTGCTTGTTTGACCCAGCTTGCTTGTTCTGCATTTTGCGTTGGAATAACCAGTGTTCTCTTGCTTTGCGCACAAGCCATGGCCATAGGTATTTCACCAATAATTTCTCGTAACTCACCAGAAAGAGCCAGTTCACCGGCAAACTCATATTGGTTTAAATCGGCTGCAGGTAATTGTTCCGAAGCGACAAGGATCCCTATTGCGATAGGTAAATCAAAGCGCCCACCTTCTTTGGGTAAATCAGCTGGTGCGAGATTTATTGTGATACGTTTCGCGGGGAACTCATAACCACAATTGATAATTGCACTTCGAACGCGGTCTTTTGATTCTCGCACTGAAGTTTCAGGTAACCCCACAATATTAAATGCGGGTAAGCCATTGGCTAAATGTACTTCGACGGTGACAAGAGGTGATTCAAGCCCAACACGGGCTCTGCTGTAAACACAAGCTAGGCTCATAAAAATCCATTTCATTAACATTCCAGTAACTTTAGTTTAGGCAGGTTTTTGCCAAAGTGTTAACGATGCATATAACTAAATTTTTTATTTGTATTAAAAAAACCTAATAAAAAAACTTGCACTCATTATTAGAGCTATGGTACTAATTTAAATAGGCAGCGAAACAGCCAACAAATTTAAAAATTTTTCATTTTGTTTTTATAAAAAATCAAGGTAATTGAATATATATGCAAACATTTAGCTCAGTGATTATTAGTATTCTCGTCGTGGTGATTATAAAATCATCGCGGGTTGTTTGTTGAGCTAAGAAAAATATAAGCTAAAAACAAACCCCCGCTCTGAAAGGAACGGGGGTTTTTTTATACATGAATAAGAAAATAACGAAGTTAACTGTTACAACGCAAAACTTTATGTAAATAAACCATACAAATCAGTGGCAAAGGAGAAGGCTCAACTTAATGACTATGCAAAACATATTCAGTTAGATGAGTTAAAAATAAGATGGCAAGTGAAAAGATACATACCGGTGGTTCATTACTTTTTAACGTACTTCAACAACATGGAGTTGAACATGTTTTTGGCTACCCCGGTGGCGCTATTATGCCCATTTATGATGCGTTATATGATAGTGACGTTAAACACTTTTTGTGTCGTCATGAACAAGGTGCTGCATTTTCAGCTGTAGGCTATGCAAGAGCTGCAGGTAAAGTCGGTGTTTGTTTTGCGACTTCTGGCCCCGGGGCTACGAATTTAATAACGGGCCTTGCTGATGCGCTTGCTGATTCTATTCCAATTGTGGCTATAACAGGACAAGTGCCAACCTCTGTTATGGGTTCTGATGCATTTCAGGAAATAGATGTTTTTGGTTTGTCGTTAGCGTGTACAAAACATTCTTTTCAGGTAACTGATATTAACGATCTTGAAAAAGTTTTACATCAGGCATTTGCTATCGCACTTGAAGGTAGACAAGGGCCAGTACTTGTTGATATCCCAAAAGACATTCAAATTGCACACATTGTTAGCAAAGGGCATGTTGTTTCAAGCTTGAAAAATAAGGTGAGCTTGCCTCCTGCTAATGTTGGGTCTGCAATCGCAATGCTTTGTCATGCTAAGCAACCTGTTTTATATGTAGGCGGTGGTGTTGGTATGGCAAATGCCGTTGATGAATTGCGCAATTTTATTGATATAACCAATATACCGAGTGTTTCAACGTTAAAAGGTTTAGGCGCTATTGCACCTGACAACGACAATTATCTTGGCATGTTAGGCATGCATGGTACAAAAGCAGCAAACTTAGCCGTTCAAAAAAGTGATTTATTAGTTGTTGTCGGTGCTCGTTTTGATGACCGTGTTACGGGTAAGCTCGATGACTTTGCACCGAATGCAAAAGTGATTCATTTTGATATTGATACGGCTGAAATTAATAAACGACGTACGGCTGATTCTGCTATTTTAGGTGATTTAAAAACTAATCTACCTGCGTTAGCTATTCCTCTGGAAATAGAAGGCTGGCAAGAAGAATGTCAGCAAATGAAAACTGATTTTGGCTGGGATTATAATCACCCGGGTCATACTATTTTTGCCCCCGCGGTATTAAAAGAAGTCAGTGATAAAATGCCAAAAAATACCTGTGTTACTACCGATGTTGGACAACATCAAATGTGGGCAGCACAGCATATGTCATTTAATGATCCAAGTAATTTTCTTACAAGTGGCGGTATGGGAACAATGGGCTTTGGTTTGCCTGCAGCAATTGGTGCGCAAGTGAGTCGTCCAACAGATTGTGTTATTGCAGTGTCCGGTGATGGTTCAATAATGATGAACATTCAGGAGCTAGCGACGATTAAACGCTTTCAGTTACCGGTAAAAATTGTGCTTATTGATAATGCAAAATTAGGAATGGTTCGCCAATGGCAAGATCTATTCTTTCAAGGGCGCTTAAGTGAAACTGATCTTTCTGACAACCCAGACTTTGTCATGCTCGCGAATGCCTTTGACATCAAAGCTAAGCAAATTGTTTCTAAAGACGAAGTTTCTGCAGCGATTGAAGAAATGCTCGAACATGATGGCCCTTATTTATTACAAGTGAAAATAGATGCTGCTGATAATGTATGGCCACTAGTTCCACCCAATACAGCTAATGATAAAATGATGGAGAGTACATAATATGAATCATTATCAATTAATTATAAAAGCTGATGATAAACAAGTGGTTCTAGAGCGTATTTTGCAAGTTGCGCGTTACCGAGGTTTTTTAATCGAAGGTATTAATGCTCGAGTTAATACAGGAACAAATATTGGCACGATAGAATTAATGGTGCGAAGTGAGCGACCAATTTCTTTTCTTGTTGATCAAATTAATAAATTGATAGACATCAAAGACGTCAAAGTTGGTACAAATACGACGCAGTAATATGACGCAGAACAAGTTATAATAAATGCGCAACAAGCACCCATAAAAATTCAGAGTTAGTTGAGTCAATAAACTACAGCTAACTCGTTAAAAATATTATAAATTAGGAAAAAAAATGGCTAAAGTAAATGCAGAACTAATTTGGTTTAATGGTGAACTCATGCCGTGGCAAAATGCTACTGTACATGTAATGAGTCACGCTTTGCATTATGGTTCATCAGTGTTTGAAGGTATTCGTGCTTATGATACTCATAAAGGTACGTGTATTTTCCGTTTAGAAGAACATATCAAACGTTTATTCGATTCAGCAAAAATTTA
>Ga0209825_1000422_pt1 | contig 32902 bp, 36 predicted proteins | sample EN8Hudsemesocosm_FD_184631 | JGI IMG/M metagenome (GOLD analysis project Ga0209825, IMG submission 184631) | Methane-oxidizing microbial communities from mesocosms in the Hudson Canyon - EN8B Hudson Canyon (SPAdes) (version 2) | ecosystem: Environmental > Aquatic > Marine > Cold seeps | place...
AGTTTCTATGGTGAAAACCCCAATACCTACTGAATTATTTCGTCAACTGGAAACGCTTGCATCGGAATATAATCGAGACTTGCAATGTTTAGCGGGTGACTTTTTAACCCTTGCACTTGAAGAAGCGATGGCACATATCCCTAAGAGTGAAAAAGATCACTTGTATCTTGTCAGGCAGAAACATGAGCATGACGAGGCAGAGCAACATAAGGAACGGTGTCAGTTTAGTGCTGGTGGAACATAAGAGCGCTATGAAGGTCAGACTGATAAAATAATTTAAGCGTGTATGTCTTTAGAGCTACGATCTTAACCTGTACTCGTTTATAGGTCACGAGTACTTTGCAACACTGTTTCCCAGTGAATTATGATCTGGCATATATCAATCCACATCACCACCAGAATACAATGAATCACTTTTAAACTATGAGTGTGTTTGAGTATGCTGAGTTGGTTGTGGCAATTTGTTAAACCTTACCGTATTCGTTTGATCATTGCGTTGTTGGCGCTTATCGTCACTGCGGGCTTAACCTTGTCGATGGGGCAGGGAATACGGCTTATGATTGATCAGGGTTTTTCTGCGGAATCTCAACAAGGCTTAGCAGATGCTATGTCGTTCTTTGGGGTGATCATTTTTTTTACGTCTCTAGGTGCGTACTTCCGATTTTATATGGTGTCATGGATAGGGGAGAGGGTAGTAGCGGATATTCGTACTCAGCTTTATCGTCACCTTGTGAGTCTTACACCAAGCTTTTTTGAAGATAACCTAGCAGGAGAAATCCAAAGTAGGGTCACCACCGATACCACTATTTTACAGACTGTTATTGGTTCTTCATTTTCAATGGCTTTGCGTAATAGTTTGACCTTTGTCGGTGGGCTTATTTTGATGTTTATCAGTAATCCAAAACTGACCTTGATCGTATTATTAGTGGTGCCTTTGATTGTTTTTCCCTTGATATTTATAGGTCGTAAAGTGAAACGGCTTTCCCGGGAGAGCCAAGACAAAGTGGCGATGGTTGGCGCATGGGCGGGTGAAAGTCTTCAGAACATAAAAGTTGTCCAGGCGTTTACCAGAGAAGATCTCGTGACTCGGCAGTTTTCTGATGCTGCAGAGGGTGCATTTCAAGTTGCTTTAACACGTATTCGCTACAGAGCTGTATTAATCACCTTAGTGATGATGTTAGTGATGGGGTCTGTGGCTGGGATGCTTTATGTTGGGGGGACTGATGTTTTAGCGGGCAAGCTGAGCGCGGGCGATCTCTCTGCCTTTGTGTTTTATGCCATTATGGTCGCGGGTGCCTTAGCAGCCGTGACTGAAGTTTATGGCGAAGTGCAGAGAGCGGCTGGTGCTGTTGAACGTATTCGAGAACTACTGGACACCGAGCCAGAGATTGCATCGGAATTATCGAGTGTTGAAACTCAGGTTTCTGTTTCCGAAGAAACAGCTCAAAACACAAGTTTAATAAATTTTCAAAATGTAGTGTATGCCTATCCTTCACGACCCAATCAGCTTGCTATCAATGATTTGAACTTAGCGATAAAAGCAGGTGAACGTATTGCTTTAGTAGGGCCTTCAGGAGCAGGTAAGTCGACTTTGTTTGATTTGTTATTACGTTTTCGCGACCCGCAATCAGGCTCCATTGAATATGATGGTAAGCCCTTGACGGCATTTGATTTGCAAGCCTTACGTAGCCAGTATGCCTTAGTGCCACAGCAACCGGTCTTATTTAGTACCAATGTGATTGAAAATTTACGCTACGGTTTACCCGAAGCGAGTGAGCAAGAAGTGATCGCTGCAGCAAAAGCTGCGCATGCCCATGAGTTTATTGAACAGTTGCCTGAAGGCTACAATTCATTTTTAGGCGAACAAGGCGTTAAATTGTCTGGAGGACAAAAACAGCGGCTTGCTATCGCAAGAGCCATTCTTCGAGACCCCAAAGTTCTTTTATTAGATGAAGCAACCAGTGCGCTTGATGCACAGAGTGAATATCACGTTCAGCAAGCATTAGATGTTTTGATGAAAGATAGAACTACTTTGATTATTGCACACCGTTTAGCTACGGTCGCGCATGTTGATCGCATTGCTGTGTTTGATCATGGCTGCTTGGTTGATATTGGTACCCATGAACAATTATTAAAAAGTTCTCCGCTTTATAAACGTTTGGCTGAGCTTCAATTTGGCGTGTCTGTTTAGGTTTTAATACTATTTTGTAGGTTGCGGGTGAGCGAAGTGAACCCCAACAAAATGCTCAGTCCTAAACTTTGTTGGGGTTCGTTTCACTCACCCCAACCTACTAATCGGGGCTTTTGGGTTTAAGCGTTAGCCTTGATATGAGCCATGGCTTTACTCAGGAATTTTTCGGCTTGTCCATTGCCTGATTTAAGTTCTTTCTGATTATCAATGTCACTAATTTCATCCCAGTTTTTCAATACTAGGTCAGGCGTTTGCTGATCTGCCGGAAGGAAAATCCCTTCGGTTTCAAATAAACGAGTGGATGAATAACCACCTGCGCCAGCACAAAGAATATAACGGTTTGGCGCGTCTTCGATGCAGAGCGTTAATGCGCCTGCAGTCACAGCTTCTGCGGTTAACATTTCTAGAACTTGGGGAGGCATCAAATCTTCTGTCATGCGGGTGCCTGCTGTTGGAGCCAGTGCATTAATACGAATATTGTTTTTTGCACCTTCGAGCACAAGCGTGTTCATTAAGCCCAATACGGCCATTTTTGCTGCGCCATAATTACTCTGTCCAAAGTTACCATACATGCCTGAGGATGAGGTCGTCATGACGATACGGCCATAATTTTGGTTACGCATAATGTTCCAGACTGCTTTAGTGCAATTCACTGAACCCATCAGGTGAACATCCATGACCAATTTGAAATCGGCTAAGTCCATTTTTGCGAAACTCTTGTCACGTAATATTCCCGCATTGTTGATCAGAATATCAATTTGACCCCACTTATCCATGGCTTGTTTTACCATATCTTCAACTTCGTCAAAGTTTGCAACATTCGCCCCATGGGCGATAGCTTCACCACCCATTTCTTCTATCAATTTTACAACTTCTTTTGCTGCATCTGAAGAGGCGCCGCTGCCATCTCTGGCTCCCCCTAGGTCGTTAACAACAACTTTGGCACCACGTCGTGCAAGCTCTAAAGCATGAGAGCGACCTAAGCCATTACCAGCGCCTGTTATAATTGCAACGCGACCTTCAAAATCTATTGTCGATGTCATATTTGCTCCTAATGTTTGATTTATGCGAGGGCGTGGGACTTTATTTGCCTTAAGTTTCAATCGTAACAAACAAAACATGAACAGGCACTGTAAAAGGTATTCTCCGTAATGTGAGAACAAAGATTAAAATAGGGGGGGGCAGCAATTTAAACGACGTATTTTAGGTTCAATTATGGCAAAAATACTTTTGCCATGATTGATGGAGGCGTAAATTCTAGCTTTTCGTTTGTAGTGCTCGATGCACCTCTTTTGCAGCTCTCTCACCAGATCGTACTGCGCCATCCATATAGCCACAACCTATTTCAGCGCTTTCAGTACCCGCCCAGTGAATCCTACCTACAGGGTCACGTAGTGCAGGGCCTGTTGAGCTTAGTATTCCTTTTGTTAGTGGTGTGATGCAACCAGTACTCCAGGGGTCGGTCGACCAATCCTTCTCTACATACCCTGTCGTCGCTAGCGCTTTTGATCCAAAATAACGACTCAGCTCTTGCGGAACCAAACGAATACGATCCGGTTTACTGGCCATTGCTGGCACTTCTGCGGCAGAAAGAAACGCGGTCAGTACGCCGATGGAAGCATCTGCTGGAGAGTTATCAAAAACTAACTGAAGTGGCGCTTGGTCAGTTACCACGTTGCCATTAAGCCCTACATCTCGCCAAAAAGGTTTGTTGTAAATAACGGAATGTTTAATTAGAGGTAGGCGGGTAAGACCGGCCCACTTTTGCACAAGGTCATCTCGCTGCACCGTTAGCCCTGACTTAAAGTTAATTCGTAAGGTATCAGCTGGAGCCATGGCGACCACAACACGGTCTGCTAAATACACCCCTTTATGTGTGCGAATTTCAATAGGGCCTGCAGGTTTATCATCGATAGACTCCACGGGTTCTCCAATATGCACACGGCTACCAAGTTCCTTAGCTGCATTAATGGATACCTGTTGCGACCCACCCACAAAACGCAAATCTTGTAGGCCATTATCGTTTAAAGCGATGCCGAGTAAACCTCCACTTGATTGGATATAGTGCAAAAACCAGAGTAGCGAAATTCGCTCAGGGTAACCGGACATTACTGCGCGAGTAATGATGCGGAACGCATCGACAATCCATTTTGATGCACCTTCATTTTTTAACCAAGTTGCTAGGGTGATATTATCCAAAGCTGTTGCATTTGCTGCTTGCCACGGGTTTCCCAGAGGTAATTCGTTGGCCATAGATTGTAAGCGCCATGCTAGTCGTGAGAAACCATAGCCTTGCTGTATATCGAGTTCAGGTAAAAGTCCTTTCGAAACCAGACCTTGGATTTCGTAGATACCGGTGCCATCATAATAAGCATCAAAGGTGTCGACACCCACTTCTGATGCAAGGGCTGCAATACGGTCCTGACCAGGCCCAATCCATTCTCCTCCGCCCTCAACAACATGCCCTCCCGAAATAGGTAAATTAACGGTTCGTCCGCCAACACGGTCTCTAGCCTCTAAAACGACTACGGATTTAACACCGAGGCTCATAAGGTTACGTGCCGCGGCCAAACCGGCCAAGCCACCGCCAATCACAACGGTTTGCACTCGCTGTACGGGTGATGAAGCCCACAATAAACCCGTAGGTAGTATTCCTGCAGCCAATGCACCGGCCCCTAAACGTAAGAAGTCGCGCCGATTATTATTCATTATCACTTCCTATTTGTTCTGATCTGTCTTCGAGAGCATCGACTCGATTTTCACATGGTCCTGTTGCTAACCACTCTGCGATACCTATGCGGACTCGTTGGTTCACGGTATTCAAAATTGCTACCATTCCTTTATCTGCATCACCACGAATATTGTGCTCTATCTCAGACATACGTCTTGAAAGGTATGGGGCATGTTGACCACAGATCTTTGGTGCCAGTAGAGCGTCATTACCTTGGCCTTCAGCCCCATGGCAACCTGCACAATATTCAGCATAATCTTGTTTGAATGAGTGTCTACGCTTGGGAGCTGTGTTGCTGCTGGGTGATATTTTTGGTGTCGTATCTGGCATCATCTCTGGTAATGCCGAGATATAGCGCGCAACCTGCGTAAGTTCGTTGGCCTTAAGGGCTCGTGCAAATGGAATCATTACGGGTAAATTCATACTGCCATCCCGTAGCTTCTGTAATTTATGCACAAGAATTTTTTCACGTTGTCCTGCTAATTTTGGAACAAGGCCATCGCTTCGGCCACTGCCATCAGCCATATGGCAAGAGGCGCACGAAGCATATAATTCTGCTGCGGATATATCCTTTGTTGGCGCCGTATTACTACCTGTCTTCACTATCCAAGGAGATTTTGGTACCTCTGCCACAGGCGCTGGTGCGCTAATTCTTTCTGCACAGCCAAAGCAAAGAGCTAAGCCAAGCCCCCCCAATACATACAAAAATATGCGTTTCATGAACTACCTCGTTTATTGACTTCTATAGTTGTAATTGTCTATACCAACGTCCAAGTAGTTTCGTTACCCACATTTTGGGAAACAGTTGAATAATAGCCATTCCAACCCTGTTGGATAAACCTGGGATACAGGTATGCTTTCCGGCTAAGCAGGCCTCGATTCCTTTTTTTGCGACATACTCAGGTGACAGAACCATTGAGTTAGGGATTTTCATTACGCCACCCTGATCAGGATTATCTAACATTTTTGTATCGGTATAACTTGGGCAGACGACAGTCACCGTTACGCTCGAACCCGATGCCCTCATTTCATCAGCCAGTGCATGACTAAACGACAAAACATAGGCTTTTGAAGCAGCATAAATATTTTGATTTGGTATAGCCATCCACGCCGCCGTTGAGGCCACGTTAACGATTCGACCAGAGCCACGTAGTGCCATATCATTGGCAAACAAGTGTGATAACGAAGTTAACGCCACAATGTTGCATTGCAGTAATTTCTCTTGGCTTTCCAATGCTAGATCTTTGAAAAATCCGTTGAAGAGCAGGCCTGCATTGTTAACCAGAAGATCTACGGAAATATTCCGTGAAAGCACCTCCTCAAATAAGTTTTGGGCCGCTCTGGGGGCTGCTAAATCGCTGGAAATAACTTGGGTCTCAATATTGAAGTTGTGCTCTAAAGTGTTAGCAGCGATCTGTAATTTACTTAATGTTCGAGCAACCAAAAGAATGTTGTAGCCTTTTGATGCTAAAACCTTACAGAACTCAAAGCCAATTCCCTCTGAGGCACCTGTCACTAAGGCATATTTTGGTGTCATGTTATCTATACTCTCATCAGTATCATTAGTTTGAGTATCCCACAGCGTGAAGGGTAAATATTGACAATAAAGTCTCTTAAAATTAGCAAAAGACGACATAATCCCATGAATACGATTGCAGCCACTCTGTTATGCTTGTCATAATTCCTAGGGCCAATATCAAAACGGAAAGCAAACTTGTTAACAAACACGGAAACACAGCAAATACCGGGAAGCTTAGCTGTTAGTTTTTTACAGTCTCTCTTCGATGTGGTTAGAAATAGCCCAATCACCCAGGAAGTGCTACTCGAAGCGGCAGGTTTAACGCTTATTTTGACCGAAGATAGCTGTCAGCGCATATCTGGCACTGAGTACTGTCATTTTCTTGATGTTGCTGCAGCACAATGTAAAGACGTAGACTTCGGACTACATGTTGGTGAGGCCATTAAGCCAGGTCACTATGGCGTATTGGGGTATGCTTGCATGAGTTCCCGAAACTTTGAAGAAATTGTCGGACGATTGCAGCGTTATCAATATTTGGTCAGTGATATTGGGGCCAATACAATTCAGCACGAAGGCGATACGATTAAGTTTCAGTTTGAATGCAAGGTATCACCTTTTCCTCCAAGACAGCTAGCCGAAGAACACCTTGCTGGAATTGTCACCTTTTGCCACTGGATTAGTCGCGCCGACAAAACTCCTATCCGAGTTCATTTCCAACACTCAAAACCTGATAATATCGATGAGCATAAACGTATTTTTGCTTGCCCTGTGTTATTCGACCAAGCCGAAACAGCGATCTATTTTCCTGCAGCCTATTTAACGGAGGCCTTGCCCCAAGCGGACTCTACCGTATCAAAAATGATGGATAGCTACGCAGAGGAGCAGCTAGCCAAGTTGCCAAAGGGTGAGGGCTTATTGGATCAAGCCGAAGTAGCGCTTGCAGAGCTATTGCAAAATGGCGAGCCCAGCTTAGAAGGGCTTGCGTCTCATTTAAGTATCAATACCCGCTCATTACAGCGTAGGTTAAAAGAATCGAACCTTAGCTATCACGGTTTATTAGAAAAAATCAGACACCAACTGGCCTTAAGCTACATCCAACAAAAACGACTCTCACTGACCGATATTGCTTTTTTACTTGGGTTCGCGGAGCAAAGTTCATTTCAGCGTGCGTTTAAACGATGGACTGGTGAGACGCCAGGGCGCTTTAGAAAAAAACACCAACATTAAGACAGTGCCACGCCGGTACAGATTAAAAGCATGTGCTCTTATTGTACGTATGAATTAAATTACGCTTATCTATTGACCTTTGATCCAGAGGTCTGAAAAATACCGATGGATGAAAAATTCAAGGATTGACGACAAGGAGTCGGAATGCAAAAAATTAATAATGCCCTTTACCGTATAATGTTTACTAGCCTATTTATTTTTTTGGGCGCTTGTTCTACGCCTTCACAATTTATCAGCGAAGAAACACGGAAAACGGGCCATTTCTCCAATGAATCCGTGTTATTGAATGCCTCTTCACCCGCTTTGTCGCTTCAAAAAGGGCAATTACTCACAGATAATGATGATGCGTTTGAAAGTAAATTAGCGCTTATTAAAGGTGCCCGCCACAGTATTGACCTTGCTTATTATATCTTTGCTGATGATTATTCGTCTTCTACTATAAGCATGGCTCTTATGGAGGCCGCCAAGCGAGGTGTAAAAGTTAGAATGCTTTTGGATTACCATTCTAACTATAAAAACCTCGACTTATTTTCAATGTTAGAGCGTTCAGCTCTTTCAGCTTCAGGCAGTATTGAAGTGCGTTTTTATAACCGGCCAACTGAAAATCAAATAAAAGATGCTATCTATGTCACGATGGGGTGTGGTGAAACAGAGGTAGAGTTCAGTGGCTGTAGTGCTGCTAAACTTGAAGAAATGAATAAAGAGATCGCCGATGCTGCGCTGCAAGGTGATTTATGGAATGTGAATAAAGCGGGCTCTGGCCTGTTTTTATCAGGTCTTTATGCGAAAAACCCTAGTTTGATGGTGGCAGCCATCAAGGAGGGTTATCAGATTGATGTCAGCGCACTTGCTGCACCAGCAGGAGGAGGTCCAGAACAGTTAGAAAGTTTGAAAAAACTGGGTAAGCTATATTATCAGGCGCGGTATGGCACAGGCATTGACCGTGTTTTAGGTAAGCTCAAGTTACAACTTGCTTTCGTGCTTTATGGCGATCAGATTACACCCGTTTATGATGTTTTTTCATCTTTATTGCCAGTAGATCAGGCTAATCGTTCTGAGAAAGCGCTTTCTGACTGGCGTTATTTTAGTGATTTTCTTCATCATAAATTGTTATTGGTGGATAGCCATAAAGTGCAGCTTGGCGGTCGAAACGTCGAAGACTCCTATCATATGAATCTGAATGATATGGCAGCAAAGTATATTTTTATGGATACGGATGTCGTACTGCAGTTAGATGAAAACCAAGATAATGGTTTAACCAAGAGCTATGAGAAGCTTTGGGGCTTTCGCGATATGGTCGCGACCATAGCCGATATTAAACAGCATGCGCCCAATGATGTTCTAACCACGATGAACTATGCCTCTGAACGCTGTGAATCTACTAAGCAGGATGATAAGGCTGAATATGAACTGTGTTTAGAGCGTTCGATGCAAACGTTAGCGAAGATACCCTTGGCTGATCGAGTTAAAAGCTGGTCAAAACGCACGGCAGAACACGCTAACGATTACAGTCGTGACTATGTTGCTAAGAACGACTCAGAACGGTCAAAACAATTCTCAATTGATGATAGCGCTGAAGTCTATTATATCGAAAATTTACCTTTCAATATTGCCACGTCTGAGGCTGCTTTGGTGCGAAAACTTGGATCGGTGAATCAGCTTGAAGGAGATAGTGGTAAGCATATTCATGCTACTTGGTTAGCAGCGTTAAATAATGTCTGCCAACAAGCTACCTCTGAAGACAATAGTGGAGGGCAGCCAAAGGAAATTATATTGCATAATGCTTATTTGTTTTTGCCTTCAAATATTTTAGAGCAGCTTGCTAAAATGGTTGATGGACGCGTGCCTTGTGGTAATGTGAATGTAGCGATTGTTACTAACTCTATTCAGACGACTGACTTGAATATCGTGAATATTTTGTCTCGTCATTCTATGAAAGCTTTTTTTGATCATTTCAATAATAATCGACACCCAAGCAAGGGCGCGAATATCAAGTATTACGAGTATATTGCAGACAGTAGCGGTGCGAATCTTTCCCTTCATACCAAAGTTGAGGTGTTTGGTGATGATCTATTTGTTGGGTCTGCAAATGCTGATGTAAGAAGTTATATGATGGACTCGAACAATGGTTTGTTTATTCGTAACGCGCCAAATCTCGTGAAAAACTATGTTAGTTGGGTTAAAAATCTAATCGACACAGGGCGAGTAGTATCGGTTGATCAGTATTTTATTGCTACCGAGCGAGATGAAATTTTAAGAGAAGACTTAGCAACCATTGATGCTATTTTTTCTAAGTATAGGGCGGAGCGTTGGCTAAAAAAGGATGATATATCAGGGGTGAAGCAGCACCTAAGCGACTTATTGGATCAAGCCTATAAATTGAGTGCCACGATTGTTTCTGATACGTCTGAATCAAGTCAGGCTCAAGAACAGTTTAATGTCTTGTTTAAGACGATCTAATGCGTAGTTAGTATGCTCCCTAGCCTAACTAAATTAGTTAGGCTTTTGCACTTTTTCGGCGATCATTGGCTTTTCTATGGTTAAAATCGTTGTGCCAATATAGCTGATGATGAACCTTGTCGTAGCTGCGCCGGTTTGCACTCCTGCGATCGTCATGATGTTTATAGTGGCAAGTACAATTTATACTGTCGCACTTAGGTAGTGGTAAATGAGGCGCATTGTTTGATAAATATAGAATCCCCCTCTGCTTTAACGCATATGAACAAACCTTTACTTCTATATTTTTTTTAGCTTCAGAATTTAATGGGTCATCTTCATGATCTACAAGCTCAATCTCTACACAATGGTAAGGGTGAGATGAACCGCCGCGCCTTTTTGAATGAAAATGCAATAGTTTAATTTTGAGTTGATGTATAAGATATTGAACAGCCAAAGCCATTTTGATAATGGACCAAATCAATAGCTTTATTGGTGCTAAAAAGAATTGTCTCATATTTTATCCTCCGTGAAATGAAGCTAGGCTAATATCCTGCTCATTTATGATCTACAACTCATCACATACACATAAGGTCTACAAAACTTAAAATGGACATTCACAGTATCAAACGAATTAGAGTCTTTCAAATACATAATAAGCATTAAAAAATAGAGTTTATAACCAATAAATAGAGGCAGACACTGACGAAAATATATTCGTAGTCTATAGAGGAAATAGACTTTATTTGAACCTCAAATTTAGACTGGTTACTTGGTTTAATTCACCCTCTTCTCTGGTGAATTAAACGTATCGACTTTAGCTGAATGTTGCACTTTTATGAGTGTCTGGTTTAGTAAATTTGTGGAATACAATGGTTTGTTTAGTCGCTACAAATGAAAGTTAGTGAGGCAAAACGTTTAAGGTATGAACTGAACAAAAGGCTATTAGCGGGTAATTTAGTTCTATCAGGGGCTAAACTATTCTACTATAAGTGAAATCTATTTTTGAATTAGACTCTATTGGTTCGGCTGCGTTGTAGACGTATATCTTACTTAGGAACTTTCATGTCGCTATTACTAACTGTTATTGCATCAACATTATTCGCTGGCTGGGCGATGGCCTTGGGGGCAGCAATAGCTTGCTTTGAAAAAATTGAAGAAGAATGGCTTGAGGAAGAGTTTAGGCATAGTGTGATGGCGTTTGGTGGGGGCGCGTTATTGTCGGCTGTTGCGCTAGTTTTGGTACCTGAAGGCATTAAGCACCTTGAGCCATTAGCTGCTTGTATTTGGTTTGTGGTAGGCGGGTTTAGCTTTATGATGCTTGATATTTTTCTTCAAAAAATAAATACACCTGCGAGTCAACTGGCTGCCATGCTTTCTGATTTTATTCCAGAATCAATCGCTCTCGGTGCCGCTTTTGCAACGGGACATAGCAGTGCATTTTTACTGGCGGGTTTAATTGCGCTACAAAATTTACCGGAAGGATTTAGTGCATACCGTGAATTAAATGCGACATCAGTATATAAACCCCAAAAAATTCTAATCATGTTTTCTTTAATGGCTTTGCTTGGCCCTATTGCGGGCGTTTCCGGCTACCTTTGGTTATCAGGTTATCCAGAAACTATTGCTGCGATTATGCTTTTTGCATCGGGTGGTATTCTCTATTCGATATTTCAAGATATAGCGCCTCAAGTTAAGCTAGAAAAACATTGGGCACCACCCATGGGAGCGGTGTTAGGGTTTGTATTAGGTATGTTTGGTTTGATGATGACGACCTCTTAGCTGAGGTTTATTATGTTTTCTGGGTAATCATATGTCATTTCTGAAATCTCTAAATAGATATATGGAAAGAAATCAAGCGGCTGGTAAAGCTTTGCTTGAGCAGTTTGAACCATCAACCATCACCGATATGGAAGATTTTAGTGAGACGTTATGGGCATCTATCGATGCCAATATCAATGGACAATACTTGCTTGAAGTTGTGAATAATGAAGAGACTCCATTGGAATTCATTGTAAAAATATTTGTCAAAATCGGCTTTAGTTGTGAGGATTCGGTGAGGTTGATGATGAAATTACACAAAAATGGACACGTCGTTTTGGCGAGGGCTGAGGAGGATATTCTTTTAAGGCTTCAGGAATATATAAACACTCAGGCGAAAGCTCATGGTCTTTGTGTATCAAACCGAATTAAAAAAATATAATAAGGGTAAGCACTGATACAAGCTCATACCTTCTATTATTTATACAGATCAAAACGCATACTGCATGAACAAAGGAAATCATGGAAAACCTGTTAACTACCATTAAAAATACAGCTCACGAAAAGCATGAACTGCCTTTTACGGTGTATTCATCTTTTAAAGAGCAGAATTTGTTAAATGTTCCAATTATAAAACCCTTATTGATTGTTGTTCTTAGTGGCAGCAAAGAGCTCGGCAAGGATAAAGAAATAATCTGTCAGTCAGGTGAATTTATTTTTTTGTCGGATAGTCCAGCAATAAACATGCGAAATATTCCTAAAGATAAAGCGTATTTTGCTTTATTAATTGAATTTGATCACCAAGATTTTAGCGACTTTCAAATCAACAGCTTGAATAAAAAACATTACTGTATCGGGAAAACAACAGCGACCTTAGAAAAATGTTTACAGCAATTTGTTGAATGCTCACTTTGGGCTCCTGAACAATTATTATCTTCAAGAAAAAAGGAGATCATCACGTTACTATGCCATATGGGGCATAAAGAAATTTTGTCTATGGTAGGGAACCCAAGCATAGGTCATCGGTTGCATGAATTATTTTGTGGGCAGAATTTTGATGACATAACGATTGAGTACATTTGTGATCAACTGGCAATGAGCGAATCAACGCTACGACGAAAACTAAAAGCTGAACATACAAGTGTGCAAGAGATTAAGGATCAGGCAAGGTTAGGTCTAGGTTTACATTTATTGCAAACAACGCATTATGCTATTGGTTTGATTGCTGAAAAATGTGGCTATCAATCTCAGTCACGATTCACAGACCGATTTAAAGGTCGTTTTGGGTTAACCCCCTCTGAACTTCGAAAAACTAAAATGGTGGGTTAGGGCGAAAGACTGACTGTTTTGGGACTAAATAGGCAGAAAGTAAAGGCTAATATAGACATTAAATTAATTACTCACTAACAAGGATTATTATGCGTCATATATTTAAGTTTATTTCAGCCTTAGCTCTTAGCGTTTCGACATCTGTATTGGCCGGCTCTTTTACGTTATCTAGTCAGGATATCGCTCATGGCAAGTTTATGCCTAAAGCGCAGGAATTTAATGGGTTTGGTTGTTCCGGTGGTGACTTATCGCCACACCTTAAATGGTCAAATGCGCCAACAGGTACTAAGAGTTTTGCTATTACAGCCTATGACCCAGATGCGCCAACAGGTAGTGGTTGGTGGCATTGGCAAGTTGTGAACATACCTATAAAAATAATGGAACTATCAGCTGGTGCTGGTGATACAACAACGAATAGGTTTCCAGCAGGTAGTACCCAAATACAAAATGATTACGGCAATAGAGGTTTTGGTGGCGCTTGTCCCCCAGAAGGACATGGGGTTCATCATTACCGCTTTACGGTACATGCACTTTCAGTAGAGAAACTTGAATTACCTGAAGATGCCTCAGGAGCATTAGCGGGTTATATGATCAATGCGCATACAATAGAATCGAGTACTATTGAATCATTATACAAACGAGACTAACCTGACAAAAATGATTTGGCTGGACGTATCTCTACGTTCAGCTCTTTATTGCGGGCGTTATAATTAGGTAAGCTATGTTCATCGGTGAAGCATCAAATAAAACAGGCTTATCTATTAAGGCTATTCGATTCTATGAGGAAAAAGGGTTGATTCAGCCGCCTGAGAGAATAGGTCGATACAGAGTATATCAAGAAGCAGATATAGAGCTTCTTATATTAATTAAAGAAGCAAAAACACTCGGAGTAACGTTGTCACAACTTAAGGGCGTTATCGTGTACAACAATGGCCAGATTGACTGGGCTAATGTAAAAATATTTTTAAGTGAAATTCGGAAACAGTTAATTGATCAAATTAATGATCTAAAGCAAAAAATTGATAGTCTTGATCAATGTTATGACCAGATAAACCCATAGATCAATCCTTGACTCTCCCCTAATGGGGAGGCCGTAGACTACATCTTAAATCTTTAATTTTGGAGAATGAGATGAGCAAACGAGTATTGGTTTTGGCGGCAAACCCTAAGAAAGATAGTTTTGTAAGTTATTTGGCTGAGACGTATGCCCGCTCCGCTGAAAAACAACATGATGTCCAATTGTTAGAATTATCAGGTATGGATTTTAATTTGGATCTTTCGGGGGGGTATGATGATGAGCATGTTATGGAGGAGTCGCTTAAGTCATTTCAGACGTCTATTGAGTGGTGCGAACATCTGGTTATTTTTACACCTATTTGGTGGGGGGCGTTACCCGCAAAATTAAAAGGCTTAATTGATCGAACATTTTTACCCGGTTTTGCATTTCAATATGAGAAAGGTAAATTGATTCCACAAAAACTGTTGCAAGGTAGAACTGCTCGAATTGTTATGACGATGGATACGCCTCCTTGGTATTACTGTGTGATTCAAGGGGCGCCTGCCATCCGTCAGTTAAAAACTGCAACCCTCAAGTTCGTTGGTTTTAAGTCAGTAAAAAGTAAAATGATTGGCCCTATTATAAGTTCTACGACACAATCTAGAGCAAAGTGGCTTAATCAAGTATCAAAACTCGGCTATGCTGCCAATTAAGTAAGTAGGGTTTCTTAAAGGTACCATTTCAGTTCAGAAACAGGGAGGACGAGTCAATGCAAAAATTACGTCGAGAAACGATTGCTGAAGAAGACTATTCTATTTTGGATTATGGCTGGGATGATCGACTAGAAGGAAAAAGAAAAAGTGATAACCCATACGGGATCAATAACTGGAAATATTACGAATGGGAGAAAGGTTGGATGATGGCAGATGAGTCATTCAATCTTAAAGAATAATTTAGCAGGTTAAACGAGGAAAAATAATGAATATGGATGCAATGGGTGTTATCGGTATGATCTTTGGTATGGCTGCATTATATCGAGTACTTAAGCTTGAAAAAGTACTCAAAGAAAAAGGTATTGTTGATAAAGAGTTTGATATAAATAATAAAGATTGAGTGCTTTTTAAAGCTAAGCAGCCCCATCCATGGGCTTAATCGATATTCAGAATAAAGCAGGTGGCTAACCACTAGTATCGCAGTGACTAATACTTCGCAATTGTGTCCATTGCGAACTGGACGCGCTCTTCCACGCTACGATCAGGGTGTAAACGGGCTTGTTCTTCAGCGCACTTTAATCGCGGTTCTAGCCCTCTACTGTTCGCAACTTGAATAGCCAATCCAGGTCTCGCATTAAGCTCTAGCAATAAAGGGCCATGTTCTTTGTCTAATACAATATCTGCCCCCATGTAACCTAAGCCTGTAGTATCAAAGCCTCGAACCGATAGTTCTAATAAAGTATGCCAATGAGGGATTTCTAAATCTTTCAATCGCTTCCCTGTATCAGGGTGGTGCTCAATCGGTCGAGCATGCATGACCGCACTCAAGGCTTTTCCGGTTGCGATATCAATACCCACGCCAACGGCACCTTGATGTAAATTCGCTTTGCCATCTGACTCATGAGTCGATAACCGGGTCATGGCCATAACCGGGTAACCTTTATAGATAATCACGCGTATATCTGGCACACCTTCAAAACTATAACCTTCGAAGTCATCGGTAAATTGCACTAAAGCTTCTATAATCGCGACATCAGGTTTACCGCCTAAACTATATAACCCACTTAATATATTAGAAGCGTGACGCTTCACGTCAGTAATGCTCACCTTCATTCCACTGGGTTTAACAAAGTAATCGCCATCACGGCCGGTAATGACTAAAATTCCTTTGCCACCGCTACCTTTGGCGGGTTTTATCACAAACTGATTAATATCAGCGAGAAAATCAGCCAACTCATTGGTATTGCGCTGTATTTTGCAAACGCCTAATAACTTTGGCGCTGCAATGTTGTGTTGCTTACACAGTTCTTTTGTTTTTAACTTATCATCCACTAAGGGGTATAAATGGCGGGCGTTGCTTTGCGCAATGTAATGTACATTGCGCTTATTCATACCCACTACGCCTAACTCACGCAGTTTTTTAGGACTCGATAGACCGAACATGGCAGATCCTCGCTTATAATTTTTGCATGGGTTCAAAACGACGCAAGTCAGAGAGCCTGTAGCCGCTATAGCTGCCAATACCAATTATGATGGCTAACAAAATGAGCAATAGTTCGGGATACAGAAAAATCGTATCGGATACAAGAGAGTTACTCATAACAAAATAAGCCAAAGTGGCGGTTAATAGACTGCCTCCACCTTGAATAATAACTTCATGCCCGCCTTCTTCGTCCCATAAAATCGACATGCGTTCGATGGTCCAAGACAAAATAATCATCGGGAAGAAGGTGACTTGCATGCCCCAGGTAATGCCTAGTTTATGGCTGGCAATACCAATGGCGGCATAAATGATAATCACAAATACGAGTACGGAAGCGATTCGCGGCACCAGTAATAAGTTAAGCTGGCTCATGTATGTTCGCATGACTAGCCCGACACCAACAACGATTAAAAACAAGGCTAAGCCCGTGAATAGGCTAGTTTGTAGAAAAGTGAGTGCAATCAAAATTGGCATAAAGGTGCCTGAGGTGCGAATACCTACTAAGTTGCGAAGTATCACAACCACTAAAGCGCCTAAGGGAATCATCAATAGCAATTTAAATGCATTCTGCTCTGCCAGTGGTAGGCTGTAAATCGAGAAATCTACAAATGCACTTTGCTCTTGAGCTGCGGCATCAACGGCCGTCTCAAACGAAGGACGTTGTTGTTTAAGGCTGGAAAAAGAGAATTTAGAATCCGAGCCACCAAACACCTCAAGCAATGCTTCATTCGATTGCTGCATGATGATGACATCTTGCCAAGACAATTGTATTTCATCTCGAGGGTCAAACAATAACCACTGTTTACCATCATGTACTTCTAGAAAAAGTACTGCCGATTGTTTGCGTTTGTTATCCGTCAGCATAATTCCTCGACTTAAGCGTGCCGGTATATTCTGCATGGCTAGAATGTCGATTGCTAAGGAAATTTTATCACTGCGTTTTGTCATCGTCTGAAGAAAAACAGCAATATCATTATTCTGTTCAGCGTTAATTGCCGCAAGAATGTGTTGTACACGTTGTTCTACGGGTAACTTCTGGTTATCAACTGTCGTTACATAACGTTTAGCGGCTTCAGCCAAGGCATCTTTAAAATTGGGTGATTTTATCTTAGGTATGGACTCACTATGCATATCGGGCTGATCGGCATAAAAGGTTTTTGCGCGTAAATATAATGTTTGTGGGCCGGAAGCCGATTCACTTTGCCAAAGACCATATCGGGTATCTTTTTCAGCGATGGTACTATAATCAAAGCCTGGCGAGATTGATTTGAAGAAGGTTACTTTGCGTTCTTCTTGAGGGTCCGGCAGGTTTATTTTGACTTTTACTGGCCCGCCATCGGCGACAAATTCTACCTTAGCTTCAATTTCCCATACTGTTTCTTGTTGACTCGCCAACAAGGGAAAGCCTAATACTAAGTGTTTATATGACACCGCACTCAGGCCCAAGGCCACAAGCAAGGAAACCAAAAAAATAATCTGCTTCCGTGAATCCACGATATTACCCCAAGATGATTATTGTTTGTTTTTGACGTTAGTTAGTTCGCTTGTTTTTTTTCTAGCGCGGTGAATTTTTTACTGACGTCTACCGTCGCCATACCGTCTAAAAAATTTCGACCAATTAATACTGGAAATTCAAATTGTTCACGATCAGCTAAGCTTACTTCGGTGGCTTGTGCCAAACTGCCTAATTTCAAATCGAGTTGGACCACGTAACGCTCTACTGAAGGGGCGTTATGACGTTTAATTTTTACGATACGTGTGATAGGGCGCTTTAGTTCGGTTTCTTTGCCCGTTTGACGGTTTTTGATGGTGAATGCAATCCAGTTTTCACCATCACGCTCAAACTTTTGCTGAGCTATCACGCCTATAGACGTGGTTTGTGCACCGGTATCAATACGTGCCTTTTGACGAATCGATTCAGGCTCGACACTCACCCATTCCACTTCACCAACTATACTTGCTTGGTTAGTAGTGGCGTTGGTAATAGGAGGGCAGTCGGGTCCTTTAGATAGTGTTCCGCAGCCTGTTAGTAAGGCGCCTAATAACATTAAGTATATAAACGACCGAGTTCCTTTATATATTTTGTCCGTAATTTTAATCATGTACTAAGCCCTCAGAACGAGATAAATACTGGAACTATAGCTTAATCTAGTTTATTAACCAGTTTGAAATTAGCGTTTGTTATACTGCTATTATGCAAACATTTAATACTCTTTATCTTACTTAAATAGCGCTCTAGTTTTGTCTCTCATTTGAAAAGGATACAAGCTTGGCTGATAAAATATTATAATTTCAGTTTAAAATAATGAACTATGCTAATTAGCACTAAAAAATATAACTTCGGACGAAGTTATTAACCCTAAAGCTGATTCACCTCTGATGTCCATGAGAGTGAGAGGAAGTGTAAGTTAACTGTCGAAAAGGATATTGTATGATAGTTGTCTTCTCAAACCGTAAAGCAGATCTTCAAAAGAAAACTATCCGAGCATTTGGTAATACATTGTCGGATACACTTCACTTGTGCACAGCTACTCGCAAGCAGCAAAAGTGGAGTGTAAACCATATAGATGTAGATGCGCAGCAACCTTTTCTAGAAGAGCTACGAGATAATAGACCTGATGGTAAACCGTGGGTGTTTGTCGTGCATGGCTATAATATCGATTTTCTTGGTAGTTTGAAGCAGCTTGAAGGTATTGCCGACAAGCATGACGTCAATATATTCGCCTTTTCGTGGCCGTCCAAAACAATTTATCGCCCCTTTAAATTTAACGGGGTTCGGGTTGTCAGTAAGTATCGCGCTTCCCAGAAAAAAGCCGAAAAGTCAGCGCCAATGTTGAATAAAGTGTTATCTATGGTCAACGAATCATTTCTTTCTGGAGATGAAACTCTAAATTTATTGGTACATAGTTTAGGTAATTACCTACTTAAAAACATGTGCAGTTCAGAGAGCAATTTAGATGCTCTTAGTAAAATGAATAATATTATTTTATCTCAGCCTGATGTCGATTATGAAGGGCATCAAAGTTGGGTATCCTCAATGCCCTTCAAGGGTACTTGTTTTGTCATCACTAATTGGCAAGACCAGATTTTGAGCTTTTCTAATACGATTAATAAAGTACGACTTGGTCAGTCTATTGACCATCAAGCTTTAAATCGTGTGACGTATGTTGATTATACAGATGCCGTCGGTATAGGTGGTGGCACGACACATGGTGCGTTTAAAGTGAGTAAAAACACTAACTCAGTTTTGCATGGCTTTATTTATGAGGCTATACGGGGAAAGCAAAATATTCCAACATCAGGTTTTACCTTTATTGATGAGCGAAATACTTATCAGATAGATCATCGCTACGGAAATGAATTTGGCCCAGCTAGACGGATTGTAGGTGGGCGTGCAAGAAGAGAGCATCGTTTAAATAATCATCGTCGTATCAATAAAATTGGTTCAAATGATTATTATTGATAATTTTAATGAAGTGATTTTCCGTCATTTATTATGAAAACAAATGCTTCGTAAGTTCAGGTGTTTATTAGCGCTTTGATGTTATACATCACTTAAATTGAGTTAATTACTTGTTATAAAATCGTCTGATAGTTTACTTAATTTTCGTTATGGGGGATTATTCATGTGGCTTAGTTCTAAATATTCCGTATTCCTCGTAGCGATATAATAAAAGTTATAAAAAAACTACACGAGAGGGGAATCATAAGCTATTTTTGTTTTATATAGGGCTGCAGTTTACTGCGCCTTATTTTATGACTGATTGCCTTAAATAAACGGAATGACTATGACAATTCAAACATTGGTCGACGCTTTTCGATCAATCAGAAACCAGTCTGTACATGCTTGTGAACCACTTGAGTTAGAAGATTATGGCTTGCAAGCTGCAGCATTTTCGAGCCCGCCTAAATGGCATTTAGCGCATACCTCTTGGTTTTTTGAAACTTTTATTCTGAAGAGTTTCTTTCCTGGTTACCAAGTTTTTCATGAATCTTATGAACTGCTATTTAATTCATATTACAACGCGATTGGTGAGCAATACCCACGACCTAAAAGAGGGTTGTTGTCACGCCCTACTGTAAAAGAGGTGATGGAATATCGACAATACATAGACACGGCGATGATTAAGCTCTTAACACAATTAGAGCTTGAATCGCCTGTATATGAAACAGTTATCCAACGTACTCAACTTGGCCTTGAGCATGAAAAACAACACCAAGAACTTTTCTATACCGATCTAAAATACTCTTTCTCTGTTAATCCCTTATTCCCCGCTTATGCGAGTGATGAATTCATTACGAACTCTCAGCAAGAAAAAGAAACCAAGCAGACAGATATGCAGTGGATTGATTATTTAGGTGGCTTGGTTGAAATGGGGGTCAATGAGCATCCAGAGATTTTTTCTTTTGATAACGAATCGCCGCAACATAAGGTTTTTATTGAACCCTTTACGCTTGCTAACAGATTGGTGACAAATGGTGAGTTTCAAGAGTTTATTGATGATGGTGGCTATCAAAAATCAGAATATTGGCTTTCGGATGGTTGGGCCGCAGTACAGAAAAATAACTGGGCGCAACCTTTGTACTGGAGAAATACTGAGGCGGAGGCGATGGAGTTTACTTTGTATGGCTTGCGAGCGCGTCAGGCTGATCAACCCGTTTGCCACATTAGTGGTTATGAAGCAGATGCCTATGCAAATTGGGCCAGTGAACGCTTACCTACCGAAGCTGAATGGGAGTTTGCCGCAAAGCATCACGCTGTCGAAAATAAAGAAGTCACGATAAATCCATTGTTTATGCTTCATCCATCCATAAGCGGTTCTCAAAAAGATCACGCACTCACGCAACTTTACGATAGTTGTTGGCAGTGGACATCAAGTGCTTATCGGCAATACCCCGGTTTTAAAGTGAGCGAAGGGGCTATTGGTGAATACAATGGTAAGTTTATGTGCAATCAATGGATATTGCGTGGAGGCTCCTGTGTCAGCAGCGCAAATCATCTTAGGCCAAGTTATCGGAATTTTTTCTACCCAGAAGATCGCTGGCAATTTAGTGGAATTCGTTTAGCTAAAAAATAAAAATAATTTATGTCATTACGAGGGGTTACAATGTTAGAACTTGCAAAAGCAGCATCTATTGAAAATGTATTTTTTAAAAATGAGCATCCAAGCGAAAATAATAGCCGTACTGAGATATTGACTGGATTGTATCAAAAACAAAAAACGATTAACCCTAAATATTTTTATGATACTCATGGCTCCGAATTATTTGAGCGTATTACCAACTTGCCAGAATATTACCCCACCCGCACAGAGCGATCATTGTATGAGCGATATGCTAGTTCGATGGCAGGCTACTGCGGGCAAAATTGTGTATTAATTGAGCCGGGTAGTGGGAGTAGTGAAAAAGTTCGCTTGTTATTGGAAGCAATTAAGCCAGCAGCTTATGTGCCAATGGATATTGCTAAAGATTTTTTGCATCGATCAGCTTTAAAGCTAGGGCAAGAGTTTTCTTGGTTGGATGTGCATGCTGTGTGTGCTGATTTTGGTCAATATGACCAAGCCCCAGAAGGCTTGCCTGATGGCAAACGCGTGATATTTTATCCTGGTTCAACCTTGGGAAATATGACTCCTGATGCCGCTAAGCAGTTTTTACAACAGCTAAGGCAATGGGTAGGGCGTAACGGTGGAATGTTGATTGGGGTAGATCTGCATAAATCTACCGATAGGTTAACCGCCGCTTACAATGACAGTGAAGGGGTAACGGCTGAATTTAACCTGAATGCATTGAACAATATAAACCGGCTAACAAACTCAAATTTTGATGTGAATAACTTTAGTCACCGTGCTTTTTACAATGAAGGTTTACGTCGCATTGAAATGCATTTAGAAAGCAATATTGACCATATTGTGAGAGTAGGCGACTCAGCGATTGTATTTGCTGAAGGTGAAACCATTCATACTGAAAACTCCTATAAATACACATTGCAAAGCTTTGGGTCATTAGCAGAAAGTGCCGGCTTTAATGTGCGTCAAAGTTGGTTGGATGATGAACAGTTATTTAGTGTCCATTATTTAGAATAATCGCCAAAAGCTTACCCGATGTAGGTGGTAAATGCTTTTAGGGGGCAAACGATGGCACCACCGATATGTGTGAACTTAATGATTTTCGATACCATGAAATAACTTCTTAAGTGGGTGGTATTCCTTTACTCGACAGTCCTGTTAAAATTGCGAAGCTTAACCCCCCTTGTAGGCGAACTCCCTGTATGAAAAAAATGGATGAATTATGAGCCAGTTTTCAAAAAATATTGCCCCTTATGTCGAGAATGAATTATCGAAAGCGCGTGAGGCTGAACAAAAGGGCGACCATATAGCGGCTTTTAAATATCTTGAAAATGCACATGTACTGGGGCAGGCATCGACTTATTGGCATGTAAAAGTTCATTATTTGATGATGCGATGGGGGATGAAGCAAAAAGATTCTAATGAAGTTTTTGGTCAAATTATAAGAATCATTGGCTCGGCGGCACTCACTAAACTAAAAGGTGTTCCAGTTGGTAATACCGGCGGCAGCAACGTTAGCCCTGTTAAAGTTATGCCAATTAAAGCGGAGCATGCAGCCATTATCTCAAAGGCTCGCCTAGGTGCGTAAGTCTTTTTATTTCAGGACACAGAATGAGTAATATTAAATTTTCAAGAGAAGAAAAAGAACGAATCGTAAAAAAAGTAGAAACGTATTTCAGCAATGAACTTGATCAAGAAATTGGAAATTTTGAGGCAGAATTCTTAATTGATTTTTTTGCCGATGAAATCGGCGCATATTTTTACAATCGTGGCTTAAATGATGCCCACGTGCTGTTTACTGAAAAAGCAGAAGAGCTTAGCTATACCATTCAAGAATTAGAAAAACCGACTAACTAAAAAGCGACTTGCATCAAGCCTATAAACAATCACACCAATGAAATAATCACACCAATGAAATAATCACACCAATGAAATAATCACATGTTTGAATTAAAAACGATTGCGCTATTTTTTATTACAGCTCTCACTGAAATTGTGGGTTGCTACTTACCTTACCTGTGGCTTAAACAAGATAAGAGTATTCTTCTTTTAATTCCTGCTGCGATTAGTCTCGCATTATTTGCATGGTTACTATCGCTTCATCCGACCGCCGCAGGAAGGGTCTATGCAGCTTATGGAGGCGTATATGTTCTTGTTGCGGTGTTATGGCTTTGGGGTGTTGACGGCATAAAACCAACTGCATGGGATATTGTCGGTGCACTCGTTGCGCTTTTAGGTATGGCTATTATTATGTTTGGGCCAAGAGACGCAACATAGCAGTACAAAAGAGCTTTAAGCAATCCGGTATGTAGGTAGGAATAAAATCAATGTTCTAAAGTGATCGGGTTGGCGTGGCTTATCATCATATATTAGGTGAGATAAAATTTTAAAACAAAAATTAATATAAACTATAAGTCATCATATTTTTGTTATGTCAGCATACAAATGTAGGCGAATAAGTGAGACGTATGTCACGTATTGTAACCTTTCTAGCTGTTAATGTTGCTAAACAAACATAATACAAAAATAAAAGGTTATAAAATGAAAAAAATAATAGCTCTATTACTAATCTCTGTAAGTTTAACGGGTTGCGGTGGCGTTGGTAGTCTCGCCAGCAACGAGCGGGTTACAAATGCCGATAACAACCAAGTTGTTACGGTTGGTGATTCAATCTTTGCTCTATCGGGCAAGCTTCAGGATATTCTTGAAGGTTATGCGGGTGAAACCTTCCGTCAGTATACTATTTCAGGTGCTGAAGTAACGGGTGGTATTTTCGCAACAGACATCGCTACGCAGTTTCAAATTGCTAAAAGTGATAACCCTAATATCGAAACGGTTGTGATGGATGCGGCAGGTAATGATATTCTAATTCCTATCATTACATTGTTTGATTGGAATAACTGTAAAACAGAATGGTACCAGTGGTGGGGTTTAAGCTCTTCATGTAAAAACCTAATCGACGACTTATATGTTGATGTGGTTGGGTTATTAAATGAGATGGATGATAGTGGTGTTGAGAATGTAATCTTCGTAGGTTACTACTACACTAAGAACGCATTGCTTTGGTTAGACGATGTTGAAGAAGCTATAGATTATGGTGATATGCGTCTTTCTCAAGCATGTTCAAATAGCCGTGCTAACTGTACGTTTGTTGACCCTAGATCAGTGATCAACGATAGTGATATTATTATTGATGGCATCCACCCTACAACGAGCGGTTCGCAAAAGCTTGCTGATTTAGTATGGCCTATACTTCAGCCTTTACTATAAATTGTGTTAGCCAAACTGACCCTTGGTCCAGTTTGGCTATAATAAGCTATCTTGACAACCCATTTGGTGAACAAATGGGTTGTTTTATTTTGGACGACAGAAAATAGAATTATTATGAAAAAGTGGAAAATATTTATTGTTGTAGCGCTCGCAGCTGCCGTTACCATTATCTATATTGAGATCACTAACTCACTCAAAGTTAGCAATACGACGGTAAGCTCGTCTGCAGAGACCTCTAAATACACATTAGGTTCTGGGCAGGTTGATACCTCGAGTGCTTCTAGCGAAATAAATCCAGAGCTTATGACATCGGCTGACGATCTGGATATATTTGAGTCTGAACTTATAGCAAAGCTTAAGTCTACTTATGGTGCCCGGATACAGGAGTTAAATGTTCAAGCTGGCTTAATAAAGGTAAAAAAATATGTACTAAAATATGACCCATTAGAAGGTATTGAGCGTTTTAGCCGTATTATTTATGCTGCTTTTCCTAATTATGCGGCATCTATTCTTAGTATTATTGAGCGTCTCGAAATCTATAATGATTGGATTATCGAAAATCAAACAATGCTAACTGAACTTTCAACGATTGCTCAGCAAGGTACTATATGGGAAAAACGTCGTGAGTTATTTGGTGAGGATGCTGAAATAATATGGTCAGAGGAGCTAGCAGAGCTTTCAAATAAGCAAACTAAAATGCATGATATTTTTAGCCAGCTAGATCAATCGACCGGAATGAGCATTGATGAAACACTCTATCAATTGAGAACCGCTATTTCAGAAAATCATGAAGGAAGTATACAGGCGTTATCTTCAAATGGAGGAAAGGTTGCGCATGCCTTTTTTAATTTAGAGTCGGTACAAGAAACACTTAAGTCGCTTTCTCCAGATGATCGTCAAATTGAAATAAATAAGGTACGTAAGGAGCTGGGTTATAGTGAAGAGCAAATTTCTAAACAACAAGAAAAAGATGAAAAACGTAATGAACAATGGGATAACGGTTTGCTTTATATGAGTGAACGCACTGCGCTACTTGAATCAACAAGTGAAGCGGATTTGCCTGAAGCACTGGCTGTACTTCAAGAAAAATATTTTAAACTTGACGCGATAACGATTCAGAAGGAAGAAGAATCTGAGTTTTGGCGGTTTAAGCGTCCGCGAAAATACGGAAATAATTAGAACGTTTATTTTTATAAGTACTATGAAGTAAAAATGGGAGGCGGATAGCCTCCTTTTTCTTTGTTAATGTTTAATCGAACGCTAAAATTCATCAGGGAAAATACGGAATATGCCCGAGCCATTAAAAAACCTTTATTCTCACGAATTAATAAATACGCTTGCGACTGAACTTAAAGGTGAATACGCCATATTTGACGCTCACAAATTTACTGAGTCGGTATTGTCTGATAAGTGGGATGCGTTAGAGCTTAAAGATAGGATGCGACATATAGCGGCTGTGATAGGTGATTATTTGCCGTCAAACTATGCCGAGGCCATTGGTATTTTATTGCCCGTTTCTGAAAAATTTTCAGGCTTAGAGCATATGCACTTTCCTGAATTTGTTGAACAATTTGGCTTGGCGGATTTTGAATTATCGATGAGGGCTTTAGAGCACTTAACCTCAGGTTCTAGTTCTGAATTCGCTATTCGGCCATTTATTATTAAGTTTCCTGATGAATCCATGGCGCAGATGGCTCTGTGGTCACAGTCAAAAAATGACCATATTCGGAGACTAGCATCAGAAGGTTGTCGGCCTAGATTACCGTGGGCAATGGCTTTGCCTGAATTTAAAAAAGATCCTGCAAAGGTGCTCGATATTATTTTAAATCTCATTGACGATGAAAGTCTGTATGTTCGGCGTAGTGTTGCGAATAACCTAAATGATATATCCAAAGATAATCCGCACCTTTTGATTGATGTCGCGAAACAGTATTTGGGTCAATCGTCGGATGTTAACTGGGTGATTAAACATGCTTGCCGGGGGTTATTAAAGGCGGGAGATAAAAATGTACTGCCTTTATTCGGATACACCGATGCTAAGCATGTTCTGGTCAAACGTTTTAAATCAGATACTCAAGTGGTGATGGGGGAAAAATTAAATTTTGAATTTGACCTAGAATCTAACCTTGGCACGCTTGGGAAATTGCGGCTTGAATTTGTGATCGACTTTGTCAAAGCAAGTGGTAAAACATCTGGCAAGGTTTTTAAAATAGCAGAAGGGGAATACGATCAATCTTCTAAACGTATTGCCAAGTATTTTTCATTTAAACCGATTAGTACGCGAAAGTATTATACTGGAGAGCATGCGATTTCAATCGTAATTAATGGTGACAAAGTTGCGACTCAATCCTTTATACTAAGTCATTCAATAATCTAGCTTTATTTGATGGATAATACGGACGTTTACGATATGAAAAAGGCTGTATCTTTACCTGAAGGTAATAAACTATCGGTGACTTACCGAGTGGAACCTGGCTGCTTAGGGCCTAGTGGTGCAAGTAAAATTGTTCAATTCTGTGAATATGCTCAAGAGAATATTCAGTCGCTTGATGCCGATTACATTGCTTGGAACATAATGCCGAGAAATGACAAAACATTACCCGAAATGCAGTACAGTGTTGTTGGTAAGCGTATGAATCATGCTCAGGCGGAAAAATACCTAGCCGTTTTTGACAAGAACCTAGAAGAGTTTGAAGGCCATTTAGTGGATAAGTTAGCATTATTTATTGATGATTTTATGCAGCTATAGAGCTGTGGTAATTAAATTTAAAAGCTTGGCTAGTTCTTATTTTTCATTGACGAGCTTGCGTACTTCTTTTTCTAATAGATCAATATAGTTGGGGTTAAATCCTACATGTGCAATTCGAATAAGGCCATTTTGGTCAACTAAAAATGATGTTGGCATCGCTAATAATTCGTAATCTCTTTGCGATTTTCCTGAGGACTCTTTTAAAATCGGAAAAGTAAGGGAGTGCTTACTCAGAAATTTCATTGCCTCCTCTTTGCTTCCATCTACATTAATTGCCAGCACTTCAAATTTATCTTTTGGAAGGCTCGCTTGCAGCTTTTTCCTTAGTGCGTCGTATTCAGGTAAAGACGCTTGGCAAGGACCGCACCAAGAGGCCCAAAAGTCGACAAGCACAACGGAGCCTTTATAGCTTTCCAAGTCAATCATTTCACCCGTATAAATATCTGGAAGTGTGAAGTTTGTGGCAGGTTTTAAGGTTTCTGCAACTGTCGCAGCACAGAAGGCAAAGAGTGCAATGGTTAAGGAAATGTATTTAAATAGATTCAATGTTTTCATGTTGTGTCATCTTCAAGCTATTCACTGATTAGAAAAATTTATAAGCGTTTATTCTATGACTGTGTTATTACCAATTTGTTCCATAAGTAAGTAGCCATGTTCAGTGATTTTTTTGGTGATGTATTGTGTAAAAGTGGCATGAAGTGCTACTTACAGTTTACCTAGGCTCTCGCCACATTAACCAAAGTGGTGGGCAGCCCTTTGTCGGTACAATGCGTTCAATGACTTCAAAGCCATATCTTCGGTAAAATGGTACATTTATCTCTTTACTGCTTTCGAGATAGGCCGGCATTCCAGTTGCATCAACTTTTTCTAACCCTGCTTCCATTAGCTTACCGCCAACCCCTTTACCTTGCTTTGACGACCGAGTACCAATGGCAAAAAGATAGTAGTGGGGTGTATCTGGTTTGATCTTATATAAAGCTGTATCGACAGATATTCCACGCGGGATAGATTTGAAACCACTGTGTTTGATCATGGGTAGAGCAATATCGATACTCTTTAATAAAGGAAGTTTTTTCTTAACGCCTGGAGGCAACCATAGGGCCCCACTACTATCATCATCCATGACATAGCCGTAGCCTTTTTGAAGATAGAGCTTTTGAGCTATTTTAGTCATGTAATGCTTTATACCCTGTTGCTCTCCAAATACCCAACGTGTAACAGGGTCATCGGCAAAACTGTCTGCAATGATATCGCCTATAATGGCGTGCTCACCTACTGAAAGGTTTCTGACTGTTGTCATAAAAGTTATTCTTCTCTATAGCGATAAAGGTACGCTGCTTTTTTTATTTGAATGATTCAATCATAAATCGAAACAAAAAAAATTTAAACTTTTTGTCTTGTTAGGTGTGGTTTTATCATGATCAAAACTTTACTCTTCATAAGTAGCGTTTATATGAATACCCAAATCACAAGTATTTTGCACTAGGAAAATGAAGGATGAGCAATATTCCAAAGGGTTTTGAACCTATTTTCAGAAGTAGTCCATATTTGGAACTTTTGGGCCCCATATATAATAAAAAAACGTCTAAAGGCTTAGTGATTGGACTTATGGCTGAAGCGAAACACTGTAATGCAAGGGAGCAAGTTCATGGTGGTGTATTCAGTAGTCTTGCCGATATTGCGCTAGGTTATAATGCCGCTTTTTCGAAGGAAGACCCAGTACCAATTGTAACCGCTAGTCTTACGATCGATTATGTTGGGGCAGCGAAGCTCGGTGAGTGGATTGAAATTGAGACGGATGTTCAAAAAGTTGGGCGTAGAATGGCATTCGCTAACTGTTATTTTATTGTAAACTCACAACGTATTGCGCGTGCTAGTGGGGTTTTTACAGTAGTTGGTGAATAGTCTATTTTAAATTCAACTTACGTTATTAGTCTGTCTAATGTTGGTCTAAGATACTATTGTTTTAGGTGACGGATCTTCGTACGAGCGTCTTCTTACAAGTAGTGGCGTTTAACTGTCTAGTGCCAGTTTTAATATTGAAATATAAGTTGGGATTTTATGGCGAAAAGAGCTTTTAAGTTTGGTTTATTGTTTACTCTCCTTTCGTTATTTGGGCATTCTTCCATCGCAGAGGAGGTGAGCTTCACTACCTTACCAAAATTCAATATATTTACTGAAGATTGGGTGCCGTTTCAGTTTTATACTGAAGAAGCTGAGTTAGATGGCATGGCCATAGAGCTTTTAGAATTGATTTTAAAAGAAACGGGCTCAGAACAAAGCCGAGACGATATTAATATGGTTCCTTGGGCAAGAGCGGTAAGGTCTTTATCGATTAAAAATACCATTGTTTTTTCTATGCTAGTGACTGGAGAACGGTTACATAAATATCAATGGGTAGGCCCTATTTATAAGATTAGGAACTATGTTTACGTCAGAGCTGATAGCGATTTGTCAAAAGAAAGCTTTAGTGACGGTAATACGTTAACAACCTCCGTTATTATTGGCGATGTGAATTTTCAATATATGTCGAATTTGAATGTATCAGATGACAGAATTGCTAAAGTCAGTGTTCCAGAATCGCCTGTCAATATGTTGAATCGTGGTCATGTGGACTTTGTTATTGATAACAGTTTGAATTTTAAAGAGATGGTAGAGCGGGTAGGGCTTAAGGAGAAAAATTTTAAACAAATTTTTATCGTCGATAGTGCGCACATTAGCTATGCTATCAGCTTAAATACGTCAGATAATTATGTTCAGGAAATGCAAACTGCATTAAATAGTATTAAAGCGTCTTCGGCGTATGGGGCCTTACTAAAAAAATATGATTTATAGCTCGTCTAATATTAAATAGGCGGCAATTAAAATCTTTCGAAAATATAGTATGCATCTTTCTTTTAGCTGCAGTAAGAGAGTGGAGCCTCTAATAAATGATGAATGGTTATGTCGAAAATGGATATTTTGTCATTAAGAAATTTTTCGACCATGATGAAATTCAAAGTCTACGAGAAGTACTGGAGGATTTTCACGCGTCATGGAAGCAAAAAAATGCATGTTTCTATGCTGAAAAAGCCATTAATTCAGCTTATCTCACGGGAACTGAGCATTTAGATGACTCGAAGAGGCAGGTGCTGTTTGAGTTTATAGGCTCTTCAAAGTTAATGGATATTGCTTCGTCGATAATGAAGAAGCAACCAACCTTCATGAATACCCAGTTATTTTTTAACCCTGTTAATAAAAGCCAAAAAAACTATTGGCACAGAGACCCGCAATATCATTTATCTCTTGAAGAGCAGAAAGAAGCGCTAACCGGTGCAGAGGTTATTCATTTTCGAATTCCATTAGTGGATGAGCCCGGAATAGAGTTGATTCCTGGGTCACATACACGTTGGGACTCATGTGAGGAGCTTGATGTTCGATTAGAAAGGAATGGCCGCAAGAATTATGAGGCGCTTTCAGCTGGTCAATGCATTGAGTTGCAGGCTGGAGATTTAATCGTATTTTCTGCCAATATGATTCATAGAGGTTTATATGGCATGGATCGTTTTGCGCTTGATATCTTATTCTGCGACCCAGAGCCGCATTTAGTAAAATTTGTGAGTGATAATTGCCTGCCCAATGAAGAAATAATGAAAAGGCTTGAAAATGGTGACGCCATTGGAAGTGCTATTGCGTTAAAAGCTAAAATTTTAATGACTAACAAAAAGGCGTAAGTTTTAATCATGTCCTCATATTTATCAGGATTTCTATTAGGATTTTCTTTTATTCTGGCTATCGGCGCCCAAAATGCTTTCGTACTGAAACAGGGTTTAAAGAAACAGCATGTATTGTTAGTCTGTTCTATTTGTGCAATATCTGACGCTTTGCTGATTACACTTGGCGTTTCTGGGTTTGGCGAAATAATCAGTCGATTCCCGTCGATTGAAATGGTGGCAAGGTATGGCGGTGCTTTGTTCTTATCAATCTATGCGATTAAAAGTTTTTTTTCATCATTTACAAAGACACACTCATTGCTCCCTACTGATGAAGTGCCAGAGTCAGTTTTTAAAATTATAACGATGAGCCTTGCGTTTACTTGGTTAAATCCTCACGTTTACCTTGATACGGTGGTCTTACTTGGAGCTATTTCTACAAAATATGAAGCGACTAAATTTCAATTTGGTTTAGGAGCTGTTTCGGCTTCGTTTATATTTTTCTTTGCGCTTGGGTATGGCGCTAAAACATTATTACCAATATTTCAAAAGCCACTATCATGGAAAATATTAGATTTTCTGATCGGGGTGATTATGTTATCTATTGCATTGTCTTTGATTATTAGCTGAATTTATTCATGAAAATGTTCTGGGAAAGCCGCTTTACCATCATTCATATCATTTGGAGTCACTGGCGTACCAACATAAACCCATTCACGATAATTAGCTGGTCGATCTAATTGGCCATCATTGATTGAAAAATACTCCTCTGCATAGGTCGTGATACTAAGTAGTGAACTTGTAAAACTGATGACTAATACCTCAAACCAAAATACTCTATTTTTAATATTCATATCAGCTAACCCTGTAAGTCTTTTCATTAATAAATGTAACCGTTAAGGCAAGGTAGCTGATAAAAATTATTATCTGAATTTAAATATTATAAAGAGTGACCTTAACCTGCTTTTTTTATTTTGTGTCGGGTGAATTGCAATAAAATTAATGAACATTCTAAATTGTTATAAGACCCTTAAAAATAACTAAGCTGCTTAATTTTTAAACATCCAATTCGCCTGTTCAGCACCATAAACCTAGTCTATAGTAGAAATATGAAGACAAAACATTCTCAGCACACACTCAGTATGTCAATGGAACTATTGGATGCTGCCCCGCGGGGCGTCGCTTTATGCGATGAACAGGGCTCACTGATACATTGTAATCCCTTGTTTCCAACCTTTAGCCTTCCATGCACAACTGAGCTCATTAGCCAATCAATTGGCTTGGGAATTGAAAGCTTTGACCATAAAGAAAATAATAGGACCATTCGCATACAGATAAGAAAGTTGGCAGATGGCTATGGAATTCTTGCTGAAGACGTTGAAGGACGGTTTTGCGCTAGAGAAGAAACAATTGCTAATCTTGTTGCCGCAGATACATCCTCATTATTTGACGCTGCAGTTAAAAACATTGCAGAAGTAAGCGGTTGGCGTTGGGTCGCTATTTCGCGCTTTAAAGATGACCATACTGTAGAAATTTTAAGTATGCTCGACAAAAAACAAAAAGTAGACAATTACTTATATGATCTTATGGGAACGCCTTGTGAAGTGGTTGCGCGAACCAAGCAGTTCGCTTTTTTTCCTAAGCTGACTGATCGGTTTCCCTATTACAGCGCATTACATAAAATGGGTGCAAAGGTGTATGCAGGAATGGTATACCATTTAAACCATGTACCTATCGG